>Ga0255028_100106_pt1 | contig 21508 bp, 20 predicted proteins | sample DRGLUT_MetaT_FD_178168 | JGI IMG/M metagenome (GOLD analysis project Ga0255028, IMG submission 178168) | Metatranscriptome of freshwater microbial communities from Pennsylvania, United States - DR:GLUT (Metagenome Metatranscriptome) | ecosystem: Environmental > Aquatic > Freshwater > Creek...
ACGGTGTCGGGCGCAGGCGTGCCCGTCGACCCGGATGAGCCGCTTTGATCCATCTGCTGAGACTGGCGGGAAATCTTGGTCGGAGTGGCAGGATTTGAACCTGCGACCCCCACGTCCCGAACGGCGTGATCGCCCATTTCCGCCTCGCGCCACCCGATTCGTGTCTCGTCTGAGAATCGCGGTTCCGCCAACGTTCTCAACCCCCAAGGTGGCGCACCCCGTGCCGTGCCGTTCCGCGGGGTGCCCTACCATTCCGCCTGGTTCCGCTCTCAAAACTTGGCGCAAACTTGGCGAGGCGTGCTTCGTTCTCCGCACGCCCTGGCGGCATTCGTCAGCCCTTGCAGCGCTCCTGGTAGGTCTCGACGAGGAACGTCGCGATGGCGCCGGCTGCGTTGACCGCGAGGCTCGCGTGCCGGGGCGACGGCCGGACCCGGGGACGCTCCTCCGTCGGTGGATCGTCGGCATGCGCATCCGAGAACCGGTTCCGCAGGGTGCCGAGCCCGTTCACCAGGTTCATGGCGCCGCCGAGAATCGCCTTGATAGGCTCCTCCCGGTGCTGGTCAGGGGCGAGCTTCAGTCCGCGGGCCACGGCGCCATAGAGCTTGGGCAGGTCGTCCTTCGGGGCGTAGAAGATGCCGAGCCCGTCGAGGATGTGCTTACACACCGCCTCCAGCAGGGTGCGCGCGACCGTGATGGCGCCCTCGGGATCGGCGGTCCGGCGCGCCAGGGCCTTGGTCCAGACTGCATGCACGCCGTCGGCGTCGAACGAGGCGAGCGCGTCCCCCACGACGGCGTCCCCAGGAGCCCGGTTGCGCCCTTCGAGGTGGTCCATGACCGGCGCGAAGGCATCTCGGATGTAGGTCCGCCGCTCCTCGTACCGGTCAAGCCGAGGCTTGATGTGGGACCAGAACGCCCCGAGATCCCGGCAGGTCCGGACGAACTCCGGCAGCATCGGCTTGAGCTCGCCGTCGGCGAGAACCTCTCGGCGCAGGTACTCGTAGGCGTGTCCGTCGGGCGAGCCCCCGGTCGCCCGCGAGATGAGGATACCCTCCATCATCGCGACCTGCTCGATGCGGGTCTCCGGTAAGTCGTCCATCGGGTCCCCCAGCGTTGGGCGCAAGGCTATCTTCGTGCCGCGAGGGGTGCACGTGTGCACTCACCATCTCTCCACTGCCGATGGATACCGTGACGGCGGTTGCCGGGCACTCAACGACGCTGTCGTCCCCCTTACCAGGGGGTTAATCCACCCCCCCGACATTCTGAGATCCGTTTTGCCAATCTCGAATTTGGGACGGGCACGGTGCCCTCCGTCGGCGCGGGCGGTCCCCGGGCCTAAGCGCTGGAGGGCACCGTGGAACGGGATGAAGCTGAACGGAGAGCGTGGGAACTGCTCGTCGGACTGTACGAGGACGAGCCGAAGTTCGGCTGCCCGGACCAGGAGAGGCTGCTGCCGTTTCTCCCGGCGGCGACCGAACATTTCCTCAGCGGCGGTGAGGAGCCCTGGCCCCTTTTGCATCCGCAGGACGTGACGAGTTGGGAGGAGGCGACGGATGAGTTCGAACGCATCATCCAACCGCTAAATTTCCCAGAGCGGCGGGACCCGAAGCGAACGAAGTGCTGGCTTTGGATCATGGACAAGTTCAAGGCCTGCGAGGAGGAGCGCCCATTCGGAACGGCTACTCGTGGTGAGGCCCATGCCATCGCGATGTCCGCCGCACGGCAGCTTTACGAGCACCTCGGCGTCCGCTTTCCTCCGCGCGAACTGGATCCACCGCCTGGCATGCCGTACGGCCTCGCTCTGCCGCTGGAGGAGACACCCCGGCTCGCGAAGAATCGCACCAGGTCCTCGTAGGACCGGACGCCCCGGCCCCAGACGAGGGGCTCCCGCATCACGGCGGGGAACCTCGGCGCGGCGATGCGGAACGTGCGGAGTGACTGGTTCTTCCTACCTTGCCTAGTGGTGTCTGCCCGGCCATCTTGCATCCCGAGCAACACCTCGATGAACGGGTCCGCCCAGGTTTCCAAGGGCGACCTGCAGACGGGTACACCACGGCCGGGAGCGGACGTTCGTGACAATAGCACAAGACATCGAGGGCGCAGCCCCGGTGGCACCCTCGTTAGCTCTAATTCACACGACCACAGTAGCAAATTTCCGGAAGATTTTCGCTGCTGGCGCGCTTGCTCCGCAACGATGCCCCGTCATGGATGTAGACTTAACTTATCTGTTCTATGGTCGACCAGCATTCCGACCGGGTCGGATCGACAAGACCGACCGAAATCCTGACAGTCGACCCGTTTGTTTGGTGTTCAAGCGAGAGGCGCTGCCGGCGGGCGTGGGTGTATACCCACTCGATACTGGTGCCCATCATGAACGCAGGTACAGTCCCCATCTCGATGGTGTGCCATTAGCCGACCTAGAATGCTCCGGCGTGCCGACGGCAGAAGGCCGCATCGTCTCTCGCTACTTCGAAAGCAATGAAGAGTATTTCTACGGGGCCGAGCGTGGAGCGCTCGATCCCCATCCCACCTCGGCGGTTGCCCAAGGTTTCTACGACTTCTTGGTTGACAGCGGTCGAATGAATTATGACGACCGCTCAAGGACAGTCGAGTTTGTTTGTGATGAAGGAATAAATATAAACGCGACGCTACATGGCGTGATACTACCTGATTTTCTGTTGCACGAAGCTGATATTGCAGCTTGGGTCGCTCAGTGTGAGACGGCAGGAGTTCAGGTAAAGAAATACCGCCCTCAGAGTCAGACCTGCGCTGCTCGCGAGGTGGAGCGCCGATTCCCAGAAGTCGCAGACATTCAGGGCATCCCGCGATGAGCGAACAACGCAAACGAGAAGCTGGATACTCGCTCGTTGGTGCGATCAACCCTCGCGGTCGGGCTCCCGCGGTTTGCGTCCCGGCATTCAGTCACCGGGAGAGCAACGCCACGTACGTTCAGTACATCGGCATGGACGAAACAGTAGCCGATTTCGAGGTACTGGAGGGTAATGAATGGGAGCAGGTACATCAGTCTTTCGCCGCCTGGGTCGTCGCAAAGGGCGAGCCCTCTGTTCATTGGGTCGCTTGGACGGACGATTTCTCTGAATGTTCAGTGGGACCCATTGAGCGGATCAGGTCAGAACTCCTGCAAGGACGGTGGCGCATAGACACCATCGACAACCCGTTCGAGCGCCTCGATTTTGCACAGCTCTCCGGACATAAGGCATGGTTCTCAGAAGAGGCGAGGCATTGCGAGGTATCGTTTGCTGATCTCGATGACCTGCACCAATGGCTCAAAGAGACGCTGCTTCTAAGCCGCGTGCGCTTCGCAGTCGACACTGTTCTTGTCGAAAAATCTGCACCAAGGTCCGTAAGATATCGGCTCAGTCTCGCGATTCGATCCGAGGATCTCGGCAACTTGAATGCGGCGATAGATAATCTTGCTACTGCAAAGAGTAAAGGTTTCGTTGAACAAAGTGACGCAGATAGAATACGTCGCCTTATCGATGACGATTTTATTTGCAGTTATGCTTTTTCTCGTCTGAGATCAATTGACACCAGGGACGTTGTCAAGGAACGTGGCCCTGTTTCTACTCAATGGTGGTCCAAAAAGCTGACCGCGTCCGACGTCCAGCGGAAAAAGACCGGCAATCAGCGAGGCGGCATCTCGCTCACTCAAGCTGGCAGGCCTATCAAGCCACAGACGTACTTCCGTCATGAGCTATTTGGGGACGCAGAATGGGCATCAGGACGCAATCATAACGGGATGCCTCTTGATACTGCGGTCGTCAATTTCCGCACTCGTGTGCTGGACGAGGATCTTGGGTCGCTAAATTTTACGATAACAGATGCACCAAATCGGGAGGCAAAGCAGAACAACTTCACGTCGACGCTCCATCTGGGCCCCCTGACACATGTTTTTAAAGAGCGAGATTTCACGGGAGCTTGGCTGACGTTAGAGCGTGAGTCCGACGGAGGGTTTGCACTGAGTATCAGCGAGCGGCCAAAACGCGGGTAGAGCGCTCCTCCGTGAGGAAGCGGGAGCCCGGTGGACTTGGGTTCGGATCGTATCTTGGAAGCGCCTCGCGGCGTCGCTTGCGACCGGGGCGCCACAAAGCTTTGGATCCACTCGGCCAGTGAAGCTTCCGGATTGACCGGCGCCCCCCGGCATGAGCCTTCTGGCGCGGATTAAGGTTTCTTTACCGGGAACGCGGATCGTGGCAGCCCAGGGACTAGCAAGCACATTGCCGGGTGCCGCCTCGGCCAGGAACAACGTCAGATGAACTTCATGTTCCCCGTTGCCGAGCCCGCTGACCCGAAGGGTCGGTACGCGGCGCTCAGCGCGGATAAACTTCGAGGAGGCTACTACACTCCGCCTCGGGTGGCCGAGTGGCTCTGCGCCTGGGCGATCCGCGACAAGGCCGACAAGGTCCTGGAACCGAGCAGCGGCGCCGGTGCATTTGTGGTCGCGGCGGCTCAGCGCCTCCGCGCTCTCAAGGCGACAGGCTCCAATGCGGCCCGACAGCTCACCGCCGTTGAGCTCGTCGAGGCCGAGGCCGCTAAGGCCCGGGACGCCCTCGGCGCCACCTTGGGAAAGGCCGCGTTTAAGGCTGTCGTCGATGGCGATTTCTTCGCCTGGTCGGACCACCGCAGCGACGCGGCCTTTGATGCCGTTGTCGGCAACCCGCCGTTCATCCGTTACCAGTCCTTCCCCGAGCCCGCACGGGGCCGTGCTATGGCGATGATGGAGCGGCACGGATTTAAGCCGAACCGGCTCACGAACATCTGGGTGCCCTTCGTCGTGGCATCCGCGGAGTCCCTGCGCCCCGGCGGCCGCCTTGCCATGGTCATCCCCGCTGAGCTTCTGCAGGTGACCTATGCCGCGCAGTTGCGGAGCTACCTGACCGCCAAGTTCCGGCACATCGACATCGTCGCGTGCAACCAGCTCTTCTTCGAGGGGGCGGAGCAGGAGGTCGTGCTACTGATGGCCGACGGCGCCCTGCCGGAGCGCTTGCCGGGCAACGTCTGCCGGGTCGCCGTGACCGAGGTAGCGACCGTGGGCGACTTGCTCGCCTCGGACCCGACCGACCTGCTGTCCCGCTCCGAGGAGAAGGACGTCCGCGGCGACAAGGAGAAGTGGCTCAAGTATTTCCTGAGCGGGCGCGAGATCGGGCTGCTGCGCGAGTTGCGGGAGCACGGCCGGGTGGTCTCCCTAGGCAAGCTGGCGGACGTCGACGTGGGAATCGTCACGGGCGCGAACGCTTTCTTCGTCCTCCGCCGCAGCGAGGTCGAGCAGCGCCGCCTGAAGAAGTTCGCCCGGCGCCTGGTGTCGCGGTCGGCCCACCTGCGCGGCGCCAGCCTGTCGAACGAGGACTGGCAGGCGTTGGAGGCCGGCGACGAGCGGGTGACCCTGCTGGACATCCGAGCCGGCGTGGCCGGGCTCGCGGCCGGGTCCGCGGCGGCGGCATACGTCGCGCAGGGTGAGGCAGATGACATCCACCGCGGCTACAAGTGCAGCATCCGCCGGCCGTGGTTCCACGTCCCGGCCATCTGGTCGCCCGACGCGTTCCTCTTCCGCCAGATCCACGACTTCCCGCGGCTGGTGCTCAACGGGGCCGACGCGACTGCAACGGATACCATCCACCGCGTCCGCGCCCGCGCCGTTGACGCAGCGGTCCTGGTAGCAGGCAGCTACACGCACCTGACCGCGGCCTCGGCCGAAATCGAGGGCCGGAGCTACGGCGGCGGCGTGCTTGAGCTCGAACCGACCGAGGCCGAGCGCCTCCTCGTTCCGGACGCGCAGGCCCTGGCGACCGCGCTGCCGCTGGCGGAGTGCGACAGGCTGGTGCGAGCCGGCAGGCTCAACGACGTCCTCGCTGAAAACGACCGGCTGATCCTCCAGGAGGCGATGGGCCTGTCGCAGTCCGATGTGGAAACGCTCAAGGGGGCTTGGGACCGCATGCGCGGTCGTAGGTTCGCCCGCGGGCGTTCGTCTCGCGCGAAAGCCTGAGCGAGGCTACGCGCCGGGCGGCGGTAACGGCGCGTCTGGCTCCTCCTCCTCCTCGACTGCCTCCACGGCGTCGCGCTCCTCCTCCGCCTCGTGCGGAGGCAGATTCTTGTAGCGGTCGAGGTAAGCCGGATAAATCCGCTGCGGCATAGCCTCTATGCGCAGCGGGCTGTCCCGGGGTGGAACGTTCGGGTCGATCAGGCCCGTGTCCGGGTCCCAGACGCACATAGCGATGGCCTCGGCCAAATGATGCTGGTCGAGTTCGTCCTCCCGGGACCCGAGCCGTTCGAGGGTACGAATGAGGGCGCGTTCCTGCGCGGGTTGCAAGGCCGGACGCGGCAGCGCGACGATGAACGCGACGATGCAGTAGGGGAATCTGGTGTGGACGGTCGACGCCTCGGTCGCGAGGTCGTTGATCATGTTTTGCCAGTTCTTCCGGATGCTGCTGCCCTCGTTCAGGCTCTTCGAATCATATACGACCCGCGGTCCGTCCGGACGGTACGCGGCATCGTAGTTCTGGGGGCGTATGCCTCCCACGATCCGGGTCTTCCCCTTCTCTACAGAATTTGGGTACTGGGGCGGCGGCAGCAGGCTATCATTTACCGGGTCGACTACCGGTATGTCGCCGAGCATCGCGGCCAGGGCGTCCGCGAAAGCGGTATCGAACACCATTCCAAAGTCCATGCCCTGCTTCTTGTCGAAGCTGTTCACGGCTTTCACCTTCGGCACGCCCGCGGCGGTCGTGGTTCCGACGTTGCTTCGCCAAGTTTGGCCCCAATCGAGCAGCGTCGCAGCATCAACCTGGAGGGGAGGCATCGGCCTGAGGATACTCGTCTGCCGAGGCGGCCGATTGCGTGCAGGTCGTCTCGGCATGAGCATCCAGGATGGAGTGGGCTACTGAAGCGGCCGTATATGATTCCTTTGTTGAGTCCTAGTGCGGACAGAGCCACTGCAGAGATTTACGCATGGCCCGCCCCGCAGAACAGATTGGCGAGGCGGGCAATCAGAAACACTACTCTGGCATAATTTCGAGACGGAGTTTGACACGATGAGATGGGAACCCGTTCAGCATTGCAATCTGCTGCTCCGCAGTCTTGATAATATCGGCGGGTTTGATTCCCAACATTGTAGAGTCTAAAACCGTGCCACTTTGAATATACTCTTCCGAAACGTTCAAAGCCTTCGCTAATCTAGCTAGTGCATCGGGACGGGGCTTCGAGTCTTTCTCTTCCCAATTCCAGACAGCTGTTGTGGTGACATCTGCCTCACGAGCGAGGGCGGATTTCGAGAATCCCTTAGCTAATCTTGCGGCCTTGATACGGCTTGCCATCGAATTAAGCGGCATGTGAAACTCCCTGCTTTTCGGTGAAAGGGAGGTAGGCGTTCTTTAAGTTTGCGTCAAGCGGCGGTGAAAGATTTTACATAAATTTTCACCACGGCTTCCGCCTGACCTAATAGGGCGGTCTCCGGCCAACCGCCCTGCAAACGGAATCCACGAAGTCGGCGAGGATTTTGTCCTCATCAGTTTCCTCGCTGAAGATTGGGAAGTCAGCAGCTTGGCCCTTCGGACCAGCATGCGGAGCTTCCACCCTGACAACGTTCAGATATCTCCGGGTCCCGGCCCAGTCTTTCTCTCCGTCGCGATGCTGTATCCAGGCTCGCTTCAGGATGCCGTGGGCGATGTCCCATTCGACGTAGCGCTGGCCCTTACCATCATTGCCGAAATGCATGTCAGCGCTTTCTATACGAATGAGCTCGCCATTCTATGTGCGGCAACTTAGTTGGTAGCACGCTCATTCAGATAAGGAATGAGCCGACTAGTGCGTGCTTGCCCCGGGCATTCAAAGGGCCCCGGCGGCCTGGTCGGCCTGCTCCCAATGGCGAACGCCTCCGCGCCCATCCACAGCTTCTATTTGGATCGCCCGATCCGCGTTGAGGAGACGCCTTGACGAAGAGGGCGCCGTCAATAATCGTCTACGGACCGCTAAGTCGCGGGTCCTCCAGCGATGGAGGGCAAGCCCATGATCTTCCTGGTCCGGTATCAGGCAGGGTTTCACCTTCCGCTTGCGGGAGGGCAAATCACACAGTCTGAAGCAGGTGCGCGCCGCCTGTCAGCCTCCCGCTTGCGGGAGGGCATACCAAGTCGAGAAGGGCCCTGGCGATGCCGGGGCCTTCTTCGTTTCGGGGGAGCGCGCTATGCCGGGGCATGCGCGTCGTCCTCGCCCCCATCCCTGAGCACCCCGATGCCGTCGGCACTGTCGACGGCGAGCCGCTTACCTACGAGGGCCGCGTCCCATACGTCGGCGGCCGCCCCGTTGAGCATGCCGACCTCGCAGAGGATCTCGCCGCCGCCATCGAGGGCTGCGCGACCGCGCTCTGGGGCAGCGACTTCACGAACAGCCTGGCGAGGGTCTCCGACCTGAACAGGCGGACGGTCACTCCCGACCGGTTCGCTCGGAACGGGCTGCCCACGTGGCTGCTGCGACTGCTCGGACGCGCCGCGGCGACGACGTCCCCGAGGGCGACGGGCCACATGCTCCTCGCTGCATGCGAGCTCGTCGACCGCGGGCCGTACTCGAAGGGGCAGTTCCTCATGCGGACGTCGCCGGCGGACCGCGATGACCTCGGCGTCATCGCCCGCCGCGACGTGGACGAAGCCCTGGCGCTGATCCTCGGCGCCCGAGACGCACGCGAGCGGCCAGTCGATAAAAATGAGGGGACCTGAGTCCCGGCCCGTTAGGAATTCGTTGACGAGTCCTTAAGGCCCCCGGATTAGGGTCCGCATACGTGCCCAAGGCGTCCGCCTGTGGCCAGAGGATCCACCCCAATGACCAGCAACGCCCGCCTCGGGCGCGCCACGGACCTGCGCGCGCTCCTGCTCGGTGAGGAGCCCTACGGTGGCTCTCCCCAACGCGACATCTACGCTCTTCTCGCTGCGCAATACCGACCCCTGCTGACCGGCGACCGCGCCGACCTGCTGCTAAATTGCGGCGGCAACCGCGAGTGGGCGGCCGTCATCCTGTCTATCTGGCACACGGTCTCTGACCGGCTTGGCCGACAGGGGAAGCACGCCGACAAGTGGCTGGTGATCAGGCTGACTACCGCCTGGAGGGAGGTCGCGCGGATGCTCGACCTGCGCCCGGCCACCGAGATCGAACTCAATCACTATGCAGGGGACACCGAGGAGGACGAGCTCCGCGACCGCCTCATCTGTCACCTCACGCGCTTCGGCCAGCCCGACGCCATCGCCGCCCTGCAGCCCATCCTTTGGCGGCACGCCCGGTCTTACGGGCCGGGCGAGGAGCGCCTGCTCTATGCCGCCATCGGCTCGAAGTTCGCCGAGGGTGAGGTCTGGCGCCACGGCACGTGGGAGGTAGGCGGCCCCTACCTCGACATTGTGGACGATTGGGCGAAGGCCGGCGCGGCGGCGCTCCGGGGCCTGCCGACCGAGGCGACGGTCGCGGCTACGCAGCCCCCGCGTTCTGTCCCCTCGCACGTCCAGGCCATCCTCGATGCGCGGAAGGGCCCGGTCGACGACGGACCCAGCTTGATGGTGCTGGCGTCAACCGACCACTTGCCGGGGACGAAGACCAGCGGCGACCGCCCGAGTTCGGCCTCCACGCCAAAGGCAGAATGGGGCCCCTTCGCTAACCGGCGCTGGCCGCTCGTCCGCGTGGGGGATCTCGCAGCGGCGCGGGCGGAGCTCGTTTCCGAGTTCCCGTATGCCGAGGGAATCGTCGACGCCGTCCTTCGCGACCTCGCTGGGCGGCCACACGTCCATGTGCGTCCGGTCCTGCTCGTCGGCCCCCCGGGCTCCGGCAAGACCCGGTTGGCGCGGCGGATCGCCGAGGTCTTGGGGCTTGGTTACCAAGTCTACAACGCGTCAGGGGCAGCGGACGCCAGCTTCCTCTCGACGAGCAGGCAGTGGTCTACAGGGCGCGCCTCGGTGCCCATGCAGATGCTGAAGCGGCTTGGCTCGGCGGCTGGTCTCATCGTCATCGACGAGATCGACAAGGTGGGGACGGGAACGACCAACGGCTCCCTCCTGGATGGGCTCCTGCCGCTGCTGACGGACGATGCGGCCCGGTTCTTCGATACATACGTCGAGAGCCAAGTCGACCTGTCGGGGGTGTCTTACATCGCGACCGCGAACAACACCTCGGCGCTGGAGCACAGCCACCCAGCCCTGCTCGACAGGTTCCGCCGATTCACGATGCCGTCGCCCCGGCGCCAGGACCTCCCGATCCTGCTGCGCGGCGTCATGCGGGAGATCCGCACCGAGCGCGGCCAGGACGAGCATTGGCTGCCCGACCTCAACGGCGAGGAGGCCGAGCTCGTTGCTGCCCATTTCGAGGAGGGAGGCAGCGTCAGGCGGGTGAGGCGCCTCGTGGAAACGGTACTCGCCAGCCGCGAGCACCTGGCGACCTGGATGTGATGGAGGGCGCCATGCAGAACCGCACGCACGCTCCCGTCCTCGACTATCTGCTCGGCGCGCTCAGGGCGCACCGGGCCTCCGGACGCATCCACGTCGACGTCGCCCGCGGCGTGGATGCCTACATTGGGCACGTCGTTCGGCTCGCCAACGAGCGGGCTCTCTCCGGACCCGAGGCCCTCGTCGCGGCGAACCGGGCGCTCAACCTGGCGCTCGCCCTCCCGCAGCTTCCGGAGGCCCGCCGGGAGCCGCGGTGACGGACGTCTACCGCTGCCACTCACGCGCATGCTGGAGCATCAGGGAGGCCGGCCGCGTCGTCGGGCATGCGAGCTCCCTGGCGTTCCGGGACGTCGACGCTAAACCGCAGCCTCGGGGCGGATGCCTAATGACCGCAACGTGCGGCAAGGCAAGCACCCGAGACGGCAGGATGCTGTCCCGTGTCGTAGGCGGGGCACCAGCACGAGGGGGCACACGCCTGGCTTCGGCTGGATTTAGGACTTGGTCACATGGCCTCACGGGAGGAAGCTTTGTCATCACGCAGAGCCTGAAGGCTCCTGAGGAGCTCAATCTTCTAGGAGAGTTCACCGCCCCGAAGTGCCCCCGGCAGCGTATGGGACAGTTTTCACAGAATAGTGACTGGCGCAATGAAACGGGGGCACCCTTCCTTCCCAGGCCACTCCAAACGTAGCGAAGCGCGTTCGCTACTTACCTCCATACCATCTTTCCAATTCCGGTACTGCATCGATACCAACCGCTTGCCATCGTCTTTTGGTACTGATACAGTACCGTAAATTTGAGATGGGCCTGCGAGACATATGCTTGGCCTTGGTGAACCCACTGTCCGCGAAGGCAATGACACGATGCCGAAAAGAATTGACCCTGGTACCGAGCAAGTCGTAACGCCTGAATTTTTACGAATGTGTGGAATACTCATGTACGGCGACCGGCAATGGATGGCGCCGCTCGGAAGGTCATTATCCAACCACCATCCACGATCTAACAATATTGCATCAAATGTGGTGAGAGCGTGGGCGCTGGGAGAGCGAACAATTCCAGGCTGGGTAGCCACGGCGCTAAGCAATTTACTGGAAGATCATAGAGATAAATCAACTTATTTGTACGAGCTACTAATTGATAGAGGTTCGGCAGCATTCGTCGCGAAGACTTTCGATCCAGCAGGAATGGAAGATGAATATTGATTAATATAATAGCTTAACGTGAGGTGCGCACTAAATTTTCAACTCAAGAGGCCGAAAGAAGGAGCGATTATAAGATGATGTCATTTGAAGAATTTCAACAATTGTCCCCGGCTGAGTTGGATGATTATGTATTTCATCTAGACCTCATTCAACTAAGACATGAAGAAGATATGCGTTTTTTTGGGGTCGAAGAGTATCATCCACAGTGCTTACCTCTCAATCATTCTGTCGATCAGGCATTATGTTGCACCAATTTGCCGAAATTGCCACTATTAGACGATGAAGGAGCCAATGACGAACTTTTAGTATCAATTAATTCAAGTGATAAATGGGCCGAAGAAGCTGAGGAAGTGGCTAGAGAATCTAAGCCTCCTGCGGGATTGTTCGCCGCTACAACGCTTGAGTCCTTGCTGAAGAAAAATCTTCCTCCCCGCGAGTATGTTCTCGATCCTATTATCCCTGAACGAGGACTGGCGATGCTGTTTGCCAGTCGTGGCGTGGGTAAAACCCACGTAGGACTTGGCATCGCATATGCAGTCGCTAGTGGAGGCTCATTTTTGCGGTGGAAAGCACCAAAACCAAGAAAAGTTCTCTATATTGATGGCGAAATGCCCGAGGTTTTGTTGCAAGAGAGAAGCAAATATCTGAAATATTCATCTGCCAAAAAACTTCCTGACGATTCCTATTTTACTTTCCTTTCTATGGACTGTCAGAGCCTCGGTACGACCATAAATCTTGCCGATCCGGCGCATCAATACTCAGTAGACTGCTTACTGAAGGGATTTGAATTCGTCGTAATAGATAACATCTCGACTCTGGTGAGTGGAGGCAGGGAAAACGACGCAGCTAGCTGGGACAAAATGCAAGCTTGGCTTCTGCAGCTCCGACGCCGAGGCATAACCGTATTGCTCATCCATCACACTGGTAGAGGCGAAAATGCGCGCGGTACGTCTAAGAGAGAGGACGTCTTAGATACCGTGATGCTACTAAAACGGCCGAATAACTACAAAATGTCGGAAGGGGCGCGCTTTGAGGTTCACTTGACCAAAGCACGAGGTATAAGCGGACCTGAGGCAGAACCGTTTGAGGCACATTTGATAACGACAGAAAGTCAGAGTCTGTGGCGTTACAAAGTACTTGGTGATGATGAATACAACGAGAGAGTTATCGCATTGACGAAAGAAGGGCGTAGCGTACGAGATATTGGCTCCTCCCTCGGATTGAGCAAATCATCGGTTCACCGGCTCCAGGCTGAACTGAGGGAAAAGGGTCTGTTGTAAATTTCATGGCTGTCCCAGTGTCCCGCCGCCCTTAGGATGTTGAACCTGGGACACGCTTGGGGATTGTCAGGAATTTCGTGTGGGGGCGGCCATAGTGGACCCAAAGGAGGTTCTCGATGGCACGACGCAAAGCACCCCACATCCCTGACGCGCTTCTGGACCAGCTGCTGGCCGGCGCCGATCCGAAGTCGGCGTTTGAAGCCGATGGCCTGCTCGACGGTCTGAAGAAGGCGCTGGCCGAGCGGGCGCTCAACGCCGAGTGGGGCCATTATCTGGCGGGCGAGGACGCCGGCAACAGCCGCAACGGCTATGGCCGCAAGACCGTCACGACCGAGACCGGCCGGATCGAACTGCCGATCCCGCGCGATCGGCAGGCGACGTTCGACCCGCAGTTGATCGCCCGCTACCAGCGCCGGTTTCCCGGCTTCGACGCCAAGATCGTGTCGATTTGCGCCCGCGGCATGAGCACCCGGGAGATCGTCGGGCACCTGCGCGAGCTCTACGGGATCGAGGTCTCGCCCGACCTGATCAGCGCCGTGACCGACGCGGTGCTGGAGGAGGTCGCGGCTTGGCAGGCCCGGCCGCTGGAGCCGGTCTACCCGCTCGTGTTCTTCGACGCCTTCCGGATCAAGGTGCGCGACGAGGACATGGTCTGGAACAAGGCCATCCAAATCGCGCTGGGCGTGCGCGCCGACGGGGCCAAGGAGATCCTCGGCCTGTGGCTGGAGCAGAACGAGGGCGGCAAGTTCTGGTTGCGGGTCATGAACGAGCTCAGGAACCGCGGCGTCGAGGACGTGCTCCTGGCCGTGGTCGATGGCCTGAAGGGCTTCCCCGATGCGATCCGGGCGGTGTTCCCCGAGGCGATGGTCCAGACCTGCATCGTCCACCTCCTGCGCCACAGCCTCGACTTCGTCTCCTACAAGGACCGCAAGCTCGTGGCGGCGGCGCTGAAGGAGATCTACCGTGCGCTCGATGCCGCCGCCGGCGAGGCGGACTTGGCTGCCTTCGAGGCGGGCGAGTGGGGCCGGAAGTACCCGGCCATCGCTCAGAGTTGGCGACGGGCCTGGGGCGAAGTCATCCCGTTCTACGCGTTCCCGGGCGAGGTCCGGCGAATCCTGTACACCACGAGCGCCATCGAGGCCCTGAACGCCACGCTGCGCCGGGCCGTGCGCGCCCGCGGCCACTTCCCGACCGACGAGGCCGCCCTGAAGCTGCTCTACCTGGTCTTGAACCGCTCCGAGAAGGCGTGGAAGATGGGCCCACGGGAGTGGGTCATGGCTAAGGCGCAGTTCGCCGTCATCTTCGGCGAGCGCTTCACCCGGGCCATGGCGGCCTGATGTTCAACCCGCCGCCCCCACACGAAATTTCTGACAGTCCCACACGCGCGTGAACATAAGACGCGCCACAGCTTCGCGCCGACCAGGCCCATGGCTGTCCCAGTGTCCCGCGGCTCTGAGGTTGTTGAACCTGGAACACGCGCTTGAACATAAGACGCGCCACAGCTTCGCGCCGACCAGGCCCATGGCTGTCCCAGTGTCCCGGGGCTCTGAGCATGCTGAACGCGGGACACGCGCGTGAACATGAGACAGGCCACAGCTTCTTGCCGACCAAGCCCATGGCTGTCCCGATGTCCCGCCGCCCTTAGGATGTTGAACCTGGGACACGCGCGTGATCATAAGAGACGCCACAGCTTCGCGCCGACCAGGCCCATGGCTGTCCCGGTGTCCCGGGGCTCTGAGGATGTTGAACGCAGGACACGCGCGTGAACATGAGACAGGCCACAGCTTCTTGCCGGCCAAGCCCATGGCTGTCCCAGTGTCCCTCCGCCTTTAGGATGTTGAACCTGGGACACGCGCGTGAACACTACATAGGGAAGCGGGTCTGCGACCAATCCCGCGCCTTTACGAACGCCGGAGGCGAGCTTCCCGAGCCTTTTGCTCCGGGCGATCGCAGACACGCTTCAGGTTCTCGCGACGGGCATCATTCTCACCGCCACCACCTTCAATGCTGTCGGCTCGCTCAAACTAGCGGCGGCCTTCGCGTCGATTGCGGACACGCATTTCCCCGGAAGCGGACATGCCGCATCCGACTCAATGTCGCCATTGATGGCCACGTCCGGGCATCTCGAAAGCGGTCGTTCGTCGGTGGACATCGTCGCGGTCGGGGCTTCCCCGGGCTCTGTGACATAGCTTGAGCGAGTGCTTCGTAGCCACGCTCGAAAATCGGGTCTGGCAGACGGTGTTCAGGGACAGGAGTGGTGCAAGGCCGAGGTTCCGAAAGGTGCTACTCGGAAACTTGCACCCCATGTCACATCAGGCCGCAGTGCATCGTCACTCACGTGAAGCAATCACGTGGGAGAGCTCGATGATCAGGACGATTCCGGTACTCGCCGCCATCCTCGGCGCAGGCTTGGCCGGAAACGGCATCTTCATGCTCTCCTCGCCCGAGGCATGGTACTTCGCGGTGCCGGGCGTGACGACGACTGGCCCCTTCAATCAGCACTTCCTGCGCGATATCGGTCTGATCTTCGTGTTGATCGGGTTGGGTTTCGTGTACGGGGCCGTGAGACCCGGATTGCGTGTCCTACTCTGGTGCATGGGTGCGATCTGGCTCTCGGGCCATGCGCTGTTCCATTTCTGGGAGGTTGCGGTGGGCATCTGCGGGCCGGAGGTTCTGTCCCGAGACTTCCCCGTGGTGACGCTTCCTGCGCTTATCGCGGTCGCCCTCAGCGTCTGGTCGTTCCGCCATGCCGACCGTTGATGATCCGACCCGCGTCTTCGAGCAGGAACGGGCGCGGCTCGTCCGACTTGCCTACCGCATGCTCGGGTCCCTCGGCGAAGCCGAGGACGTCGTACAGGACGCTTGGCTGCGCTGGCGCCACGTCGACCATTCCGAGGTTACCTCAGCCGGCTCTTTCCTGTCGCGGACGGTGACGCGTCTCTGCCTGGACGTGATGAAGTCCGCGCGGGTCCGGCGTGAGACCTATGTCGGCACATGGCTACCCGAGCCTGTCGCCCTCGTCCCAGACGAAGCCCCTGGCGACGATCTCACTCTCACGCTGATGCTGGCCCTTGAGCGGCTTTCACCGCTTGAGCGGGCGGCGTTCATCCTGCACGACGTCTTCGCGGTCCCACTCGCCGAGATCGCGGCCACCCTCCAGCGTGAACCACCGGCGGTCCGTCAGCTCGCCGCAAGGGCCAGGAAACACGTGCAGGCCGCACGCCCGCGCTTTCCTGTCGAGCGGGAAGAGGGCGCGCGCATCGCGAAGGCCTTTTTCGAGGCAACGGCGACCGGCGACATTGCGGCGCTACGCAGCATGCTCGCCGATGCCGTCGTCGTACACTCCGACGGAGGCGGAAAGGTTCTCGCCTTCCCGCGGCCGATCATCGGCATCGACAAGGTCACGCGCATGTTCGAGGGGGCTGCGCGCAAGGCGTGGATCCAGCATGCCCGGAAGCTGCAGGACCTCTGGATCGACGGCCTGCCGGGCTATTTCAGCCTGGAGCCCGGTGGAATGCTCCAGACTGTCGCTCTGGACATCCAAGGTGGATTGATCGTCGGCATCTACTTCACCCGGAATCCAGACAAGCTCCAGCGAATGGCGAAGTTGTTCGGAGGATCCGAGACAGTGCCGACGCCTCACTGAGCCTCAACGGCGGGCGATTGCCAGTTCCCTGCGGCAAACGGTTGAGAACGCGCAGAGCGGGTCGAGGCCGCTACCGTGGCGGATGTCCGCGAAGGCGGCGAGATCCTTGTTCGGGGCGAAGTAGGTCTCGCCGATGCGCTGCATGACCCGCTCGGCTTCCTGGAGCGTGTCCGGCTCTCCGAAGAGCCGGATCTTGTTCACGATGGCATAGAGCGCCACCAGCTTGGCCGGGTCGTCGAGTTCGTGCCGGAAGGCATCGCCGAACAAGGTCGACGCCTCCCGGATGAACTCGCCATAGAGAGCTTCCCGTCGCGCGCGGTCCTGCACCAGGAGGGTTGCGCGCTCCTGGCTGTGTTGGGTCAGCCACGTGGTCGCGAAGGAGGCCATCGCGCCGATGGCCGACCCCGCAAGCGCGGAGAGCGCCGAGATGTAGGCCGCATCCATTGGCGGCAGGTCTCAGGCCGCTCGCTTCGGCTGTCCCGCCAGCCATTCGCCGTAGCGCCGCTGCGAGAGCCACGCGTCACCCGTGGGCGTCAGCCAGGGGCCTCCGAGAACCACCCCGAAATACGCGGCCGTATCGTCCGTGATGACGTCCCGGGGCTCGCCGATGCCGTCGAAGTGGCGCCTCACCAGCTCGGCCATCGGCAAACATTCAGGGCCGGCGACTTCGATCATGCCGTTTCGGGGTGGCGCCAACGCGGCCTCCGCGACCTTCGCCGCAACGTCGGCCGACGCGATGGGCTGGATCGACGCGGAGGTCACGCGCGCGGTGCCGTCGATGATCGAAGCTCCGGCAATCGCCGCGACGAACTCGAAGAACTGCGTGGCGCGGACCAACGTCCAGGGCACACCCGCCGAGGCGATCAACTCCTCCTGAGCGAGCTTGGCGCGGAAGTAGCCGCTGTCGAGCAGGCGCTCGGTTCCGACCACCGAGAGCGCGACGTGGTGCGAAACGCCCGCGGCCTTCTCGGCCTCAGCCAAATTCTGTCCAGCGCGGACGAAGAAGTCCATTGCTGCGTCGTCGGCGAAGGAGGGTGTGTTGGCGACGTCGATTACGACATTCGCGCCCTGCAGGGCTTCCGCCAAGCCCTCGCCCGTCACAGCGTTCACCCCCGTATTGGGCGAGGCCGCGAGCACCTCGTGTCCAACGCTCCCTAGGGTGGTGACGACCTGCGAGCCAATCAGCCCGGTGCCGCCGATGACGACGATCTTCATGTGACGCTCCTTTCAAGTCCGACCCCAGCGGGCCGGTTGCAGCGATGACGAGGAGCGCACTTGTCGTGTGACATAGACGGGCGGATTCGATGCTATCGACTTCGACCCGGCGAGGGCTTGACCTTCCGGGATATTCCGGCAGTCGACGGCCCAGACTAAAAAAGCCGTTCCGGGATGAGCCTTCCGGAACGGCACGCGACCTCACGGAAGCGCGTCCTCGGAAGAAATTTCGGGGATGAACAAGTGGCGATGGGTCATCCGTGTGCCGGTGCTCGTCGAATGGAGCGCCGGGCCAGCACGGACCCCTTGCAGTCAGTAGTCCCAGAAAACGGGAATCCAGCGAAAAGCGTCGCCATCGACCGCGACCCGACCAACCGACGGGAACGGCAGGTGCGTGGCGATCAACTGCTCGCCGGTCGCCGCCAATTCTCGCAGGAGCCGAACGCGAACACGCTCTGCCTCCTCGGGATCGTGTTCGAAGCCGTTGTGCCAGTCGGGATGCTCGAACCCGACCGAGAACACGGCGTCACCGGCGAACGTCAGCCTGTCGCCGCCGGATGCCAGGCGGACCACGCTGTGTCCCGGGGTGTGGCCGCCGGTACGAAGCACGACGACCCCTGGCGCGACCTCGTGTTCCTCTTCGAAGAGACGAATTTGACTACGGTACTCTCGCGCAAACCGCTGGGCTGCCGCTCGAAGTGCCTCAGGGAAACCCTCTGGCATGTTGACGTGAGTGAAATCCGGCGCCTCCCAGAACCTGACCTCGGCAGCCGCCACGTGGATCCGCAGGTCCGAGCGCAGTCGCTCTTTCACGCCATCGACGAGGAGCCCGCCGACATGGTCCATGTGCATGTGGGTAAGCACCACGTCGGTCACGGACCCTAGGTCAATGCCAACGGCGTCCAATCGCCTGACCAGTTGTCCAGCCCGCGGCAGGTTCAGGTTCGGATCCAGCCCCAACCCAGCGTCTATGAGAATAGTCTGGTCTCCACTGCGAACCAGGACCACGTTCAACGACCAGTCGAACGCGTCCTGCGGCAGGAACATGTCCTTCAGCCAGACAGCCCTTACGGCCGGTTCGACGTTGTGCCCCAGCATCTTGGTCGGGAGCGGCAGCACCCCATCGCTGACGACCAGCACGTCGATTTCGCCGATCCGGACCGCGTAGCGCGAGGGCACCAGCTCCTCGCTCCCCGTACGCGAAAGGCCACTCGGTTCCGGATCGGTCCGCCCAGCGTTGGCAGGTGTCACAATAGTCATCGTCATCCCTTCTGTGATACGCGCGTGCATCTGTTTCGGAGGTCGCAAAACGCGCGTCATGCCACAGGGACGAGATTGGGTTGGCAGATGTGACATGAGCGATGGAAAATAGAATTTAGAGGCGATCTTCGCTTCCATGCATCGCCACCCCAAAATGGGCCGGCAGAAACTCGACCGTCACGGTCGCAGACCTGACCGGCAGGTCTCGACCCTACTCGGTCATAGAAGCAAGCCAATGGAGGCCTTGAAAGCAGACGTTGCAGCTGGACGCGCGCTGCGAACGCATGCTCTCGGATTCCCGCTTCCCGCGCTCGTGAGGCCGCCCGTTCAATCCACAGTCTGCATCTGGACGACGCCGCCGAGTTCACCGGGCTTGCCCGAGACCACCACGAGGTAGCGCCGGCTCGCGCCGGCATCCGTGCGGGTGATCTGGCGGATCGGGCCGATCGCGTTGACGATGGCCGCGCCGGCCGGGTTGGTCATGAAGGCGGCGAGCGGCTCCAGGCCTGCGGCCCCCTTCGGATCGGCGGCCAGCGCCAGCACGAACGGCATCTTCGAGGGCAGTCCCGTTACCGCGGCCTGCAGCGTCTGCAACACGCCCTGGTCGAACAGGGTGACCTGCGTCGCCGGCTTGCCATCGGTACCCGCGAGCGTCAGCGCGCTGGTCTTGCCGGCTGCGCCCAGCGCTTGGAGGTTTTGCATTCGGTCGCCCTCCGGCACGGCGTTCGGGACGTAGGCGACGCCCTGCGGACCCTGCCCGATCGGCACCTCGGCGATCACCGTGTTCGACGCGGTGTCGATCACCGCCGCCTTGTCGGCGTTCTCCAGGCCGACATAGACGCGGCTGCCGTCGCCCGAGGGCCAGAGCCCGTGCGGTAGGGCGCCGGTCGGAATGGTGGCGACCTGGGTGAAGTCGTCGGTGCGAAACACCTTGACCTGGTTCAGGCCGCCGATCGTCACGTAGGCGAACTGGCCGGCCTTGGTCGAGACGATGTTGACGTGGTTGGTGATCGGCCCGGTCTCGATCGTCTTCAGCGGCGCGAATGGCGGCGTCGCAGAGAACACCTGGGTCCGGCCGACATCCTTGAGGGTGAACCACACCTGCTTGCCGTCCGGTGTCGCGGCGATGTCGGGGCAGAACGGGCTCTCCTGCTTCACGCGCCCGACGATGGAGTGGGTCTTCGTGTCGATCACCACCGTCTCGGGGCTGAAGCTGGAGCAGACATAGCCGTAGGCGCCGTCCGGCGAGAAGATCGTCATGCCGGGCCCGTTCGGCACGGTGATCCGGCGCGTCTCCTTGGCGGTCGCGGCATCGAGCACGGCGATGTAGTCCTCGCCGCGCACGCTCACCCAGACCTCTCGGCCGTCCGGCGTGAAGAAGGCCTCGTGCGGCGCGCGGCCGACATAGGCGGTGTGGCGGACCGTGTTGGTCGCCGTGTCGATGAAGCTCACGGAGTTCGAGCCGATCGAGACCGCGAGCAGCGTCCTGTGGTCGGGCGAGAAGCCCATGCCGTGGACGAGGAGCTGGCCGCGATAGAGCGGGCTCAGGTTCATCGGCGTCGGGTCGCCGAGCCGGATCACGCCGAGCAGGACGTTGGCGGCGGGATCGACCACCGAGACCGTGTTGGAGAACTGGTCCGACGTATAGAACCGGTCCCTGCCGCTGACCGGCACGTCCGGTGCAAAGGCTGCACCCGGGGCCTGCCCGGCGAGAGCCGAGCCGGAGAGCATCGCGAGCGCGAGGAGGGTGAGGGCGGTCTTCATCGGCAGATCTCCGAAGGCATCTCGGCGGCAGGGGCCGTGCCATGGTGGTGAAGGTGGGTGGCTGCGGCAGACGAATCCGGCGCGGGAGGGAGATCGGCGAGCGCCCGGCGCATCACCGCGATCTCCTGGCCCTGTTCGACGATGATCCCCTGCGCGAGGCGGCGCAGGACCGGATCCTTGCCGTAGAGCAGCTCTGCCTGGGCCATCGCGATCGCGCCCGCGTGGTGCGGGATCATCATCGCAGCGAAGTCGCGGTCCGGATCGCCCGAGGGCGGGACCATCATGTCGGCATGCATCCGCGTCATCGACTGCGCCATCATCGCGTCGAAGGACGCGGAGACGATGGCCGGCGGCTCGGCGGCGGCCAGCGTCGGGGGCATCATCATCCGGCCGCCGACGAGGCCGCCGGCCATCACGGCGGCCGTGAGCGCAAATCCCAGTGCTCCGCGCATGGGCCGTCCTCCTCGTTCGTTGTCGATGGGAGAGATGCCGGGGAAACGGCTTTATTCCCTGGCCGGGGACGAATTGGTGGCCCTGCCGATGTGATCGATCTTTTCCAAATGTCAGTGGAATAGACGCGCCCGTTCGGCATCTCTCCCGATGCGGTCATGGTAGACCGCCGGAGACCTCACTCATGCGCACCATGCTGATCCGCGCCGCCTTTGCGGCCTTCGCCTTCTCCGCCGTCGCCGCCCAGGCCGCTGCGCCTGCGAT
>Ga0255028_100107_pt1 | contig 21489 bp, 19 predicted proteins | sample DRGLUT_MetaT_FD_178168 | JGI IMG/M metagenome (GOLD analysis project Ga0255028, IMG submission 178168) | Metatranscriptome of freshwater microbial communities from Pennsylvania, United States - DR:GLUT (Metagenome Metatranscriptome) | ecosystem: Environmental > Aquatic > Freshwater > Creek...
CGTTGGTGCCCATGTAGCGCACCGACAGGCCGGGCTCGATCTCGCCGGTCACGCCGGACTTCTGCAGCCCGACCACGCCCTGCTCGCCCTCGCCGACGCGCAGCAGCAGGATCGAGGTGGTCTGGGCCCCCGTCACCGGGTCGATGTCGACCGGCAGCTTGTCGCTCGGCACCAGCGGCACGCCGCGCCAGGTGATGAACGGGGCGCCGAACAGGTGGACGACGACCGGCGGCACGCCGCGGCGGGTCGCCTCCCGGCCGAAGGCCGCGATGGCGCGGGGATGGGCCACGAAGAAGGCGGGCTTCTTCCAGACCAGCGTCAGCAGCTCGTCGAGGTCGTCCGGGGTGGGCGGGCCGCCGCGGGTGGGGATGCGCTGGCGCGGGCCGACCTCGTGGAGCAGGCCGAACTGCGAATTGTTCAAGAGCTCCCACTCCTCGCGCTCCTTCACGGCGTCGACCGTGAGGCGGATCTGCTCGCGGAGCTGGTCGATCTCGTTGGAATAGAGGTCGGTCACCCGCGTGTGGGTGTTGAGGATCGTCTGGATGGTCGAGAGGTGGTACTCGCGCGGATCGACCTCGTAATCCACGAAGGTCGTGGGCAGGCGCGGCTCGCCGGTATGGACCGCCAGCAGCTCGATGCCCTGCTCGCCGTAGGAATTGGTGTGCCCTTTGAGGCGGTCGCGCTCCTCACGGTACTGCGCGATCTTGGCGCGGATCTCCTCGCTCTCCACCGCGGCGGCGTCGAGGGTCAGGAGGGTCACGGCCGACAGGGCCTTCACGGCCGGGGCGGGCGCGCTCTCACCGGCGAGACCCGCATCGCCGAAATAGTCGCCCTTCGTGGCCAGGCCCTGGCGCAGGCGTCCCGTGTAGGGGCCCGACAGGGTCAGCTCGACCGTGCCGTCGGCCACGACCGTGAGGCTGCGGCCCGCGGAACCCTCCTCGTGGATCACCGCGCCGGCCTGGTGCCGGCTCTCGGTGAACTTGCCGGCGAGGGCGGCGAGCTCGGCATCGCCCAGCCGGCTGAACAGCGGCACGGCGCGCAGGGAGGACGGGCGGATCACCCGGCCCTTACCATCTCCCTTGTCCTCGGCGGCGAGATCGATCCGGCCGGGCTTGGCCAGCACGACGGCGCGGCGGTTGACGCGGTAGACCCCGCCCGCCACGTCCACGAAGGGCAGGAGCCGCAGGAGCCAGCGCGGCGTGTTGGCCGCGTTCTGGACCGAGGTGACGGTCGCCGTCGCAAGATTGCGTGCCGCCGTGGCGCTCACGCTCAGACCCGGTCCGCTCATCGTTCGTCCTCACTCCAGTCAGGGTTGCAGGCGCGCCGCATCGATCCGCGCGGCGGCTTTTCGTCCCGCAGCCTGTGCGGGGCGAGCACAAAACGTCTCGGTCAAGACTTGATGACGACAACAGCCTGTCGAGGCCGCATCGTCGCCAGATGAATCAGGTCTCTCCCGGCGGTCGGACGATCTTTGTCCGCCGCTCAGCCGGTCTCAATGCATGTCGGCTCCGGCGGGATCTGGATAAAGTCCGATTCGGCCGGCGGTCAACGAAACGATCTCCCTATTTTTGACCATTCCTTGGAAGCTGATCCTCTGGCATGCACAACGCATAGGACACGACGTTCATCCGGACGCGAGATCAGAGAATTTAATTTTGCCGGATCGGTATACGCGGCGGCGGCCGGACGACTTTGTTTCAAGGGAAGAATATTTCGGCGCGTCTCAGATCCCGTCCCCGTAGCCGAAGGACTGGTCCATGCTGAGCGCCGGCTCCTCGTCCACGGGCAGGCGCGAGACGACCCGGGCCGGCACGCCCGCCACGGTCGTGTGGGGCGGCACGTCCTGCAGCACCACCGCGGCCGCCGCGACCTTGGCGCCCGCCCCGATCCGGATGTTGCCCAGAACCTTGGCGCCGACGCTGAGCAGCACCCCGCGCTCGATCTTGGGATGCCGGTCGCCGCTCTCCTTGCCGTTGCCGCCGAGCGTCACCGACTGGAGGATCGACACGTCGTCGGCGATCACCGTGGTCTCGCCGATCACCACCCCGGTGGCGTGGTCGATGAACACGCCGGAGCCGATCCGGGCGGCCGGGTGGATGTCGCAGCCGAACACCTCGGAGATCCGGCTCTGGACGTGCAGCGCCAGGGTCGCCCGGCCCTGGTGCCAGAGCCAGTGGCCGACCCGGTAGGCCTCCAGCGCCGCCAGACCCTTGTAGAACAGGAACGGGTCGAGGTAGCGGCGGCAGGTCGGGTCGCGCTCGCGGATCGCCACGAGGTCGCGCACCGCGTGGGCGCCGGCCTGCGGGTCCGCCTCGAAGGCCGAGAGGCACAGGTCGCGCATCGACAGCCGGGCGAGGTCGCCGTCCCCGAGCCGGTGGGCGAGGCGGTAGGCGAGGGCCTGGGCCAGCGAGCGCTGGTCGAGGATCGTCGCCTGGATGATCCCGGCATAGAGCGGCTCCTCGATCAGGGCCGCCTCGGCCTCGGCGCGCAGGGCCGCCCAGACCTCGGATTCCGCGGTGCTGCGGCTCGTGGCGCGCAGGGGCGGCTGGGTCGAAGCCAGGGCTGTCATCGGAGACCGATCGCGGCGGGGGAGGGCGCGTCGACGCCGATCACGGCACGGGCCGGAACAGGTCGGGCAGGTAGCGCTCCAGGATGTCGTAACCCGGGAACTTCACGTCCACGGTGGCCGGGGCATCGCCCGCGCGGTGGATGCCCACCACCCGGCCCCTCGCGTGACGCCAGATGCCCAGGATGTCGGCCAGATCCGGCCGCGCGAACACGACCGCGTCGCCCTGCATCATCGTCGCTGAGGCCATCCGGCCGGTCCCCCTGGATTGGCCGCGCGCGGCGGCCTGATTCTGTGGCGGTCGGCGCCGGACCTGCGGTCGGCCCGGTCGCGATAAGCTCATTTCAAATGCCCCGGGCGACGGAGAACGTTTCGGTCGCGCACGGCCGAAACGGGAGCATTATTTTCGCTAAGCCTTTGTTACAGAACGATATTTATGGATCGCCCCGCATTTGGCAAGCCCGCGCGCAGGGCCGTGTCCGCTGGGGCAGGGCCCTGGATCGCGTGCAGTCGCGGCGGCCGCGCCCGCGCCAGACCTCACCTTCTGCTCCGGGACGCGCCTTCGACGAACAACCTGCGCTGCAAGTCCTCGCCAATTTGGCAGCACATTCTCGGGGCCGCCGCCTAGATTGAAGCGGTCGACGGACAGTCGATGCAGAGCCGGATGAGGTTTGCCGTGAGCGCCAGCGAAGATCGGATCGCCCTGATGACGGTGCCGTGTCTGCCGTGTTGCCGCGCCCAGCAGGAGGAGACCGCACGACATCTGACACGAGAGGCGACCAGCGATGCTGACCTATGAGACGGCCCCGAACACCGCGTCTGGCCTGAGCGCCGAGACGGCCGCGTCCCTCGGCCGAGCCCTGTCCCGGAGCGTCCGCTCCCACCCCTCCCATGAACGCGCCGCCCTGGCGAGCGCCCTCGACGACGGCCTGATGCCCGACGAGGTGGCCCGGATCCTCGCCGGCCGGCGGGTGGCCGAGGCCTTCCCGGTCCGTTGGGGCGAGAGCCCGGAGGCCTACGCGGCCCGGACCGTCTCCGAGATGTTCGTCGCCTACCTCCAGTAGCCGCGCCCGAATCCCCGATCACCTGGACTGGAAACCTGCCATGTCGGTCTTCCCCCGCGGGTGGAAGCGCCGGACGGGAACGGCTGCCTGCGCGCTTGCCCTGGCGCTCGGCACCGCGGGCCCGACCGCCGCCGGGCACCCGCCGAAGGGCCGCGCCTCTGCGGCGGACGGGCCGGACATCCCGGCCCGCCTCACGGTCGGCCCGGGCGGCCGGGACCTGCGGCTCGCGGGCGACCTCACCGAGGGCGTCGCCGCGCGGGTCGCCGGGATCCTCGCCGCGCAGCCGCAGATCGCGCGCATCCACCTCACCAGCGATGGCGGCCTGGTGGAGGAGGGGGCGGCGATCGGGGTACTCGTGGCGGCGCGGGGGTTGTCCACCTACGTGCCCGATGCCTGCGCGTCGGCCTGCACGCTGATCTTCGTCCGCGGCCGGACCCGCGCCCTCGCGACCGGAGGACGGCTCGGCTTCCACGCGCCCTACGAACTCGGGGCGCACGGCCGGATGCGCCCGGTGGATTCCGCGCCGGAGCGGGCCGCCTACCGCGCCGCCGGCCTGCCGGCCGCCTTCGTGGCGCGAGCCCTGGCGGTGCCCCCGGCCGGGATCTGGATCCCCGAGGCGGAGACGCTGCGCGCGGCCGGCATCGTCACCGAGATCGTCGGCCCGGACCGCTTCCCCGATTCCACCCTCGACGCGGATCCGAGCGAGGCCGGGGCTCGGGCCGCGATCCTGCGCGCCCTGCCGATCCTGCGGCAGGCCGAGGCGGCGGGGCTCGACCCGATCGCCCGGTGGTACCGGGACGGCTACGCGGCGGGACGGCCGGAGGCGGAGGCGGCGGCGGGCCTGAAACGGCTGGCGGCCGCCTATCTGCGGCGGCGATTCCGGGCGGCCGATGACGGCGTCGTCCGGGCGCTGGGGCGCCGGGTCCTGGCGATGATGCGGGTCGCCGAGCCGCGGGACGCGGCCGCCTGCGGGGCTCTGGCCGCCGGCGACTTGGTGACGCTCGACGCGCGGCTCCGCGCCGAGAGGCCCGGCGCGTTCGGGCTGGCCCCGCTCCTCGCGCGGACGCGCGGGGTGCTGCCGGCCCGCGGGATCCCGTCCGATCCCGTCGCGGGCGCCCCGATCCCGCGCGCCCTCCGGTCGGAGGATTGCGCCGGGCGGATCGCCGGCGCGACGCGCGCCCTCGCGCTGCCGCCCCGCCCGTCGGCAGCGGCGCTCCGGTCCCTGTTCCTGGCCGAGCCGCAGCAGACGCTCGCCAACGGCGCTGCGCCATAGCGCCCCCCTCGACACGCGGCGCCGGCACCTATCTTCGCACAGGCAGGCGGGCCACGGCAGGGCGCCGACGGGTCGGGAAGAGGAAGAACGGATGCCGGATTATCGCCTGCGCGGTGCGGCTCGTGGCGAGGACGGGGAGATCGGCGTGCCAATCGTCGACGAGGTGCTCACTGCGGTCGACGCCAAGGAGGCGGTGCGGCTGGCCAACAGCCGCTCGCTCGCGGTCGACGACGATGCGGTCAACGCCCTCTGGCTGGTCGATGCGAACGGGACCCTGCTCTGGTCGCTGCGCCGGGCCGACCGGGAGAGCTGACGGAGCCGCCCCGCCCCGACGCGGTCGTCAGGCCTGCGCGCGGACGCGCGGGTCCGGCGGCCGGTCGGGGGAGGGGCGCGCGGCGCCGCCGAGATATAGGGCCTGGACGTCGTCCCGCGCCCGCAGGGCCGCGGCGCTGCCGGCGAGCGCGCTGCGTCCGTTCTCCAGCACCACGGCGTGGTGGGCGTGGCGCAGGGCGAGGCGGACATTCTGCTCGGCCACCAGCAGGGTCAGGCCCTCCGTCCGGTTCAGGCCGGTGAGCACCCGGTAGATGGCCTCCACCACCTTGGGCGCGAGCCCCATGGAGGGCTCGTCGAGGACGAGCAGCCGGGGCCGGCCCATGAGCGCCCGGCCGATCGCCGCCATCTGCTGCTCGCCGCCCGAGAGCAGGCCCGCGGCGACGTCCTGCTTGGCGGCGGGGGCGGGGAACAGGCCGTAGACCCGCTCGAGGTCGGCGCGCACGGCCCCGCGGCTCGAGCCGCATCCGAGGCCGCCCGCGACGAGGTTCTCCCGGACGCTCAAGCCCCGGAAGCAGTGGCGCCCCTCCAGCACGCCCACGAGCCCGGCGCGGACCAGGGCCTCGGTCCGGGTCCGCGTCACGTCCCGTCCGTCATAGGCGAGGCGCCCGGCCGCGACCTGCCCGCGCAGGGCCGGCAGCAGGTTCGACACCGCGCGCAGCAACGTGGTCTTGCCGGCGCCGTTGGCACCGACCAGGGCGGCGATCTCCCCCGCCCGGACCGCGAGGCCGACGCCGTGCAGGGCGTGGACCGCCCCGCCATAGACGACCTCCAGCGCCTCGACCTGCAGGAGCGGCGGACCGGCGCCGTCGCTCATCGGCCCGCCGCAATGGCCTGCTGGCCGCCCCGGGTCTCGGCGGCTTCCTCGGCCGCGCAGTCGCGCGGGGTGAGGCCGTGCTCCTTGGCGTAGGCGGTCGCGGACGCCTCGATGATCGGGCGCAGGCTCGCCCGGTCGGGGGCGATCCAGTCGGACACGACATTCCACTTCGCCCCGTCCCATTGCTGAAAGGTGACGCGGCCCTCGCCCTCGTGGTTGGCGCAGGTGACGTTGATCGAGTGGAACAGCCCCTTGGCACCGAGTTCCGCCACCCGGGCCTCGTCGAGGCGCAGGTGCTCGAAGCCCCAGCGCACCTCGTCGCCGGTGAGCGTCCGCTGGCCGAACCGGCCTTGCGCGATCCGCACCGCCTCGACATTGAGGATGCCGTTCAGCACCCCGAGATTGTGGTAGACGTTGCCGATCCGCTTCCGGTCGGCGAGGTTGCCGGTGCCGGGCTCGTAGACCTTGGACACGACCTCCCGCAGCACCGGATATTCGGCCCCCGACGCCTGGGTGGTGATGGCGACGTAGCCCTTGGCGGCCTCGCCCGCCGGGATCACGTCCTCCTCGGAGTTCGACCAGACATTGCCGACGATCCGGTCGGCCGGGAATCCGGTCTTCTGCGCGGTCTTGAGGGCCACCGGGTTCATCACGCCCCAGCCGCGCAGCACCACGAAATCGGGCCGCAGGCGCCGGATCGTGAGCCATTGCGACTGCTGCTCGTTGCCGGGATGCGGCACCTCGATCTGCGCGACCGTGAAGCCGTAGCGCTTGGCGAGCTGCGCGTAGATCGGGATCGTCTCCGTGCCGTAGCACGGCCTTCCTGTCCCGGCCTGATCGGACGCGGCGCAGCGCAGGCGGCATGATCTCGAAATCCGTCCCGGGCGGGGCGACCGCCTCGGCAGAACCCGGCGGCGCCTGTTGAGTGAAGACAATGCGCCAGACGACGACCGATCGTTGCTTGAAATTCCGCCATCTCGACACGTCAATCTTTGATGCGGGACTTCCGGAAAGTCAAAAGCATAGCCGTTCTTATTTAGGCCGGCCGCACGAACATTCTTTCGCGGCCGGCCCGGAGGGCGGGATCATTTTCGCTTAGCCCCACCCGGCCGCAGGGCAGCGCCTGAGCCCGTCGGCTCGGACCGATCGCGGTGCGCGCCGGTCGAGGAGCGATCGGCCTGCGTCCTGCAACAACCCATTCGGCATCGTAATCTAATCTATATAAGTATTCATTTAGCAGACCTCAATGTAGGCTCCTGTTCCCACGCCGCGGCGGAGAACCAGTCGTGTCAAATCCGCTTGTGCGCAAACTGGAACGCTACGTCCATCTCCAGGAGGCGGACCGGCTGTGCTTGGTCGGCTCGATCGGCCCGGAGCGCATGGTCGCGCCGCGCACCGACATCATCCACGAGGGCGACGACCCGCGCGCCGTCAACGTCATTCTCGACGGCTGGGCCTGCCGCTACCGGCAATTCGCCAACGGGCGCCGCCAGATCGTCTCGCTGCTCCTGCCGGGCGATCTGTGCGACCCGCACATCTTCCTCCTCGACGAGATGGATCACACGATCGGGGCGATCACGCCCGTGCTCCTCGGCCAGATCTCCGGGCCCACGCTCCAGGCGGCCGTGGCGTGCAGCCCGCACCTGGACCTCGCCTTCCACCGCGAGGCGCTGGCCACCGCGGCGATCCAGCGCGAGTGGACGGTCAGCCTCGGCAGCCGCACCGGCATCGAGCGGCTCGCCCACCTGTTCTGCGAGCTGCACGCCCGGCTGGCCGCCATCGGCCTCACGGACGGAAATACCTGCCCGATGCCGATCACGCAGAACGACCTCGGCGACGCGATGGGGCAGACCAGCGTCCACATCAACCGGACGCTGCAGGAGCTGCGCGGCATGGGGCTGATCACCCTGCGCAGCCGCCGCCTGACCATCCACAATCCTGCGGCCCTGGCCCGGCTCGCGCATTTCAACACCGCCTACCTCCACCTGAAGGCGGAGACCGACCGCCTCGTCGCACGCCAGGCGTGAACCGCGCCCGCATCGCGGCGATTGAGCCAAGTTGGACGAGATCCGTAGAGGCCCGGCATGACAGACCCCCGCGACCTGGCCGCCCGCGACTTGGCGGAGCGCCTCGCCGCTCTGGAGGCCGACAATGCCCGCCTGCGCCGGCTGCTGGACGAGGCCGGCGTGCCCGACAGCCTGCGCCACGGGATGCGCAACACGATGGCGATGATGCGGACGGTCATCCACCGCTCGGCCGAGCAATCCGCGGATGTCGAAACCTACGTCGCGCATCTCGACGGCCGGTTCGGCGCCGTCATGCGCGTGCAGGCCGCCACGGACGCGTTCGGCGATGCCGACCTGCACACCCTGATCTCCGACGAGCTGATGTTCCACCTCGTGCGCGAGGGCGAGCAGGCCGCGCTCACCGGACCGCGGGTGCGGCTCCGGCCGAAGGCCGCTCTGGTCCTGGCGCTGGCGCTGCACGAGCTGACCAGCAACGCGGTGGAGCACGGGTCCCTGGCGCTCCCGCAGGGCCGGGTCAGCGCCGCGTGGCGGGTCGCCGACGCGGAGCCGGGGCCGCCGGTCCTGACCCTCGACTGGGCCGAGACCGGCGGCAGCGGGGTAGGGGCACCGGCCCGGCGGGGCTTCGGCACGGACGTGCTGGAGGACATGCTGGCCTACGATCTCGGCGCGCAGACGGATCTGCGCTACGCGCCGGACGGGCTGCGCTGCACGATCCGCCTGCCGCTCACCGCCCGCATCGGGCACAGCGTGGCGGAGGATCCCGAGGCGGCCTGGGAGGGCGAGGCGCGGTGAGGCGCGCCCGCGCGGGCACGCGTCGGCGTCCCCAGGGCGTTTTCCGCCGCACGGGTCACCGGTTCGGCGGAGCCCGCTAGACGGCCCCCGCGGGACCGTAGATGGCGCCCGCCAGATCCTCCAGCTTCTCGCGGTCGACCACCGTGATGCGCCCGCGCCGCGCCCGGATCATGCCGGCGCCTTCGAGCAGGTGGGTCGCGGTCGTCACGGTGGGCCGGCGCACGCCGAGCATCTTCGAGAGCACCTCGTGGGTCAGGGGCAACTCGTCCTGCTCCAGGCGGTCGTGGGTCATGAGGATCCACCGGGCGAGCCGCGCCTCGACGGTCAGGTCGGCATTGGCGTAGACGGTCTGCCCCACCTGCACGAGCAGGCTCTGCACGTAGCGGCCGAGCACCCGGCGCAGGCCGGCGCTCGCGTCGAGGGCGTCCTCCAGCGCGCCCGCCGCGATGCGCAGAGCCTCGCCGCTGGCCTGCACGATCGCCGTGTGGGGCGTGGTCTGGGCGCCGAGCGCGATCGGCACGCCGACGAAGCCCTCCCGTCCGGTGAGGCCGACCTCGATGCGGCCCTCGCGTGTGTCGGCCACGAGGGACACGATCCCCTCCTCGACGAAGTAGGCCTGCGCGATCGCCTGCTGGGGCGCGATCAGCACCTCGTGCAGCGGCAGCGGGACCGGCTCGAGCCGGGAGGCGAGACGGCTGAAATCCTCCGGCGTCAGGGCAGCGAGCAGACGGTTGCGAACGGCAGATTGCTGCGGCTGGGCCATGGGCTGCTCCCGGTCCGGGCAGGAGCACGGGCGATCTCCCAGTCACCCGCGCCCGAGGATCCGACGGATGATCGCCATTGTCTCACACCGGACGCAAGACCAGTATGTAGGAGATTAGTTTTCACGCGCCGATCCGACCGGATGCGGGTTCCGCGGCGCCCGCGGACCTGGATTCGGACCGACCGGCGCCGCCGGGACAGGCAATTGCCGGTCCGCGGAACGGTCGCACGGCGGCGACTGCCTAAATATGTGGCACATGAATTGCGTGGCCGCCTCGTCTCAACGAAGACGACGAAGGGCACCGCCGTGAAAGCATTTGGAACTTGGGGCCCGGCCGCCGCTTTGGCCGCCGGACTCGCGCTGGGCGCCCTCGGGGCGGGGGCCGCACGGGCCCAGGAGACCATCAAGGTCGGCATCCTGCACTCGCTCTCGGGCACGATGGCGATCTCCGAGACCACCCTCAAGGACGCGATGCTGATGCTGATCGCCGAGCAGAACGCCAAGGGCGGCGTGCTCGGCAAGAAGCTGGAGCCGGTGGTGGTCGATCCGGCCTCGAACTGGCCGCTCTTCGCCGAGAAGGCTCGGGAGCTGATCAGCAAGGACAAGGTCGCGGCCGTGTTCGGCTGCTGGACCAGCGTGTCGCGCAAGTCCGTGCTGCCGGTCTTCAAGGAACTCGACAACATCCTGTTCTACCCCGTCCAGTACGAGGGGGAGGAGAGCGAGCGCAACGTGTTCTATACCGGGGCCGCCCCGAACCAGCAGGCGATCCCGGCGGTCGATTACCTGATGTCGGAGGATGGCGGCGGCGCCAAGCGCTGGGTGCTGGAGGGGACCGACTACGTCTACCCGCGCACCACCAACAAGATCCTCGAAGCCTACCTCAAAGCGAAGGGCGTCAAGGACGAGGACATCCTGATCAACTACACGCCGTTCGGCTTCTCGGACTGGCAGACCGAGGTCTCGAAGATCAAGGCGTTCGGCTCGGCCGGCAAGAAGACCGCCGTGGTCTCGACCATCAACGGCGACGCCAACGTGCCGTTCTACAAGGAGCTCGGCAACCAGGGCATCAAGGCGACCGACATCCCGGTCGTGGCCTTCTCGGTGGGCGAGGAGGAGCTCGCCGGCATCGACGCCAAGCCGCTCACCGGCCACCTCGCCGCCTGGAACTACTTCGAGTCGATCAAGACGCCGGAGAACGAGGCCTTCATCAAGAAGTGGCAGGCGTTCCGGAAGAACCCCAAGGCCGTCACCAACGACCCGATGGAGGCCCACTATATCGGCTTCAACATGTGGGTGAAGGCGGTCGAGAAGGCCGGCACCACCGATCCCGACAAGGTGATCGACGCGCTGCCCGGCATCGAGCAGAAGAACCTCACGGGCGGCACCGCGACGATGCTGCCGAACCACCACATCACCAAGCCGGTCTTCATCGGCGAGATCGAGGCGAACGGCCAGTTCGACGTGGTCTGGAAGACCGACAAGCTGATCCCCGGCGAGGCGTGGTCGAAGCAGCTCGAGGGCTCGAAGGACCTCGAGGCCGACTGGGTCAAGCTCAAGTGCGGCAACTACAACACCAAGACCAAGAGCTGCGGCGGCGCCTGAGGCGCTGCGCATCCCCTCTCCCCCTGTGGGGAGGGGTTAGGGGTGGGGTTGGTTCAGAAGGCACCCGACCGCTCGATCCTGCACCACCCCCACATCCGGCTCCTCCCCGCAAGGGGGAGGAGAGTTCGGCCGCGCCAGGAGTGCCATGCTCCGTCTCCTCACCTTCCTCGTCCTGCTGCTGGCCGCCCCCGCGCTGGCCCAGGCGCCCGATCCCTACGGCCAGCTCGCCGGGGACGGCTATGCCGAGATCGAGGCCGGCGTCTCCGGCCTCGTGGCGAGCGGCGACCCGCGCGCCGACGCGATCCTCGCGGCCCTGTCGGACGGCCGCCTGCTGGTGGGCCCGGACAAGACCCTGCTGATCCGGCAGGGCGGCACGGTCGTGGATGCGAGGACCGGCTCAGCCGTGGCCGACAGCCCCGACCTCAGGCCGGTGCGCGCCAACAACCGGGTCCGCCGGTCGATCGAGGCCGCCCGCGGGCAGCTCGACCTCGCGAGCCCCGATCCGGCCAGGCGCCGCGCCGCCGCCGACGCGGTGTTCAAGGCGCGCGACGCGGCCGCGCTGCCCGCCCTCGACGCGGCCCTGGCCCGCGAGACCAATCCGGGCGTCCGGCAGGCTCTCACCGAGGCGCGCGCCGCATTGCTGCTCGCCAGGCCCGGCACCGCGGAATCCGACCGGATCGCCGCAATTCCCGCCCTCCAGGCCCGGGGCGATGGCGACGCGATGGGCATCCTGCGCGGTCTTGCGGCGGATCCGAGCGAGGCGGTCCGCGCCGCCGCCGCCCGCGGCATCGCGGCGATCGAGACGCGGCTCGCGGTCGTCGGTGCCCTCCAGAACGTCTGGTACGGGATCTCGCTCGGCTCGGTCCTGCTGCTCGCCGCCATCGGGCTCGCCATCACCTTCGGGGTGATGGGCGTGATCAACATGGCCCACGGCGAGATGGTGATGCTCGGCGCCTACACGACCTACGGCGTGCAGGAGCTGATCCGCACCAAGGCGCCGTCCCTGTTCGGCTGGTCGCTCGCGATCAGCATCCCCTGCGCGTTCCTGGTCGCCGGGCTGATGGGCGTGCTGATCGAGCGGTTCATCATCCGCTTCCTGTACGGGCGCCCGCTGGAGACCCTGCTCGCCACCTTCGGGGTCAGCCTCGTGCTGCAGCAGGGCGTGCGCTCGCTCTTCGGCCCGACCAACCGCGAGGTCGGCGCCCCGGCCTTCATGAGCGGCGCCTTCGATTTCTACGGCCTGTCGATCACCTGGGGCCGGATGTGGATCATCGTGTTCGCGATGGCGGTGTTCCTGGGCCTCCTGTTCGTGCTGCGGAAGACGTCGTTCGGCCTGAAGACCCGGGCGGTCACCCAGAACCGCCGCATGGCCGCCGCGATGGGCATCCGCACGCCCTACGTCGACGCGCTGACCTTCGGGCTCGGCTCCGGCATCGCGGGGATCGCCGGGGTGGCGCTGTCGCAGATCGACAACGTCTCGCCCAATCTCGGCCAGGGCTACATCATCGACTCGTTCCTCGTGGTGGTGTTCGGCGGCGTCGGCAACCTCTGGGGAACGCTGGTGGCGGCGCTGACGCTCGGCGTCGTGAACAAGCTCGCCGAGCCGTATATCGGCGCGGTCCTGGCCAAGATCGGCCTGCTGATCTTCATCATCCTGTTCATCCAGAAGCGCCCGCGCGGCCTGTTCGCGCTCAAGGGCCGGGCGGTGGAATCGTGAGCCCCATGCCGCCCCGCACCCCCCTCATCGACCTGAAGGGCTGGATCTTCCTCGCCGTCCTGGCCGCCTTCTGCGGCGCCGTGCCGGTGCTGAACCTCGCGGTGCCGGAGGGCTCCGGCCTGCACCTGCCGACCTACCTCGTCGCGCTGTTCGGAAAATACCTCGCCTACGCGCTGCTCGCGGTCAGCCTCGACCTCGTCTGGGGCTATTGCGGCATCCTCTCGCTCGGCCACGGGGCGTTCTTCGCGCTCGGCGGCTACGCGATGGGCATGTACCTGATGCGCCAGATCGGCGCCCGGGGCGTCTACGGCAACCCGGTCCTGCCCGACTTCATGGTGTTCCTGAACTACAAGGCGCTGCCCTGGTACTGGTACGGCTTCGACCATTTCGCCTTCGCGGCCCTGATGGTGCTGCTGGTGCCGGGCCTGCTCGCCTTCGTGTTCGGCTGGCTCGCCTTCCGGTCGCGGGTGACCGGCGTCTACCTGTCGATCATCACCCAGGCGCTGACCTACGCGCTGATGCTCGCCTTCTTCCGCAACGACATGGGGCTGGGCGGCAACAACGGGCTGACCGACTTCAAGGACTTCTTGGGGCTCTCGGTTCAGGCCCAGACTTTCCGGGTGGGCATCTTCGTCGCCACCGGCATCGCGCTGGCGCTCGGCTACCTGATCGCCCGGGTCATGACGGTCTCGGCCTACGGAAAGATCCTGATCGCCGTGCGCGACGCCGAGAGCCGCACCCGCTTCCTCGGCTACCGGCCGGAGCACTTCAAGACGCTGGCCTTCACGGTCTCGGCCATGATGGCGGGCGTCGCCGGCGCCCTCTACGTGCCGCAGGTCGGCATCATCAACCCGGGGGAATTCGCCCCCACCAATTCCATCGAGACCGTGATCTGGGTGGCGGTGGGCGGGCGCGGCACGCTGGTCGGCGCGGCGCTCGGCGCCGTGCTGGTCAACTACGCCAAGACCGTGCTCACCGGCGTGATGCCCGACGCGTGGCTGTTCGCGCTCGGCGGCCTGTTCGTGGTCGTGACGCTGTTCCTGCCGCGCGGCCTCGTCGGCACCGCGATCGAGCGGTTCGGTAGCCGGCGCGCGGCCGCCAAGCTGCCGCCGGAGCCCGAGATCGCCCCCAAACTCGCGGAAGAAGGGCAGGGCTCGTGAGCACCGACCTCGTTGAGCGCCCGGACACACGCGGCCCCGCCAACCGGAAGCGCGAGACGGACGCGCTGCTCTACGTCGACGACCTGCGGGTGACCTTCGACGGCTACAAGGCCCTGCGCGGCCTGTCGCTGACGCTGGCCCGCGGCGAGTTGCGGGCGATCATCGGCCCGAACGGCGCCGGCAAGACCACCATGATGGATTGCATCACCGGCAAGACCCGGCCGGACAGCGGCATCGCGCTGTTCGACGGCACCCACGACCTCCTGAAGAGCGACGAGCCGGCGATCGCCGACCTCGGCATCGGCCGCAAGTTCCAGAAGCCGACCGTGTTCGAGAGCCACACGGTGGCCGACAACATCCTGCTGGCGCTGACGGGCCCACGCGCCGCCTTCGCGTCCCTGTTCGGCTGGCGCAACCGGGTGGAGGCCGCGCGGATCGACGCCCTCTTGGAGACCGTCGGCCTGCTGGCCGATCGCGGCCGCCCGGCGGCCGATCTCAGCCACGGCCAGAAGCAGTGGCTGGAGATCGGCATGCTGCTCGCGCAGGACCCCAAGCTCCTGCTGGTCGACGAGCCCGTGGCCGGCATGACCGACGCCGAGACCGCCGAGACCGCCCGCCTGCTCCGCCGGATCGCCGGCGACCACGCCGTCCTGGTGGTCGAGCACGACATGCACTTCGTCCGCGACCTCGGCTGCCGGGTCACCTGCCTGCACGAGGGCGCGGTGCTGGCCGAGGGCTCGATCGACGCGGTCTCGGCCGACCCGCGGGTGGTCGAGGTGTATCTGGGACGATGACCATGCTCTCCGTCGACGGCATCGACCTCTATTACGGCGCCGCGCAGGCGCTGCGCGGCGTCTCCCTCACGGCCGAGGCCGGGCAGGTCACGACGGTGCTGGGCCGCAACGGCGTCGGCAAGACCTCGCTGCTGCGGGCGATCGTCGGCCAGCAGCCGGTGCGCTCCGGCGCGATCCGCCTCGACGGCCGACCGATCCAGGGTCTCGCCCCCTACGACCGGGCGCGCGCCGGGATCGCCTTCGTGCCCCAGGGCCGCGAGATCTTCCCGCTGCTCACCGTGAAGGAGAACCTCGAGACCGGCTTCGCGCCGCTCAAGCGCCGCGACCGCCACATTCCCGGGGAGATCTACGACCTGTTCCCGGTGCTCAAGGACATGCTGCACCGGCGCGGCGGCGACCTCTCGGGCGGCCAGCAGCAGCAGCTCGCCATCGGCCGGGCGCTGGTGACGCGGCCGAAGCTCCTCGTGCTCGACGAGCCGACCGAGGGTATCCAGCCCTCGATCATCAAGGATATCGGCCGGGCGATCACCTACCTGCGCGGCAAGGGCGAGATGGGAATCGTGCTGGTCGAGCAGTATTTCGAGTGGGCCCGCGACCTCTGCGATTCCTACGCGGTGATGGATCGCGGGCAGGTGGTTCTGGCCGGGCCCCGGGCCGGGATGGTCGAGGCCGACGTGCTCCGGTGGATGTCGGTGTAGGGCCGGACCATGCGCCGGGCGATGCCCCGGGCCGACGCGTATTCAGAAATCGTCATCCACCTTCAGATACATCTCTGTCGAAAACGTCCCATTTCGCGCTTATCTGCCAAGGTTAAACCACAATTCGGGATCGCAATAGCCCCTCAATACAGGAGCGCCCATGACGATCCTCGATCCGATCACCGGCGAGCTGGTCACGATCGCCGTGCCGCGGCCCCGTCCGCGAAGCGGTTCCCGCTGAGTGGGAATCGCGGGCTCAGGGTGACCGTCCCCGATCGAAGGGCCGGCCGTTGGCCGGAGCCGTCCGCGCAGCCCCGGATCCGGACGGTCCCGCCGGGCCTGCTGCTGGTCGGCGCCGGCGGTGAGCGGAAGGCCGCCGAGCTGATTGCCCTGGCCCGAGCGGCCCGCCGAGACACCGCGAACCGCCCCGTCCCGGACCCCGTGGATCAGGCCTGACGGGACGTGTTCGCGGCCCGGGTCCGATCCGGCCTGCGCGGCCGGACCGCGGCCGGACCGCGAGCGTCCTGGGGGGCAGCGAAGCAATCCCGCCGATGCCGCGCCTCACGCGATCACCGCGCGGGTGCGGCCGACCGGGGGGACCGGATCGGCTGCGACGCCTAGTGGGCGTCCGCGGCTCAGGCGGGGGCGACTCGGGCGGGGGCGACTCAGGCGGGGACCGCCTGGATCACGTTGCGCAGGGTGCCGAGGCCGACGATCTCGGTCTCCATGACGTCGCCCGGCTTGAGGAATTCCGGCGGCTTGCGCGCGTTGCCGATGCCGGGCGGCGTGCCGGTGGCGATGATGTCGCCGGGCACGAGGGTGAGCCCCCGCGACAGCTCGGCGATGATGCGGGCGACCTTGAAGTACATCTGCTGGGTCGAGGCATCCTGCTTCACCACGCCGTTGACCCGCGTGATCAGGTGCAGGTCGCCCGGATCGAGATCGGAGGCCGGCACGATCCAGGGGCCGATCGGGCCGTAGCCGTCCAGGCTCTTGCCCTTGAACCACTGGCCGCCGTGGAGCTTGATCTGCATGTCGCGGGCGGTGGTGTCGTTGATGACGCTGTAGCCGAAGACGTGGCCCATCGCGTCGGCTTCCTTGATGTTGCGGCCGGCCGTGCCGATGATCACGGCGAGCTCGACCTCCCAGTCGATCGCGGTCGAGACCTCCGGGTCGTACGGGATCGGGTCGTAGGGCCCGTTCACGGTGTTCACGCCCTTGGTGAAGAACACCGGATGCGCCGGGTACTCGGCGTTCGTGCCGCGGACCGCCTGCCCTTCCGCGAAATGCTCCAGGTAGTTCCAGCCGACCGCGTAGATGTTGCGCGTCGGCGCGGGGATCGGCGCCAGCAGCCGCACGGTCTCGACCGGCGGGCCGTCACCCGAGGCCGCAGCCTGGCGGACGGCCGCGAGGGCGGCGGGGCCCGCCTCGATGAGCGAGACCATCCGGGTCGGGTCGAAGCCCTGCGCGCCGCCGCGCGACAGGTCGACGACGCGCCCGTCCGCGCGCACGGCGCCGAGGCGCGGCGCGCTGCCCGCGTCGGGCCGGAAGGTGACGAGGCGGAGCGCGTCGCCGCCGGCCGGCGGGATCGGACGCCCCGGGCCGGAGGCGGGATCCTGCGCCGGGGCCTGGGCAAGGGCCGGCCCGACCAGGGCACCGGCGGCCGTCGCGGCCGCGGACAGGTGCAGGAAATCACGCCGGGTGCTCATGGATCGCTCGCCTCCACGCCCGCCCTTCGACGCGGCGGTGCGGGCGAAGCTTCGAACGCCTGCATTCAAAATGCAATTACGGGGCAGGGCGGCGGGACGCGGATCGAGAACACGTGACCGGGCCGCGCGGTCAGGCCGGCGCGTCGCCCGCGAGCGCCTCGGCCGCGTAGCGCGCACGGGCCGCCGCGTCCGGCGACAGCCCGGCCCGGGCGCACCAATCCGCGAAGGCATCCGGCGCGATCGGGACGCGCACGACCGAGACGCCGCTGCGCTGGACCTCCCGCTCCATCTGCTCGGTGGCGACGCGCCACGTCTCGTAGAGCGGGGGCAGCTTGTCGCCGTCCGCGAGGCTCGCCCGCAACGCCGCGTAGCGGTCCGGTTCATACCAGGGCAGGCCGACACGGCGGGGGCGGTCCATCATGGGTCCCTTCGAACGGTCACGCTGACGGGGCATCAACACTCCGAGACCGCCGCCGGTTCGGCCGCGCCGTCCCGGCTCAGCGCTCCGCCGGCCCGAGGGTGTCGGCCGCGTAGGCCTCCCGGGCTCCGAGCGGCCTCGGCCGCCCCGTCGTGCTGTCGCGCGCCGTCTGTCGCTCGATCTCGGCGTTCAGCTCGGCCCCGAGCAGCACGATGACGACCGAGAGCCAGATCCACGTCATGTAGCCGACGGCCGCGCCGAGCGAGCCGTAGACCCTGTTGTAGCTGTCGAAGCTGGCCACGTACCAGGAGAAGGAGACGGAGGCGCAGACCCACGAGACGGAGGCGGCGACGCCGCCCCAGCTCACCCAGCGCCATTTGGCCTCGCGCCGGCTCGGACCGTAGCGGTAGGTCAGGGCCAGGCCGAAACCGACGAGGAGCAAAAGCCCGGGCCAGCGGACGATGCGCAGCGTCACGTCGGTCAGCACGCCGAGGCCGAGCCGGTCGAGGACGATCGGCAGGATCACCACCATGCCGGTGGCCGTGAGGGCGAACAGGATCCCGGTGAGCGTGAACAGGAGCGTCGTGGCGTAGAGCCGGACCAGCGAGCGCTTCTCGCGCTCCTTGTAGATCACGTTGAGCGCGTCGAAGAGGGCGCTCACCCCCGAATTGGCGCTCCAGAACGCGATCGCGACGCTCGCGAGCGAGGCCGTGCCGAGGGCGCCGGTACCCTGCCTGGCGATCCGGACCAGCTGGTCGGACAGGAGCGCGAGGACATCGTTGGGCAGCACGCCCGCGAGCAGGCTCACGTGCTGGCTGATGACGTGCGGGTCCGAGAACAGGCCGTAGACCGACACGATGGTGGCGAGCGCCGGGAAGGTCGACAGCAGGGCGAAGAACGCGACGCCCCCCGCCGTGGCGAGCAGGCGGTCGCGCGGCACGGCGCGCAGGACGCGCCAGAGGATGTCCCGCCACCCCGGGGCCGGGATCTCGGCGGGATCGTCGGCGTCACGCCCGCGGCCGGGCTCGCGCGCGGAGCGGCGGGCGTCACCCGGATCGGGCCGCCGCGTGCCGACGGAGCGCCAATCCTCGCCCGCATCCTCGTCCTGAGTCTCGTCCGGCCTCACGAGTGATCCTGCGCGGCGTTTCCCGGCGCGCAGTATGACGCGGATTGGCGGCGCGCCAACAGACGCGGCCGCGGCTGTCGGCGCGCCGAGACAGGCGCACCGCCTGCGCCCGTGAACCGCCTGTTAAGCCTCTTGGCGCTTCCTCGTGGCCCGGAAGGCCCGCCCCGCCCGGGCGCCCGAGACCATCGAGACGCCGCGCTTGTCCCACGCACGCGCCCACGACCCCGCCGCGCGCTTCGGCGCGGCGACCGGAACCGGCCGCGCGGCGCCGGGCCCGGATTGCCTGCTGACGATCCTGATCCCCTGCCTCAACGAGGCGGAGACGCTGGCGGCCTGCATCCGCCACGCCCTGGCCTATCTCGCGGAATCCGGGGTGGCGGGCGAGGTGCTGGTCGCCGACAACGGCAGCACCGACGGCTCTCAGGCCATCGCGGCGGCGCTCGGCGCCCGGGTCATCCCGGTCGCGGTGCGCGGCTACGGCGGCGCCCTGGCCGGCGGCATCGCGGCGGCGCGCGGGCGCTACGTCATCATGGGCGACGCCGACGACAGCTACGACCTGCGCAACCTCGACGCCTTCGTGACCGAGCTGCGGGCCGGCGCCGACCTGGTGATGGGCAACCGCTTCCGCGGCGGCATCGGGGCCGGCGCGATGCCGTTCCTGCACCGCTACCTCGGCAACCCGGTCCTGACCGCGATCGGCCGCCTGCTGTTCCGGAGCCCGGTGCGCGACTTCCATTGCGGCCTGCGCGGGTTCGACCGCGCCCGGATCCTCGGGCTCGGCCTGCGAACCACCGGCATGGAATTCGCCAGCGAGATGGTCGTCCGGGCGAGCCTTTCGGGCCTGGTGATCCGGGAGGTGCCCACCACCCTGCGCAAGGACGGGCGCAGCCGGCCGCCGCACCTGCGCACGTGGCGCGACGGCTGGCGGCACCTGCGCTTCCTGCTCCTGCACAGCCCGCGCTGGATGTTCCTCTATCCCGGCCTGGCGCTGTTCCTCGGCGGCGCGATCCCCGCCCTGGCGCTGCTCGGCGGCCCGCGCCACCTCGGCCCGCACCTGTCGCTCGACATCCACACCTTCGTGGTCGCCTGCGTGGCGATGCTCGTCGGCATCCAGATCGTCACCTTCGGCATGATCGCCCGGCGCTACGCCGCACGGCAGGGGCTGCTGCCCGGCGGCCGCCACGGCCGCGTGCTCGGCGCGCTGAGCCTCGAGACCCTGCTCATCGCCGCCTTCCTGCTCCTGGCGGCCGGCGGTGCCGGGATCGGGTGGTCGGTCCTCGCCTGGAGCCGCACGGGCTTCGGCGAGCTCGCCGGCGGCGCGCTGCTGCGGCCGCTGATCCTCTCGGCCTGCTCGGTGGCGGCTTCGGTGCAGCTGGCCTTCTCGGCCTTCCTGCTCGGCATCCTCGAGCTGCCCGGCGGCGATGCCCGCGCCCGCCTGGCGGGCCTGCACGCGGCGATCGGGGCGGCCGAGGCCTAGCATGGCGGAGATCCGGCACCTGATCGTCACCGGGGCGAGCGGCTATGTCGGCCGCGGCCTCGTCGCCGCCGCGCTCGCCGAGGGACGCGCCGTCACGGCGCTCGGGCGCGGGTCGCACGGGCTGCCGGCCGGCCTCCGGATCGTGCCCTGGAGCCTCGGGGAGCCCCTGCCGCCCGCCTGCCTCGACCCGGCCCTGCCGCCGGACCGCCAGGCGCTGGTCCACCTCGCCCATGACTGGCGCGAGCGGGCGCCGGGGGACGACCGCAACCGCGCGGGCACCCGCCTGCTCCGGGACGGGGCGCGGGCCCTCGGCCTCCGCCGGATCGTGTTCGCGTCCTCGCAATCGGCCCGGCCCGACGCGCCCAACGCCTACGGGCGCGCGAAATGGGCGATCGAGCAGCTGTTCGACGCCCCCGGCGAGCTCTCCCTGCGGATCGGCCTGGTCTACGGCGGCCCGCCGATGGCGATGTACGGCCTCCTCCGGCGCCTCGCGCGGCTGCCGGTGATCCCGATGGTCGCCCCCGGCACGCGCGTCCAGCCGATCCACCGGGCGGAGGTCGCGCGCGGCCTCCTGCTCGGCCTCGACGGGCCGCTTTGCGGTGCCGTCGGCCTCGCCGGCCCGGTCCCGGTCACGTTCGGGGCCGTGCTGACCACGCTGGCTCTCGGCACCGGCGGCCGGCGGCCCACGATCGTGCCGATCCCGCTGCGCCTCGCGCTCCTCGGCTGCGCGGCGCTGAACGCGATCCCGTTCGGCCCCCGGATCGACCGGGAACGCATCCTCGGCCTCGCCGGCACGCGGCCGATGCCGACCGCAGCCGATCTGGCGCGCCTCGGGCTGCAGGTCCGCCCGCTCGCGGACGGCCTCCTCGGCGAACCCGCCACCCGCAGGGCGCTCCTGGAAGAGGGCCGGATCCTGGAGCGCTACGTCCTGCGCGCGCGGCCGGGCGGCGCCCTCGTCCGGCGCTACGTGCGGGCCCTGACCCGCGACGGCGCGGTCCCGCCGCTGGCGCTGCCCCTGCCGGTCCGGGCCGCGCCGGGGCTGCTGCGCTTCATCGAGCCCCTCGACCGGAACGCGCCGCTCGCCCGGCGCCTCGCCCTCGCCATGCGGCTCGTCGAGGCGAGCCCCGCCGGCGAGGCGGCGCTCGGCCGGCACGGC
>Ga0255028_100108_pt1 | contig 21398 bp, 19 predicted proteins | sample DRGLUT_MetaT_FD_178168 | JGI IMG/M metagenome (GOLD analysis project Ga0255028, IMG submission 178168) | Metatranscriptome of freshwater microbial communities from Pennsylvania, United States - DR:GLUT (Metagenome Metatranscriptome) | ecosystem: Environmental > Aquatic > Freshwater > Creek...
CAGGGACCGGGAGCACCAGGGTGCCGACGATGCCTCGGAACGGCACCGTGCCGCGCACGACCATCGGGCGCAGGGACGCCTTCGGTTCGGAGCAGGCGATGATGCCGCCCACAGGGTCGACCATGACCGTCGATCCGCTGTGCACCCGCGGCCTGCCGGTCGGCTCGAACTTCGGCTGCGAAGGGCATTGACGCCGAACTGGCGGACCGCGGTGCAGGTCGGACCCCGATGCCGCCGACATGCCATCACCGCTAGTCCCGGCGGCATGATCAAAGGTTTCGGGCCGCCGAGCCCTTCCTTGGCCGATCCTCGTCTCGATTGTCGGCCTTCCGGGAAGCGCGGCATGTCGCGCGAGCCGGTCAGTGATGCCTTAAGCTTATCAAGACCGCATGCGACCCGGCTTGTCGCCCCTTCCGCGGAGACGCCAAAGTTGGCTGCCCCGCTCCCAGACCACGCGCTCGCCGCTCAGCCTCTTGAAGGCATCGTTGATGCGCTTGTCCAGCGCCCAGTTCCCGTTCCCGTTCCGGTAAGTCAGGTCCTCGCCGATATGCTGCCTGACATGGCGGGCGACGTGCTCCTGGTAGAGGGGACGACCGCCGTCGATCTGGTCCATCATCCAGGCGGCGACTGCACCAATGCGGGCATCGTCGGTCAAATCGAGGTCCTCAATCGGCAGGCGGCTCCCGTGCTTCTCGTCGCCTGGCAGCCGTTCGGACAGGAACATCGTACGCTTCCGGCAGAGCGATGGTCATCCACCACGAACGAGCAACCTCACGTTTGGTGTGGATACATATCAGGTCGCTCGCCGACGCCGGATGCCGTTCCTCGGCGGCGTGATCCTCAACGTGCCGCGCGGAGGCGTGTGCCGGAGGGAACGGCTGAGGTGCAAGCCGCGCCGTGACGCGCTGCAGGCATGCGGGAAGCCCCACGGACGCCGGGACGACCCTCGGTGGTGCGAATCGCCTGCTCGGACGAAGATGGGCGCGTGACCCGCGTGGCCAGGGTGAACGCCATCCATGTCGATGATCCCGCTTCCGAGACAGGTGCTCGTGGAGGCTTTCGCTGACCGGGCGGGTTCCGAACCCGGCCGCACCGTATGCGCGCTGATCGAATGGTGGAACGGACACCACGGGCGCTTCGGTACCGAGGCCGACCACCTCGCCGCCTACATATCGACCCCGGAGGGCTGGTGGCGGAACGCGCTGTGGGAGGACCCGACCGAATACCGGCTTTCCTGGTTCGACGAGGAGCAGTCATCGGCGAGGTCGGAAGACGTGATCGTCGAGTTCAGGGTCCTGCGCGCCATCGACGGCCAGTCGCGGTCAAGCCCCGCGGGGGCCGTCGAGAGCTACCTCCTCATCGAGCCCGCCGACGCATGGGCATGGTCCATCCAGGCGGTCGAGGAAGTCAGGCGGCACCTCGGCCGCCGGTCTTCGGCCGCGGGCGCTGCCGGGCTGGCTGCCTGCCCTTGAGGAAGCAGGCCAGTCGTCCGTCGACGACGTGGAACAGGGTGGCATCGTTCGGGGCCGGGGCGCTCAGGAAGAACAGAAGGATGCTCTCCTTCGAGCCTTCGTCCCGGAGACCCTGCTGCCTGTGCATCGCGTTCCTGACATCGCGCAGGAAGCCGAGACGCCGCCTCTGTGACCAGGCACGCATGTCGATGCTGACCCTGTATCGCCCCGCGATGCCGTATTTCCCGTTTCCGCCGGCGGTGAAAGCCGTCGGCCCCAGCGGAACGTCGATGACGACCGTATCTTCTGTCGTCTTGGTATCCACGAACGCGACAACATCATAATAGACCTTCGTCCCGCCCTCCGGTGGTCCCCTGGTGCTCAGCGGCTCGAAGCAGGTGCCGTACGTCGTACCCTCACAACCAGGCAGGGCGAGGGCCCGGTCCCGCCATTCCGGGAAATGCAGATAGCATTCGGCCACGCGGTGGAGCGTGCCCGCGACGGCATCGTGGCGGCCAGCGGCCTGGCCGGCATGCGCGTTCACGTTCCGGCGGGGCTCCACGACCGCGCCCTGGGGCGCATCCGGAGGGGCTGCCTGCGGACGCTCCACGGCGGGCCTGAGGCGATCCGGCAGCCATCCCGGCGGGTTGCGCGGCGCCCGCGCATCGTGGCGCCCAAGGCCTCGTGTCGCGACCTGGCGACCGTCCCAATTGCAGTCGGCGGCGTGGCGCTGATCGCCGGCTACCTTGAAGTGGGGGGAGACCTTGTAGTTCGTGCCTGGCGTGACCGCCACCGGCTGCATCGCGACGGCGCAGTCGATGCACCGGAACGGGTCGGCCTGGAGATGGACCCGGACGGTGAGCTCGGCCGCCGAGCAGATCTCACCCGTGCGAACGTTCCTCGCGAGGTCCGGCATTCCCTGCACCCATGCTTGGCGTCTCGCCTCCGATCACGTTTCCGGATCCGGCACAAGTCGGTGGCCAGGGTATGCCGCGCGCGACGCCGCGACTCCGGTCGGCCCCGTTCGCACCGGATCCCGTCGCTCGGGAATTCGATATGGCCCGACCGGTCTTGCCGGGACGCGACGGCGCGGAAGCGGGCTGGCCCGGCCGCAGCGCTCGATTGCCATGGCGGTCCCTCGCGGAACGCCCGGATCGGCGGCGACCCGCTCCCGGGAGCGCCTGTGGATGAGCCGAGCGGCGGTAGCGCCCCGTGGGCGATCGGGATGCTGCGCCATGGCCCGGGTCGATATCGCCCGGGGCGGCGGCCGCGTGCTGAAGGGACCCGGCCGCGGGCTGCCCGGCGAGCCGTTCCGTGGGTGCCGTCGGCTGTCGTTCCGAGGGACCGGCGCTGCGCCAGGGGCGGGCGCGGGGACGCGCGGGCGGGGGTTCAGCGGCGGGTGCGCTCGATCAGGTCCTGTATGGCGCCGGCAGGGCGGACGTCATCGCTGCCGCTGTCGATGCGGGCGAACTGGCTGATGACGTGCTTCGTCACCGCGAAGAGCGGCTCGATGCGCGTTGCGGCAGCATCGGCCGCCAGCAGGTCGAGCTTGGCCTCGGCCGCCGTGCGGTCCGCCACGCGGGTAGTGGCGGGCAGGGTCTCGAGGGTGTCGCCGACGCGGATCTCGGTCTTCCACCCCCTGGCCTCCAGGGTGTCCTCGAAGGCCTTGCGGGCCTTGCCGCTTCGCGGGTCGTCGGTGTTCATGTCGAAGCTGATGATCAGCACGGTCGGTCTCCGGCCCCCTGGGCGGAGGGCAACGCGCGGGGGCAGGCGCGGCTCCCGGCGCGGTGCGCACGCGACGGCCCGGTTCGCGGCGGCGCGGCGACAGGCGTCCGGGGAACCTTCGGGTGACACGCGGGAATTCGACCTCTGAGCGGTGTTGGGGGATGGAGATCACCCGGCCACGCGGCATCACCGATGCTGACGTGGTCGGGCGGAAGATCGACGATGCCGCGATCATCATCGTCCGCCACGCCAGCCTCGGCCGCCAGATGTGCTGACGTCCCCCTCCTGACCCGATGGTCGCGCGTTCATTTCGCGGATGACGCCCGTAAGAGCGGCCCGAGGTGTGATCGGGCGAGGGCGGCGGCGATGAGGGCGGGCCGAACCGAGGGGCATGGTCGCCAGCGCGGCGTGGCCGGGCGCTCGAGCCGCTCCAGGAAGGCCCATATCGCCACTACGGCCATCGCGGCGATGTGCCCGCCCGGAACCAGCAGGCAGACCAGCATCAGGGCCCAGCACGATCCGACGCACCACCCGCCCTGGCGAAGCCCGAACCGCAGGACGTCGAGATCGGCCGCCGTGCCGAACGCGGCGAGGTGGGGCATGGCGTGGCAGCCGTTGAGGCAGCGTCGCTTCGCCGGGGACGATTGCCAGGCCCATGCCAGGGCGACCCCGGCCGGCAAGGCGGCGTCGCGAGCGCCAAGCAGCAGTGCCAGTGTCATGGCCGCCAGGGCCGGGCCGGCTACGAGCCAGACGGTGGCGTACCCGCCCACGAACGCGAGAGTCGCCCGCAGCCGGCGCCGCGAGAAGGTCCGGCCGCGCACGTGGCGCAATGGAGGGAGCAGCGTGGGTCCCATCATCGCGGCGAGCATCAGCGCCCAGGCCGTCAGGAGCGCGTCCGGCGGGTTGAGCGCCAGCGCGAAGCCGAACGCGTCCAGCGTCGGGAAGGACCCGATCGAGGGCGAGCAGACGACCGGAACCGTCGGCCCTTCCGCCCAGAGGATCAACATGATCCACGCCGCCGCACTGGTCCCGAGAAGGGGGACCCGGATCCGCAGACGCTCGCGTTCCGAAGGCGTCATGCGCGGCCCCGGATCATCCGCCCTGGCGCACGATGCTGATGCGGCCTATGCTGATCCCGGCGTTTTCCGGCACCGGCCTCACCGGAACGATGCGCACGCCGAGCTGGTCGACATCGAGGTCGTGGCCGAGGTGGAGCGTATCGACCACTTGGCTGATGTCCAGGACGAAGGTCAGGCCGCTGCCCGCGTGCTCGCCGCCGGTCGCGCTCGCTTTTCGGACGCCGAAGAGGGCGATGCTTCCCGCGAGCCGGTCGGGATGGGCAGCCGGATCGGCCCCGTCCGGCAGGCCGACATACACCTGCAGCGCCGTGGCGTCGGAAAGGCCGCGAACGTTCTCGAGGTCCAAGAACACCCGATCCGGTTTCGCGACCCTGGGTGCCGCGGACAGGCTGGACTGCACCTTGCTGCGGACGCCGGCGTCGAGCTTGACCGAGGTGTGGATGTCGCTGCCGACGATCGGGACAGGCGCGGTGCTGGCGCCGACCAGCTCTACGTCCTTGTCGCTCGCCACGGAAGCACCTCCTTGCGTCGCGCCCGCCGGCGCGACGTCGGCCCCGAGCCGCTGAACCCTCTGGGCGAGGACGGTCGAGGCGATGGTCGGCGACAGGTCATCGTACCGGTATCCGAGCTTCGCGATATCCCGGACGTCGCCCGGCACGTAATCCCAGACCTTACCCCCCAACAGCGGCATCGAGAAGGCGCGCTGGCCGATGCTGGCGGGACCCTTGATCCACCGGGAATCGGTCGGATCCGCGTGGGTCCGGTCCTGACGCCAAACCTCCCAGAGCCGGTCGATGTTGCAATGGTGCAGCCAGAAGATGGGATCCAGCCCGGCCGTGTCGGGGTCGGACATCAGCCCCGGCAGCTGGGTTGCCGGATCCTCGCCGCCGACGAGGCCATGGACCAGGTCGTGGGGCTGGGCCTCCACGCCTCCGTGGACGGCGCCCGAATGCGCGAATCCCGTGTCGATCCCACCGAAGCCCGGGCTGCCGCCGTTCCCGGAGCCCGTGAAATCGGGATCCCCGAGCGCGTTCAGGTTGATCATGGCGACCGGGACATGGACGTTGCCGTCGTTGTAGGGCCCGTAGCGCTGCGCCACGAAAAGCGGGTTGTCGCCCTGGCCGTCGGGCCAGTTCGGGGACGCGAAGGCGGGCGGCAGCGCGGACTCGTTCGGCTTGAAGTAGTTCCAGTACGGCAGGGCCCAGTCTTCCGGGCCGCCGGCCTTCATCACCGCGTCCCGGACCAGGGCCTCGAACGACAGGACGTACCCGCGATGCCAGGGCAGGAAGTACCAGCTGCCATGCTGGCATTGCTGCCAGAATCGACTCGTCACCGGCGCGCCGGGTATCCGGTCCGAGGGCAGCAGGTAGCCAAGCCGGCGCCACAATCCGGGATCGATTCCATGGATCGCGCCGTAGAAGCGCCAGCTGGTCGCATCGTCGAGGGGTCGGGATTTCAATGCGGCGACGCCGCGCGCGTACCAAAGGACCGGATCCGACCAGTCCCCGCCAAGCTGCCAAACGTTCCTGCGAACGAACGTCATCGTTGGCTCCCACCGCGATGCGATGCCTGATTCGGTCCAAGCGTATCAATACATCGAGACGGCACCAAGATGTAGATCTTTTGCGGAACAGCCCGAGCGCAAGCTTCCGACCGGCAGCTATCATGCCCGATCCTGGATTCGCCTCCGACCTCTCAGGTTCGCGTCAATATCCGGAAGGCCGGCTCGGCCGGGGAATGCGGACTCCGTGCGTCATGGCGAGATGTCCGGCCGAATTTGAGCCAGCTCCCGGGATGGGACCGGGCGTTTGGCGCGGAGGCCGCGAGGGCCGACCGGATGAAAGCGATCGGCGCCGGGAACGAGCACCGTCGTCTGACGTTCCAGAGCCCGGTCAGTCGTCCGCGGGTTTCAGGACGCGCCGCCGCGTCTCGGGATGACCGTAGGTCGTCATCGGGAAGGCGCTCCAACCCGGCAACTCCCCGACGATCTGCCGGATCGTATGCGCGGAACCCTCCACGAGGAGGGCCGATGGGGACGATCGATCGAGCAGATCGACGTCCGGGGCCATCTCGATCCGGCTCGCGGCAACCGAGGAGGTCTCGGCTTGCGGGCCGGTTCGTCGAAGCACCACGCGTTGCAAATCGTCCTGTGCCATCTCGTCAGCTCACGACTGCGTCCAGCGGAAGGCCGGAACCCTCGTAGTCCCGGCCGAATGCCTGCGGCACGCCGAGCCCGAAAAGCTTGGCCTTCCAGATGGCGACCCGGTTCGCCGGCGAGGCATCGCGGATGTCGGGATCCGTCATCATGAGGCGCGCCGCGAAGCCCACGATGGCCGGGGCTGCCATCGATGTTCCACTCATGACTCCGAACGTGTCGTCCGGCAATGTCGAGACGATGCCGACCCCGGGCCCCGTCAGGTCGATCTGGGGCCCAAAGTTCGAGAAGGCCGCGATGAACTCGTCGGGATCCGTCCCGTAGGGCCTGGTGACGTCCGCGACCTCGGAGGAGTCGGAGGGGAACGACGATTTCCGCCCCATGGCGGACACGGCGACGCAGGCGTCGAGCGTCGCCGGGAAGCTGACGGGCCTGCGGTGGTCGTTGCCGGCGGCGGCCACGACCAGGCAGCCGGCATCGAGCGCCGCTCCGATGGCCGAGCGGACGCCCTCGTCCGGTTCGCCGCCGCCCAGGCTCAGATTGATCACCTGGCAGCCGTCGGCCACCGCCCGATCGATCGCTTTCATGATGTCGTAGTTGGTCGCGTCCCCGCCCGTGTTCGGAAAGACGCGATAGCTGCGAAGCGCGACGCCCGGCGCGACGCCGACGAGGTCGAGCCCACGGGACGCGCGGGCGCCGATGATGCCGGCGACGTGCGTCCCGTGCTCGCCATCGTTGGTCGCCGGTCCCCACTCGTCCACGGCCGCGGGATCGGCCTGCAGTTCGTCGAACACCATGTTGGCGCCCTCAACGCCAGGCAGGTTCGGGTGCCCCTTCGCGATCCCGGAGTCGATGACGCCGACCGTCACGCCCGCGCCCACCCGATCCGTCGCGGCGCCGTAGAGGCGGCGCGTCAGGAGATTGGGATCGCCGAGATCGATCGCCGCGATCCCGATCGTGCTTCGCTTCGCGGCGTCGATCCCGGCGGCGAAGTATCCCCAATAGCGGGGCGGACCGTAGACGTAGAGACGATCGAGACGGGCGCCCTCCCGGATCCGAAGGGTCGCGGAGCCGTCCGGCCCGCTCACGCCCTCGTCCCCGGCGCGGTTCCGGAAATCCGTGAAGGCCACGACCCGAGCGCCGGCGACGCCGGCATCGCTCGCGGCGTCGACGACCTTGACGGTGATGCCGCCGACGCCGGCGGCCGCCTCGGCTCCGGCCGCCTTGCGCACGAAGTGCTCCGCGCGCATCTTCCGATAGGTGACGATCGGGATGATCTTCAGGCCCGGCATCTCGGCCCGCAGGTTCATCTCCGCCTGCGGCGTCATCTCGACGAGCTTCGGCCCGTCGGGCCGGATGGCATCGAGGACCGTCATGGTCGTGGCGGCCGCACCCCTGTCGTCCGCGAGCGCGGCGTCGTCCGGCAGGCCGGCGCGGGCATCCAGCCGCAGGAGTCCGGCCCGGGCGTCAAGCCGAAGGAGCCCGACCCCGGCCTGCAGCTTGCGGCTTCCGAGCACGGAGCCGGTGAAACCGTACGCCGGGAGCAAGATGTAGCGCGTCGAATCCGTCATGGCTCTCTCCCTGATTTGTCGTTGGTGAAGCCGAATTGGCCGACTGCCGACATTCGCGGCCGGACGATCTCGGCGCCCGCGGTTGCCCTGGGCCGAATGGCCGTCTCGACCCGCGTCGGGGATGGCGAGGGGCCGGATGCCCGACGGGCGGTCGCGCTCGTCGCGGATGCGGCGGCGCGTCCGGTCTCGGGGGCCTGTCCCGGTTCAGCGGGGCCGGGTTGCCTCGTGCGGGCCGTCCCAGCGGCTTGACGGCCGGTGCGAGCGCCGTTCCCGGACGTGCGTGATCGCGGACCATGTCGGGGCTCCGCGGGCGGTCGCCGTTCACGTGATTGCCGTCCCCGCGGTGCGGCCCGTCGCCCGACGGCGCGATCGCCGGAAAACTTCCATATGGGCAGCGCATTGCAGACGGGTCGCCGCGCGACCCTCCTGGATCGGCCCGCCGCGAGCTGGCGGGAGTGCCTTCCCGGGACCAATGGATCCCCGCCTCGTCGATCCGGCCGCGTCTCGCCCGGCTCCCGGGCGGGTTCGACCATCACCCGGCGCGATCGGTGCGGGCGCGCCCGGACCATCGGGCACCCGTGGAGAGCCGAGCCGCTCCACGCCCGGGAGATGCGGGGCAAACCTGCCTTCCCGGCCATCGTCGCTGACGCCGGCGATCCCAGAGCGGATCCAGGCCGGAGGACCGATGGCCGGGCGCCCCTTCGACGCCCCGTGGGCGAAATCGGCTTCGGGAGTGCGGCCCAGGTCGCGGAACCGTGCGCAGGCGCGCTCGGAGCGCGACCCTGCGGGGGACTCGGGGCCGGCGCTGGTCCGCGTCAGGAGCCTATCGGCCCGGTTGCCGCGGCATCGCGGCGGGGCATCGTCCGGGGCGCGTCCCGTCATGGCCGGCGCCTGCCCGAAGCCGTTCGTCCAAGCGGGGGCCGAGCGAGCGAGGCTGCCGCCCATCCGTCCCCGCGTCGGGTAACGCGGGCTCCCCGTCCCATGGCGGCGCAGGCGACATCCGACGGAGGCTCGATGGAATCCAAGAGGTCCGCGGCATTTCCGATGCCCGGAGCGGGCGCCCTGCAAGCGCCTGCGCCCGTCGGCGCGCTCGGCAGGGGACCTTCCAGCCCGACAACATGAAGGGCGCCTGCCTCCCCTCCCCTTGAACCCGGGTCGATGTATCGTAGCGATGCGAAAGGATCCGGATCCCAGGCATGGAGCCGATACTCAATCTGTGGCCCGCGATGATCCCGGTTCCGACGCACGTCACCACGCCCTGCGCAAGTTCATGTTTCTTTTTTGACGTCCGACTTTCCGTTCGATCCTTTCCTGGTTTTCCGCCGTCGAAACTGAACCTGCGGGTGGATCGCTGGCGATCAGTTCTGCGTTCGCAGCGCGAATCTCAAACCCGTTCAAGTCAGCATTTGTGCCTTCGATCGCATCCGGCAGCAAGAGCTGGACCGGACAAATGCCGATAGCGGCAGGGTATTGGCTCGGGCTGCCGTGCCTTCACCAGGTCGCGATTCCATGGCACCCCGACCGGGCGGGTGCATCGCACGGCCCGCGCCTGGCGCCCGCCCTGCCCCGGCAACCGGCGGGAGACCCGCGAGGTCGGATCGCCGGTTCGCGGCTGATGCGGTGCCTGCGCCGTGGGGGCGGGTGCGCGACCTTGCGTTCGCGGACGCAAGATTCGCCTGCGCATCGAGGGCCTGCGATTGACGGCCCGAGGTCGCGGTTCCGGTCTTCGGATCCGCCGAGGGGTTCCGGCCTGACGTCGGTGCGCGGCGGCCGGCCCGGGAAAAACCGGAGCACACCCGGACTTGGACATTCGACTCTGGCGCACACCGACTCGGTGCTGTACCATGATCACGGCGTCCGTCTGGCGAGCGGACCCATCTCAACGGCGGCTTCCGGTGATGCGATGTCCGGGCGATCTTTCTCGGAAGATCAAGCGACGCGAACGGTCGCCTTCGGATACATGCTTGATCCTCAATGTCCTCGGAGCGAACGGGCTGCATGTCCAAGCGTTTGTTTGTTGCGATGCATGATTCCTTTGCACGTCGTTACGCCGGCTGCAGATCCCTGTTGAATACAGGTGACCTCCTCGACGGTATCGGTAGCGCCAAGCTCATCGGCGCGCCCGGCTACAGCATGGAGATCGCGGTGGACGACCATGACGAGGCCGCGCTGCGCGTGCGCCTGGCGCCCAACTTCATCATCGAGGCCATGTGGCCCGCTTCCTCGGCGGGCGGCCTTCCCGCGGGACCCGGGATCCATCGGGAGCACCGTTACAGCGCGCTCCTTCGGAGCGGACGGCGGGTTGGCACCCGGAAGCGCGCCGTATCGGCGTTTTAAGATATCGTCGCGGCCGGCGTGACCGGGTTCGGTTTCATCATGGGGTGGGAGAGTATCGCCACCAGGCCGGAGGCGAGGTGCCGCTCGCCCTCGCGCGGCCAGTGGCTCACATCACCCTCCCGGAATCCGAGCAGCTTCCAGAGATGCAGGGCGAGCGCACCGTAATACAAGGCCTTGTCGGCCTTGGGGAAATGCTTGAAGGCGGTGCGCCGAATGGATTGAACCTGCTCCAGCAGCGGATCGGCGGAGACAGTCGCGTTCACGTCGTGAATCATCATGGCTTCGAGGTCCACGAGGGCCTCGAAAGCCGTACCGCCGGGTTTCGCGGTCGCGAATAGGCTGCGCACGCTGCTTTCCAGGGAAACGAAGTCCCGGAAGACGTGGTGGAAATTAGTCTGCTCAAAGTCGATCAACGCCATTGCGGCCAGATCCGTGGTGATGAATATATTGTTCGAGTTGAGATCCCCGTGACAGATGCACAGCGGAACCTTGCTGTTGGGAAGGTGGCGTAGCGCGCGCCTGATCTCATTGCATTCGAATTTGCCGATCGCGATGCGGGAGTCGCTTATGGAGAAAGAAAGGCTCTCGGCCGCACAGATCGACCGGAGCGAGGCCTCGAAGCACTTGTCCCGCCAATCGTCCTTGATGGCCGGATACTCCTCAAGATTGCTGAGGTAGGCGCGAAGAACGTGCGGGCTCTCTCGGTGCGATTTGTACCATCCCTGTCCTGCTGATGCGAACAGAAGGCGGTTGACCGCTCCGATCGCCTTCCTCCGGCCGGCGGCCAGCGCGACCGAGAGCGGCTCGACCTTCTCCCGTCCGCCGAGCGCGAACGCGTAGCATACCGCAGAGGTTTCGCCCACGGTTGCGTCGCCCACGATATCCACGCGCAGGTCGTGCGGCAGGTACCAGCGCGCGAATCGACCGAAAGCGGCGATCTCGCGACCGATCTGGACTGAGCTGCCGACCTTCACGATGGTGGGAATCGACGGTCCATCCAAGCCGGCCTCGAGCTCGAGCCTATAGACGGTGGCGCCCGAGAAGCCGCCGGACAACCTGGTCAGCTTGGCCGCGTTCCACGATGCGGGCTGGCGGCCGCGTATGTCGTGCACGATCTGCTCGATCAACGAATGGAGGGTCCGGCGTCGCGCCTCGTCGTTGTCGGTGGCCCCGTTCTCGATGATCTGTTCGATGGGAAGCCGCCTGACCATGCGACGAAGTTCGCCCGCGAGGAAATTCTGGTACGGCTCGTTGTGCAAGTAATCCTTCGTCACCAGCAAATCGGGGTTGGGGATGCGCCGCCCGAGCTGCATCATCGAGAAGTCCTCGCCCGTGTAGAGGACGAAAACCGTGTCCGGATGGTTCGGCTTATGCTGTGCGATGAAGCGCGCGCCCACGTTCGCATCGTCACGGGGATTTCCACGATGGTCGAATGCCTGGATCGAATTGTCGACGATCACCACGTGCGGCCGCCGCGCAAGCCTTGGTTCGAGATCCTTGAGTTCGGCCTCGAAGAGAATATCGGCCTCGAACCCGGCGAGTTTGAGCGTGTGGACCCACAGCGGCTCGAACTGCTCGCGCTCGGTTCTGATATCGTCGAAGTACAGGACGTTAAGCTTTGCCACGTTCGCCTTCCAAGTCCTTGAGCGGCACACCGAATGTCACTTCGAAGGACGTTATGCCCGCTGGCCTGTCGACAAGCCTCGGGCCGGAGGCATAGCCGCCCGCCATGCGCAGCTGAGTGGCGAGGAGGAACAAGCCGAACCGGTAGGTCGTCGAGTCGTCCCGCAGGATAGGCGACACGCACAGGCGGGACAGGACCCCGTGGGGCCCCGGACCTTCCGCGTCGCGGTATCGGATGAGCATCGCGCTCGGCGGCCTGCCGGGCATCCCCAGCTGCTCCGCCTCAATGTTGTCGATCTGGACTTCGGCGTGAGTGCGCGCGTTGTGAAGCAAGTTGTCCATGACCTCCCGGAACATGAGGCGGCTGAGCGGTGGCACGTCCGCGTTCGATAGGACCGGTCCAACCTGGTCGATGAACCGCTCCGCTTCGGCTGGCTTCACCCCGAGCGCGGTCATTATGGCGCGCAGGTCGTCGTTGAAGGTTTCCGCGGCTCCCTCGCCCTCCGTGGTGTCGACCGAGGAATAGAGCCGGAAAATCTTCTCAAGCTCGCTGGCGAGGTCGGGAACCTGGCGCTGGACGTCTCGCCTGAAACGCTCGAGCCGATGCCGCGCGGAGTGGAGGAAGGACAGGCGCGAGAGCCAGGCGGCATCGTTCGCGGCCTCGATCCTGCGGATGAGCTCCCCGATCGAGTCGGCCGCTATGGCAAGGTACTGCCGATCGTTGGCCAGGTAACGACGACCGTTCGTGTACAGGTCGACCGTACCGAGAACCATCGCGCCGACCCGGATCGGGATCGAGGCGACGTGACCGTCGGGGTCGGTGATCGCGCCGAAATCCTCGGCCGCCGCGGAAGGCGCGTCCTTGCCCTCGTCCAGTCCCTCCAATCGCTGGAACGCGAAGGCCCGCGCAGAGGCGAACCGTTCCCGCTCCTCGACCGGCACGGACCGGATGGCTTCGGGGCCGCCGACCGCGTCCTGGCGAACGGCGCCGACCCTGAGCAGCTCCTGGGTGAACGGGTCGTAGGCGCGAATCGCGACGGACGACGCAAAGGTGAGCTGAACGAGCACCCCGCAAGCCTCGTCCAGGAGAGGGTATAGCCGCTCGCGGAGCTGATCGGCGGTCTCCGCCGGGTTGACCAGGAGCGAGTCCGCCACGCGACCGCCGCGGCGCAGGAGGTTGGAGAAGAACTCCTCGCGCGCCGAGAAGATGCGGTCGTTCACGTAGGCCCTGAAGATGCGGCGGGTCAGCGAAAGGACATCGAGGTCGAGCTGCACGTTCTCGCAGGCGGTCACGACCACGCCGCGGGTTGCGTAAGCGTAACTTCGCTCGACGGGGCCGTCGCGACCGGCGCTCTCCGTCATCGGCCGGGAGTGATCGAAATATTCGTGCTCGAGCGTATGCACGGCGTAGTTGTAGCCAGTCGCGGTCTGCCCGGTGACGCCGACGACCTTGCCGATCGAACTCTGCAGGTCCCGGCGGAATCGCTCGTCCTCGGCAAGTTTGTCGTAGATCCCGCTCGGATCCGCGACCACCACGACGCGATTGCCGATCGCGTTCACGTAAGCCGCGCTGACACGACACTGCTGTTCCACCGCCCGCACGATGCCGTGGGCGTCGAACTGCCGCTGGTTCTTGAAGTAGGCTCGGGCGAACCGAGCGGCGACATTGCCGATGAAGTGGTCGTGCGCACCGCACGCGTAGTAGAAGACCCCCAGGCACCGGGACGCAGTGCGCACCATCGCCTCGAACTCGGGTGTGGCATCGCGGGGAACGAAGCAGACGAGCTTCTCGTGCTCGATCACGCGGCGGTCCGGATCCGCACTCAGCTCGGCCACGCGCGCGTTGACTTCATCCAGTGCCTTGAAGCGGTGCAGCTCGCCGTCCCGCCACTCGAAGGACAGGTACGGGAAATTGAGCAGCGGGTCGCCGGAATCACGCTCGTTCGCAGGAAAACGTCGACGCTCGCGAAGAATGACCTCGAAACTGCAGACCTCGGGAAAGTGCAAACCGAAAGTACCGAACAGGAATTCGGCTGACCAGACACGATTTCCGTTCAGAAGGGTGTCGAGTACTTCCTCCAGGGCACGGGTTGCGCTGGCAAAAGTTTTCTCCGCCAATCGCCCCTCCCCGATCGAACGCCCGGCACCCTTGCGCATCGAACCTAGCGAGCGGAGGCCACCGGTCAACCGTGACTTCCGTCCCTGCCGCACCACGACGGTCCGGTCGCCTTGACGGCCGCCGCCAGTGTCCACGCGATCAATCCGGAGGCTCCAAGGAACAGGGCGGATCGGGCGAATGCCGGACGCTGCGGTTGATGGCGGACGGCGCAGACAGGACGCGACCCGGACACCGATGGCTGAGGATCGCGCAGGAGTTCCGGAAGCGCCCGGTTCCCGCCCCTCCGCGAAGTCGAGGAGGCCAGGGCCCGGCTGGCCAGGCGGCGGCGGGCGCCTCCCGGAGCGAGATGCCGCCATGGTGGGACGAGCGATGGCCCCCGCCTTCCTCAGCCCCGCTCCGGCACCCCGATACGCAGGCGGGCCCGGATCTCCGCGGCGCGCGGATCGCGGCAGGCGCGGAGCGCCTCGGCCGCGGCGTGCCGACCGCCATCCTCGCCGTCGCCGGTCGCGGCCCGCTCCAGGGCTTCGAGGCCCCGGCAGTCCGGAACCATGCCGACGCAATGCCATAGCGCGTGCGGGACGGGACGGCCGGCGGACCAGCGCTCATGGGCGTAGTCGACGAGCATCGCCGTCAATGCCGGATTGGCCCGCCGCTCGAGGCCGTGGACGGGCCGGAGGGGCCGCTCCATGAACAGGGCCTTCAGGATCATCTGATTCCACGAACCTTCGTCGAACCTCTCGGCCGGGAAGGGATTGCGGAGCGCTATCGCGTCGAATACCGGCGCAATGCCGGAGCGGACGCCCGTCCGCGCGAGATCGACGAGATCGTCCGCGCCCGGATAGAGCGGCAGTCCCCTCATGAGTGCGGCCGTCTCGCGAAGATCCGCCGTCCGGGCGAGGCGCCGCACCCGTGCGGGAAGGGCCGTCCCCTCGCCAGCGGCGGCCAGGAGGATCGCGATCCGTGCCGCCTCGTCCAGGCTCCAGTCGCGCGGATCGAGGCCCGGGCGGACGCGCTCCGCCTGGGCAAGGTCGGCCTCGTCCAGCCGGAGCCCGGCGTTCCCCAGCCGTCGGGGAGCGAGGGCGAACGCCCGGTCGGACGCACGCTCGCCGGCCGCGCCACCCGGCTCGGCCAACGCCTCGGCGAACCAGGCCGCGGCGTCCGGCGGCGATACCCGTTCCACCCAGCCCCTCACGAGCCGCAGGGCCTCGACGCGCATGGCTCAGGTTCCCGGGATCGATCGCTGGAGGGCCCTGGTCAGCCCCCAACCGGCAAGGCAAGCGGTGGCGACGCGGAGGTCGCCGGCCGCGGCGGCGAACATGCCGTCCAGTAGCGAGACTGCGGCGATGAGGGCCGCTACCCCCTTTGGCACGGCACCCGGCGTGGCTCGCCGCCGAAGGCCGAGAACGGCTGCCGCGTCTGCGCAGGCCAGGCACAGCCAGGGCACGATGGCCGCGGGATGCGCCGCCGACGACGGCAGGCCCAGGACCAACGGCAGGGTGAGGAGGGCGAGGGGCCACATGTTCCCGACCCGGTCGAGTGACTCCTGCCTCGCGGCGTAGGTCAGGCCGACCACGTGCGCCCCCAATGCGCAGGCCCCGATCAGGACGGTCCCCGAGGTCCCGGCGGTCGCCGAGGCCGAGCCCAGGTAGACCAGGGCACGGCACAGGCCCATCATCGAAGGCCCCCAGGGATTCCCCTTGTGGTACGCGTCGTAGGCGACGATCGCGCCCGCGAGGGAGAGGCCCCACAGGCCCGGCGCGACGCCGCGCGTCGCGAGCGCCGCCACCCCGACGGCGAGCATGCCGAAGCCGGCCGCGAACACGGGCCCCGCGGCCATCGCGCCGGCGGGGATGGGTCTCGTCGGGCGCTCGCGGGCGTCGATGCCACGGTCGAACGCGTCGTTCAGGTACATGCCGCCGATGTAGAGGAGCGACATCGCCGCGACCGCCGTCGCGGTCGCGGCCGAGAGCGGATCCCCGCCCGCCAGGGCGGTCCCGGCCAGCACGTTCGTCCATACCGTTGGCAGGTTGGATACCCGGCCGAGCCGCAGCAGCGTCCCCGGCGAGGGCAGGCTAGGGATCGCGCTGCCCGTCATCGTTCAACCCGTCCAGCACGAATCGGAGTTCCCGAGCGATGTCGTCGGCCTTGGACGCCGTCCTCAGGTGCGGCGGAAGCACGTCCCAGGTGTAGGTCTCGACTTCCAGGTGGGGCGAGAGGAATTCGCCCTGCAGGGCCCGCAGCGTCGAGCAGAGATCGTCCTGCGTCGAGGCGAGGCCGCCGAGGTCGTCGAGGAATACGGGCACGTGGCAATGGACGCGCCACTCCCCCTCCGCCCCGCCGGCGTCGAGCGCGGCGAACGCCTCGGGAAGGTCCCGGAACCGCTCCGTGCGCCGCCCTTTCGCGACGACCTGGTGCAGGTACGTCCCCGTATCGAGCCGCTCCAGGTCCCGCCGCCCGCCGGCCCCGCCGTCCGGCACGCGCAGGGCGGCGGACAGCTGCACCTTCGGAACGCCGATGCCGGCCGCCCGCAACGTCCGAAGCGCCCGGACCGGCTCCTCGAACTGAACCGCCCCGTGGCAGACATCGTAGCAGATCCCCAGGTGGCGACGCACGGCCGCCTCGACCTGCGGCCCCGGCAGGCGCGCCCGCAGAGCGAACCGCTCGAGCGCTTCGCGGCCCAGCAGGAAGCGCTCGAAGAACCCCGCCGCCTCGTCCGCGGTCTCGATCAGGCACCAGGGTTCGGGCTCGAGCGCGAGGGCGACGGTCCGGCCCGTGCGGCGCTCCAGGTCCACGAATCCGGCCACGCTGGACAACAGGCGCTCGGCGACCGCCTCCACCGCCGCGGGATCCCCGCGCAGCGTCCGGAACCCGCCCGGCACCGTCGAGATGCTGCCGTAGCCGCCCTCCGGAAGGAGGGCGGCTAGGATACCGGACGTGGCCTCGGTGAACGCCGATCGCTCCTCCGTGCGCCAGTCCGGTTCGTAGACCCGCTCCTTGACCCGGGTGCCGTGGAATGGACCGTAGGGGAAGGCGTTGATCGTGAAGACGTACCCGCCCAGCCGTTCGAGCTGGTCCCGAAAGCCGTCGATCTCGCGAGGGTCCGCCAGCGTCGCGGCCGCGGCGGCCGAGAGGCGCAGCCCGATGCCGAGCGGTGCGTCGGGGCTGACCCGTTCCTTGATGCGGGGCACGTGGGCGTCGAGGCTCGCGCCGATCTCAGGCCAGGTCTCCCCGGCGTGGATGTTCGTGCAGTAGGTCAGGTGGGGGCGGCCCGGGAGGCCCTCGAGGCGCATCGGGTCAGTCGCCGGGCGGTAGGGGAGCCACGCCGGGATCGAATCCTGCCAGCCGCGTCCGCGGCGACCCCGCTCCGGGCCTTGCCGACGGGATCGACGCGGCTAGGTCCCGGCACGGCGAATCGTGCGTTGGCGTGGCATGCATCCAACCCTGGTCCTTCTTGTCGTGGGATTGACGCCCCGTCACCTGGGCACATTCACCCCGCACCTCGCCGCACTCGCCCGCGACGGCGGCGTGCGCCCGCTGGCGACGGTGACGCCCGCCGTCACCTGCAGCGTCCAGGCGACGTTCATGACTGGGACGCCGCCGCGGGATCACGGCGCGGTGGCGAACGGCTGGCTCTTCCGGGACCTGATGGAGGTCCACCTGTGGCGCCAGTCGAACCGCCTGGTCGCGGGCGAGAAGGTCTGGGAGGCGGGGCGGCGGCGCGATCCGGCCTTCACGTGCGCCAACCTGTTCTGGTGGTACAACATGGCGGCGAGCCACGACTTCGGCATCACCCCGCGGCCGATCTACAAGGCCGATGGGCGCAAGCTTCCCGACTGCTACACGCATCCGCCTAGCCTGCGCGAGGAGGTCACCGAGCACCTCGGGGCCTTCCCGCTGTTCAGCTTCTGGGGCCCGGGAACATCGATCGCATCGACGGCCTGGATCGCCGGGGCCGCGAAGCACGTCATGGCGACCCGGGCGCCCACCCTCACCCTGGTCTACCTGCCACATCTGGACTACGACCTGCAGCGTTTCGGGCCGGACGAGCGCCATCCCCGCGTCGCGGCGTCCCTGCGGGAGGTCGACGCCGTCGCCGGGGAGCTGATCGCGGAGGCCAGGCGCGCTGGACGGCGCATCGTGGTCCTCTCCGAGTACGGCATCGTGCCGGTCGAGAGGCCCGTGCACGTCAACCGGGCGCTGCGCGAGGCCGGTTTCGCCGCGGTGAGGACCGAGGACGGTGCGGAGCTTCTCGACCCCGTGGCCTCGCGCGCTTTTGCGGTGGCCGACCACCAGATCGCCCACGTCTACGTGGCGGAGCCGGGCATCGCGCCCGCGGTCCGGCGGACGCTCGAGGGCCTGCGGGGCGTGGCGCAGGTGCTCGACGAGGCCGGGAAGCGCGCGCACGGGCTCGACAACCCCCGTTCGGGCGAGCTCGTGGCGCTGGCCGAGCCCAACGCCTGGTTCACGTACTATCCCTGGCTGGACGACGGGCGGGCCCCCGACTTCGCGCGGACCGTCGACATCCACCGCAAACCGGGCTTCGACCCGGTCGAGCTGTTCGTCGACCCCCGGTTCCGCTCGCCGGGGCTCGCCGTCGGGTCGCGGCTTCTGCGGCGCGCGCTGGGGTTCCGCACGCTCATGGACGTCGTCCCACTCGACGCGTCGCTCGTGAAGGGCTCCCACGGACTCCCGGCGGCGCGGGAGGACGAGGGCCCGCTGATCGTCTCGTCGGAGGCCGGGCTCCTGCCGGACGGCGCGGTGGACGCGACCGCGGTGAAGGGCCTGCTGCTCGACCACGTCTTCGGCGCTTGACGATCCCGCCATTCGCCCCGCACCCTCAGCCCGGATCGGCTGCGCCGGAGGCTCGCGGACCTTCGACCCGCGGGACCTGGCCGCCACGCAGGACGCTGTTGCCCTCGTGCAGCCGGCGCTGGTCCACGAGCGCGCCGTCGAGCCAGTGCCCCTCGCGCATCTCGCCGTTGCGCCCGTAGGCCGCGAGGGCGTTGGCGTAGGTCGCCTTGCGGACGGCTTCCTCGGGGATGCCCCGCTCCCGCATGAGGTCGGCGGTCCGGGGCACCGCGAGCGGGTCGGAGACGCCCCAGTCGCAGGCCGAGTTCACGATGATCCGGTCCGCCCCGTACCGGCGTACGATCTCGACCATCCGCGCCTTGCCCATCTTGGTTCGCGGATAGATCGAGAACGCCGCCCAATGGCCGCGTTCGAGGACGGCCTCGACCGTCTCCTCGTTGTTGTGGTCGACGACGCACGCCTCCGGGTCCAGGCCGTGTTCGCGCAGCACGTCCATCGTGCGAAGCGTCCCCCGGCGCTTGTCGCGATGAGGCGTGTGGATGAGGACGGGGAGCCCGACCTCCCTGGCCAGCTCGACCTGGGCGCGGAGGTAGCGGTCCTCGAGCGGGGTCTGCTCGTCGTAGCCGAGCTCGCCGAGGGCCACGACCCCCTCCTTGGCCGCGAAGGTCGGAAGGAGCTCCATGACCGCTTCGGCCAGGGCCTCGTCGTTCGCCTCCTTGGGATTGAGGCCGACGGTGCAGTAATGCCGGATGCCGAACTGGCTGGCCCGGAAGCGTTCGAACCCGACGATGGTCGAGAGGTAGTCGAGATAGCTGCCCGCGTTGGTGCGCGGCTGGCCGAGCCAGAAGGCCGGCTCGATCACCGCGACGACCCCCGCGGCAGCCATCGCCTCGTAGTCCTGCGTGGTCCGAGAGATCATGTGGGCATGCGGGTCGATGATCGGCGCCGTCGGGTCGCTCTTCCGTCGCGGGAACGTCGTGCGCCCGTGTCCGCGAGCGCGTTCGAGCAACGATTCGAGCGCCTCGGAGGTCAGCCGGGCGCCGCAGCAGGGGCACGGGGCCCCGGGAGCCCCGGCATCCGCCTCGTCCGCCGTCGGCGACGATGCCCGCGGCGGGCCGGTGGCGACGCCCGCATCGGGCGGGGATCCCGCGCCCCGTTCGGCGTCCCCCTCGCCGTGCCGAGGCTCGTGAAAGGTCGACATCGCACCTCCTGCCGCCCTCGCGGAGCCGGCCGCCGCGAGTGTTCCCTTCATGCGTGCCAAGTTCAAGGCTTCGCTTCCGGCGCCTGCCCCCCGGGCCGCCGCATGACGGCCCGGGGGATGCGCGCGGCCCGTTCGCGCGTTCGCGACCGGGTCCGATCAGGCGCTCCCGGGAGCGTACTCGAAGGTCGGCGCCGCCTGCCGGCCGGTCGCCGCGTCCCGGATCTCGATCAGCGCGTCGGCCGCGAGGCGCAACTCGTACATGATCCCGATCGCCCGCGAGAGCCGCCCGACGTCGCCGTCGAACGTCGCCTGCAGGCAGTTGAGGAGGTTCGTGTAGATCCCGTTGAACCGTTCCGCGTAGGCTCGCGCGGTGCTTCCGGGTGCGTAGCCCGAGACCTTGGGGTCGCTCAGCATGTCCCAGACCCCGGCCTGGTCGAACGGGATCGGGGCGCCCGAATAAGAGAACTTCTCGGGCGCCCCCGGGTCCGGCACGAGATGTCGGCCGTGGAAGATCTCGGCGAATCGATAGTAGTGCGCGGGCTCGCCGTCCGGCTCCAGCGGATTCCCCGTCGTTCCCTCCCCCTGTTCCACGATGATGTGGATGCCGCGCGTGGCGCTCGCGACGTCGTGGATCGGGAACAGCTCGTCCCCCGGGAACCAGGTTCCGTCGACCACCTGGCGCGCGCGATCGCCGGTGAAGATGCCGTCGCCCAGTTCCCGGAGCTTGTCGACGACCGCCGCGTAGAACAGCCCGATGGTCGCGTAGCTCGTGGATGCCAGACTCTGGGCCGCGACCGGGAACTGGGTCGGATGCTCGGGCGCCTCGATCGCCATGAAGACATCCTTGATCAGGGACTTGGACAGGGGCGCCAGCCCGACCTGCAGGCTTCCGTGCACGTTCATCGGCAGCGGGCCGGGATAGGTCGGGATGAAGGCGGGCGTGTTGATCTGCGGGGCGCCGCCGATGGCGTTCAGGACGTTCGCGGCGATGGTCATGTGCAGCATTTCCTCGACCACGACCGAGCGGATCAGCCCGGCTATGACCTCGTTCGTACCGCGCCGGACCGAGTAGAGCGCCTGCAGGTAGACCGGGATCGTCGCGTGTTCGAGCTCGATCGCCCCCTGGAGGGCCTCGTAGAGATCCGAGGCCTCCCGGGCCGACCGAACCGCCTCAACGATCGCGCTGCGGATCGTCAGCATCCATCGCCTCCCCTGTCAGTCGCCGTCTTCCCAAGCGGGGCCTCGTCCCAGACTCCGGGCGAAGGTCGTCTTGCCGCCCAGGGGGTCGACCGCCCCGGCCGCCGCGACGGCTGCCTGCGCGACGGCCG
>Ga0255028_100109_pt1 | contig 21307 bp, 13 predicted proteins | sample DRGLUT_MetaT_FD_178168 | JGI IMG/M metagenome (GOLD analysis project Ga0255028, IMG submission 178168) | Metatranscriptome of freshwater microbial communities from Pennsylvania, United States - DR:GLUT (Metagenome Metatranscriptome) | ecosystem: Environmental > Aquatic > Freshwater > Creek...
CCTGAAGCTCAAGACGCTGGTCAACGGGCAGGTGCGCCAGGACTGGAGCACCAACGACATGATCTTCAACTGCCGCCAGCTGATCAGCTTCGCGTCCAAGGTGATGACGATCAAGCCGGGAGACATCTTCTACACGGGCACGCCGCAGGGGGTGATCTTCGGCGAGAAGACTCCGCGCAAGGACCGGGCGTGGCTGAAGCCCGGCGACGAGGTCGTGTCGGAGCTGGAAGGGCTCGGTGAGCTGCGCTTCAGGCTGGTCTGATCGCTTTTCGGGCCGACGCGGTCCGTTGCGCCTTCGCGGGCCGGCGCGCGACCGGCCCGCTCTCCCCCGTGCGGGAGAGGGTTGGGGTGAGGGACGAGAAGCTACAGGATCGAGCCCATCCTTGCCGCGCAGCCAGGTCGAGCCCTCTCCGGACAGACCTGATCCCTCACCCTGTCCCTCTCCCGCACGGGAGAGGGGACCCGCGCGCGATCCTTGAGCCGCGTCGCGCGCCCCGCCGGCCTCAGCGCCCGAACAGGCGACCGAGACGGGCGAGGAAGCCGCCCCCGTCCGCCGGCTTCACGCCGGGCGTCGCCGCCTGCGCGGGCGCCGCCTGCGGCGCCAGGACCAGCCCGAGGGCTGCCGTATCGGTGGTCTCGCGGTCGATCAGGATCAGGCTGCCGGTCTCGCGGTTCTCCGCATAGGCGTCGACCGCCACCGCCCGGTCGAGGCGCAGGGACACGTCGGCGATGTCATTGGCCGACAGGCGCTCGGCCGGGCCGGGCCTGCCGGTCTCGGGATCGATGCGCGAGGCGATCCGCTCCACGGTCGCGGTGACGGTGGCGGTGCCGATCTTGGCGAACAGGCTCGCGCCCGGCGCCAGATCGGCCTCGGCTGCCCAGAACAGGCGGGCGTCCAGGGTCTCGGTGACCCGCATCGGCGCGGCGCTCGCCACGATCACCTGACCGCGGGAGACGTCGATCTGGTCGGCCAGTACCAGGGTGACCGATTCGTCCTCGCCGGCCTCGGGCAGGTCGCCGTCGGCGGTGTAGATCCGTGCCACCGTCGAGGTCCGACCGGAGGGCTGGACCGTCACGGCATCGCCCGGGCGCACCCGGCCGCTGGCGATCCGCCCGCTATAGCCGCGGAACTCGGAATTCGGCCGGTTGACCCACTGCACCGCCATCCGGAACGGCGCGTTGAGCGCCTCGGCGTGGACCGGCACGGTCTCCAGGTAGTTGAGCAGCGTGCCGCCCGTGTACCAGGGCGCCGCGACGCCCGCGTCCACGACGTTGTCGCCGTTCTTGGCCGAGAGCGGGATCGCCTTGACCTCGGAGAAGTTCAGCCCCCGGGCGAACTCCGAGAACCCGGACACGATCCCGTCGAACGTGCTCTGCGCCCAGCCGGCGAGATCCATCTTGTTCACAGCCAGCACGACGCGGCGGATCCCGAGATTGGAGACCAGCAGCGCGTGGCGGCGGGTCTGACGGGTCAGGCCCTGGCGGGCATCGACCAGGATCACCGCCACGTCGGCCGTCGAGGCGCCGGTGGCCATGTTGCGGGTGTACTGCTCGTGGCCGGGGGTGTCGGCCACGATGAACGAGCGCTTGTCGGTCGAGAAGAACCGGTAGGCGACGTCGATGGTGATGCCCTGCTCGCGCTCGGCCTGGAGGCCGTCGACGAGCAGCGCGAGATCCACCTCCTGCCCCTGCGTGCCGTGCTTGCGCGAATCGCGCTGGAGCGCCGAGATCTGATCGTCGAAGATCTGCTTGGTGTCGTGCAGGAGGCGGCCGATCAGGGTCGACTTGCCGTCATCCACCGAGCCGCAGGCGATGAAGCGCAGCACCGCCTTGTTGCGGTGGGCGGTGAGGAAGGCCGCGTAGCCGGCGACGCGATCGGCAAACGCCGTGGGAGCCTGGTGCAGGGTCATCAGAAGTAGCCCTCCTGCTTCTTGCGCTCCATGGCGCCGGCCCCGTCCTTGTCGATCACCCGGCCCTGGCGCTCCGAGGTGCGGGCGGCGAGCGTTTCGCCGATGATCTCGGGGAGCGTCGCGGCATCGCTCTCGACCGCGCCGGTCAGCGGGTAGCAGCCGAGCGTGCGGAAGCGGACGAGGCGCTGCTGCGGGGTCTCACCCGGCTCCAAAGGCAGGCGCTCGTCATCCACCATGATGAGCTGGCCGTCGCGCTCCACCACCGGCCGCTCCTTGGCGAAGTAGAGCGGCACGATCGGAATGTTTTCCTGCTCGATGTAGAGCCAGATGTCGAGCTCGGTCCAGTTGGACAGCGGGAAGACCCGCAGGGACTCGCCGCGCTTCTTCTTAAGGTTGTAGAGATGCCAGGGCTCGGCGCGCTGGCGCTTCGGGTCCCAGCGGTGCTGCGCGGTCCGGAGCGAGATGATCCGCTCCTTGGCGCGGCTTGCCTCCTCGTCGCGGCGGGCGCCGCCGAAGGCCGCGTCGAACTTGTGCTTGTCGAGAGCCTGCCGCAGGGCCTGCGTCTTCATCACGTCGGTGTGGACCTCGGAGCCGTGGCTCACCGGCCCGACGCCGCGGGCGAGCCCGTCCGGGTTGGTGTGGATCAGCAGGTCGAGGCCGAGCTCCTTGGCGCGGGCGTCGCGGAAGGCGATCATCTCGCGGAACTTCCACGTCGTGTCGACGTGCAGCAGCGGGAACGGCAGCCGCCCGGGCGCGAAGGCCTTGAGGGCGAGGTGCAGCAGCACCGAGGAATCCTTGCCGATCGAGTAGAGCATCACCGGGTTCTCGGTCTCGGCGACCGTCTCCCGGAAGATGTGGATGCTCTCGGCCTCCAGCCGCTTGAGGTGGCTGAGGCGATCGGCGGGGGTAGGGGCGCTCGGCTGCACGGCAGCGGCGAGGGCTACGCTCATCGGGCGAACTCCGGCTGGCGATTCGTCTCGGTCTGGATGGTTTCGAACGCAGCGGCCTCAAGGACTGCAGGCTCCTGGCCCGGCTGCACCGACGCCCCGGGGCGCCCGACATGCAGGCCGCATTCCTTCTTCTCTTCCTGCTCCCACCACCAGCGGCCGGCGCGCTCCGGCTCGCCGAGCTTCACGGCCCGGGTGCAGGGGGCGCAGCCGATCGAGGGAAAGCCCTGGTCGTGCAGGACGTTGTAGGGGACGAAGTTGTCGCGCACGAAGCTGTCGACCTGCGCCCGGGACCAGTCGGCGAGCGGGTTCAGCTTGATCAGGCCGCGCTCCGCGTCGAAGGCCGCGAGCGGCGTCTCAGCGCGGTTGGCCGACTGGCCGGCCCGCAGGCCGGTGAGCCAGCCGCTCGCCCCCTCCAGGGCCCGGCCCAGCGGCTCGACCTTGCGGAAGCCGCAGCAGGCCTGCCGGGCGGCGACCGAGCGGCGGAAGCCGTTGATGCCCTCGCTCCGCACGAAATCCTCCGCGGCCGCGCGCTCCGGCGCGTAGGCGGCGATCCGGATGCCGTAGGCCGATTCGGTCTCCGCCCAGGTGTCGTAGGTCTCGGCGAACAGGCGTCCGGTATCGAGTGTGGCGATCTCGACTCTGCCCTTCGCGAGGCCCGCCATGGCCAGCGCGTGGGTGAGCGCTTGGTCCTCGACGCCCAGGCTCGTGGTGAAGACGAGGCGGCCGGGGATCTCGGCGGCGATCCGCTGGAGGCGGCCTGGAAGGTCGAGCCCGGACAGCTGCTCCCCAAGAGACTCAGCCGTCTGTCGGTCCGGACGGGTCATCGCGACATGTCCCGGGGTTCGCGTGATGGAAAGGGCACGGCGCACGCCGCCCCTGTTGTCGAACGGTCGAAATGTTCGCTATAACGAACGAAGTCAAGGTGCTTCGACCCCATTGCCGGGCTCGGACATGGGGTCGATTGTGCGTTTGCGCACAGGGACCCGCACCGGCGGCCGGCGGTCAGGATAAAACATTCTTCTTATCGACACCGGTACGCCCCTATATCGACCCCGCGCCGGCCCGCGCGGAAGAAGCCGATGGAGACAGCTTTGGACGCGATCGATCTGAAGATTCTCGCCCTGCTACAGACGGACGCGACCCTGTCGATCGCGGCCATCGGCGAACGCGTCGGGCTGTCGCAGACCCCCTGCTGGAAGCGGATCCAGAAGCTGGAGGCTGATGGCGTCATCGACCGGCGTGTGGCGGTGCTGGACCCCGTGAAGCTCGGCCTCGGCCTGACCGTGTTCGTCTCCATCGAGACGGCCGACCACTCGCAGGACTGGCTGCAGCGCTTCGCCGCAACCGTCTCGGCCATGCCGGAGGTGCTGGAGTTCTACCGGATGGCCGGCGACGTGGATTACATGCTGCGGGTCGTCGTCGCCGACATGCAGGCCTACGACAGCTTCTACAAGCACCTGATCGCCGTGCTGCCGCTCAAGAACGTCACGTCCCGCTTCGCCATGGAGAAGGTGAAATCCACCACCGCCCTGCCGCTGCCGGCGCCGCCGAAGAACGGGCGGCATCTGCCCGGGACCGGTCCGGTCCTGGCCGTGGTTGGAGAATGATCTTCTCTTATTCCGCAACGCAGCGAACTTGATGTCCTAATCTTCACCCGTTCTGCAAAAAGAACGTTTCTCGATTGACAGCGGCCGCACAGGCCACGACATGGTCTCTTGATGTCACGCCAGAATCTTCTCCCGCGCACCGCCCCGTTCGGGGACGGCGAGCGCGCCAGCCTCGATGCGGTGCTCGGCGCCGCGAGCCCCACGCAGCGCGCCTGGCTCGCCGGCTTCCTGGCGGGCCTCGACGCCGCGGGCGGCCAGCCGGCCGCCATGCCGGCTGCCCCGCCCAAGGCCGCCGAACCGCTGACGGTGATCTACGCCAGCGAATCGGGGAATTCCGAGGCGCTCGCCGGCAATGTCGCGAAGCTCGCGCGCAAGCAGGGCTTCAAGCCGAAGGTCGTGGATTTCTCCGACCTCGACATCGCGACCCTGCCCAAGGCCGGCAAGCTCATCGCGATCGCGGCCACCTGGGGCGAGGGCGAGCCGCCGGCCCGGGCCGTGCGGGCCTACGGCGAATTGATGGGGGAGGGCGCCCCGCGCCTCGACGGCGTCGAGTTCGCGGTCCTGGCGCTCGGCGACACCTCCTACGCGGAGTTCTGCGCCATCGGGAAGGCGCTCGACGAACGCTTCGAGGCGCTGGGGGCCAAGCGCGCCGCCGAGCGGGCCGACCTCGACCTCGACTTCGAGACGCCCGCTGCCGACTGGATCAAGGGCGCGCTGAAGGCGCTCGCCCCGGCCGAGCAGCCCGACAACGTCGTGGCGGTGGACTTCGCCCGCGCCGGGCCCGGCGAGGACGACGATGCCGAGCCCAGCCGCGAGCCCGTGGTGGTCGAGGTCGTCGAGCACGTGAACCTCAACTCCTCGCGCTCCGACAAGGAGACGATCCACCTCGCGCTCGCCTTCGAGGATGGCGCCCCGGCCTACGAGCCGGGCGATTCGCTGGAGATCTTCCCCGAGAACGACCCGCAGCTGGTGGACGAGATCCTCAACGCCGCCGGGCTCTCGGGGGACGAGGCCCTGCGCCGGGCGCTGCTCGCCGAGCGCGACATCACCACGCTGTCGGCTGCCACGATCGAGCGGTTCGTGAAGGCCACTGGCCACGCGGACGCGCAGACGCTGATCGACAGCGGCGCCGCCAAGGCCTGGATCGAGGGCCGGCACCTGATCGACCTGCTGGAGACCTACCCGGCCAAGCTCACGGCCGAGCACGTCACCACGATCACCCGGCCGCTGCCGCCGCGGGCCTACTCGATCGCCTCCTCGCGCAAGGAGGTGGGCGACGAGGTCCACCTCGCCATCGCGGCGGTGCGCTACGAGACCCACGGCCGCGCCCGCTCGGGCGTCGCCTCGGTCCACGTCGCCGACCGCATCCGCGACGGCGCCAAGCTGCGGGTGCGGCTGAAGCCGAACCGCCACTTCCGCCTGCCGCAGGATCCGGCCACCGACATCATCATGGTCGGCCCCGGCACCGGCGTCGCGCCGTTCCGCGCCTTCGTGCAGGAGCGCCGGGCCGTCGAGGCTCCGGGGCGGTCGTGGCTGTTCTTCGGCGACCGGCACTTCACCCACGACTTCCTGTACCAGCTCGAGTGGCAGGACGCCCTGGAGGACCGGTCGCTTACGAAGATCGACGTGGCGTTCTCGCGGGATCAGCCGGAGAAGGTCTACGTGCAGGACCGGATCACCCATAACGCCGCGGAGCTGGTCTCCTGGCTGGACGGGGGCGCCTATTTCTACGTCTGCGGCGATGCCAAGAACATGGCCAAGGACGTGCGCGCGGCGGTGGTGGGCGCGTACCAGACCGCGAAGGGCCTCAGCGCCGCCGACGCCGAGACGCAGGTCGCGGCGCTGGAGCGCAGCCACCGCTACCAGCAGGACGTTTACTAACGGACCGGCCTTCCGAGGCCGCAGGATCGAGATTGAAGCGGAGCAGGATGGGGCGCGGGTCCCCTCTCCCGTACGGGAGAGGGGCAGGGTGAGGGATCCAGGTCTTTCCGGAGAGGGCGCATCCCTCACCCCAACCCTCTCCCGCACGGGAGAGGGGGACCGTCGCGGATCCCGCCCAGTCCGTGAACCGGCACGCGTTCCGCTCGGCACTCACCCCTGACGCGCGGGGTGGGAGACGCGTTCAGACAGACGGATTCACCCCATGGACGACCACAGCCCCCGCGACCCCGCCGAGACCCCGAACGCCGCCCCGGCCAAGCGCGTCTACGAGACCCCGCCGACGGCGCGCCCGATCACGGACGCCGAGGCTGCCCGCGCGGAGAAGCTCGCGGCGAACGAGCACATCAAGATCGCCAGCGGCTACCTCCGCGGCACGCTGGCGGACGGCCTCCTCAAGCACGCCTCCGGGGCGATCTCGGAGGATGACGGGCAACTCGTGAAGTTCCACGGGATGTACCTGCAGGACGACCGCGACCTGCGCCCCGAGCGGACCAAGAAGAAGCTCGACAAGGCCTACAGCTTCATGATCCGCCTGCGCATCGCCGGCGGCGTCATCACCCCGAAGCAGTGGCTGATCCTCGACGACATCGCCCGGACCTACGCGGGCGGGGCGCTGCGCGCGACCACGCGCCAGACCTTCCAGTACCACGGCGTGATCAAGTCGAACCTGAAGCGCACGATGGCGGCGATCGACGGCGCGCTCCTCGACACGATCGCGGCCTGCGGCGACGTCAACCGCAACGTCATGGCGGCGACGAACCCGGCCCAGGTCGGCGCCCACAAGGCCGCCTACCAGCTCGCCAAGGACATCTCCGACTCGCTGCTGCCGAAGACCAGCGCGTGGCGCGAGATCTGGCTCGACGGCGAGCGCGTGGTCGGCGGCGAGGACGCGGCCGAGGTCGAGCCGGTCTACGGCCGGACCTACCTGCCGCGGAAGTTCAAGACCGTCGTGGCGGTGCCGCCCTCCAACGAGGTCGACATCTTCGCCCACGATCTCGGCTTCATCGCGATCCTCGACAAGAAGAATCAGGTCACCGGCTGGAACGTCACGGTGGGCGGCGGCATGGGCATGACCCACGGCGAGCCCGACACCTTCCCGCGCACCGCCGACGTGATGGGCTTCGTGGCTCCTGAGGACGCCATCAAGGTCGCCGAGGCGGTGATGACCGTCCAGCGCGACTGGGGCAACCGCAAGAACCGCAAGAACGCCCGGCTCAAGTACACGATCGAGCGCTACGGCCTCGACGCCTTCCGGGCCGAGGTGGAGAAGCGGATCGGCAAGAAGCTCGGCGCGCCCAAGCCGTTCACCTTCACGGGCAACGGCGACCGCTACGGCTGGGTCGCGGGCGACGACGGCCGCCATCACCTGACCCTCTACGTGCCGGCGGGCCGGATCAAGGATATCGAGGGCGGCGCGCAATTCCTCTCGGGCCTGCGCCGCATCGCCGAGGTGCATCAGGGCGATTTCCGCCTCACCGGCAACCAGAACGTCATCATCGCCAACGTGCCGGCGGAGAAGCGCGCCGAGATCGACGCGCTGGTCGACGAGTACGGCCTGACCCGGGGCGCGAGCGCGCTGCGGCGCAGCTCGCTCGCCTGCGTCGCCCTGCCGACCTGCGGCCTCGCGCTGGCCGAGAGCGAGCGCTACCTGCCGGACCTGATGACCGAGCTGGAGGAGAGCCTCGCGTCCCACGGGCTGGCCGAGGAGGAGATCACGATCCGCTCCACCGGCTGCCCGAACGGCTGCGCCCGGCCGTTCATCTCCGAGATCGGCCTCGTGGGCCGCGGCCCCGAGCGCTACCACCTCTACCTGGGCGCTGCCCACGACGGCTCGCGCCTGAGCAAGCTCTACCGGGAGGACGTGGCGGCCTCCGAGATCCGCGACACCCTCGATCCGCTCTTCGCCGACTACGCGAAGGGCCGGCAGCCGGGCGAGCATTTCGGCGACTACCTGATCCGCGCCGGCCACGTGGCCCGGACCACCAACGGCCCGGACTTCCACGAGCGGACCGGCGCCCTCAAGCCGGCGGTGCACGGCTGAGCGCGGATTTCGCGCATCGAGGGCATGGCGCCCGGATGTGCGGAGAGCAGCGCTGCGGCGGCGGTGTGCCGGGGACGGATTGGTACCCGGATGCCCGCCCCGCGAACATCCCAACCGCCTCGTCATCCTGAGGTGCCGGAGCGCAGCGGAGGCCTCGAAGGAGCCCTCCAGCCGGCCGCGCGATCCCTGGAGCCCTCCTTCGAGGCCCGCTGACGCAAGCGCCTCGGGATGACGGGAGGGGCTGCCGAAAACGCCCTGAGCCGGCTTGGACAGCCCTCGAAGGTCGCGTCGGCACCCGGGCCGGATCCTCCCGGCCTCCTTCAAATCTGCGCGCAGATCCGACCGCCTCCCGCACCCGGATGCGTCCGTGCCCGGAACGAGAATGAACGTTCATTGACATGAGAATGAACGTTCATTACGATAATGGGGTAGACAGGAGCGCGCGATGGCCCTGACGTTCGAAGGCCGCTGGTCCGATCTCGATGCGGAGCGCTTCGGTGCCCGCGATCCGGGCATCCTCGCCCTCGCCCGCGCGGTCTGCACCCCCGCCAACCTGACCTTCGGCGCCGTGCTGGCCCTCGCCTGGCTGGCGCTGATCGGCTGGACCGGGGCCGGACCGGAAGGCTGGCAGGCCCGGATCTGTGCGGACCTGGGCCAGAGGCCGCAATCCTGCGCGGTCGCCAGCCCCGGCAAGGATCAGAGCCGTGTCATCCCCGTCGCCTTCGCGACCCGGCCGCCGCGGTGACCGGCACCGCCGACGCGCGCGGCGGCCCCTCCGTCCGGCGGGATCACATTCTCGATGCGGCCGAAGCCTGCTTCGCGCGCAACGGCTTCCATCGCACCACCATGCAGGACCTCGCCCGCGAGGCCGCGATGAGTCCAGGGAACTTCTACCGCTACTTCGAGTCCAAGGAAGCCCTGGTCGTCGGGCTGGTGGAGCGCGAGCGCGAGCGCGGCACCCTCCTGGTGGCGGAGATGGAGGGCAGCGGCAATCGGCGTGGGGCGCTGCTCAGCATCATCGCCCGCTACTTCGTGTCGATCACCCGCGAGGCCGCGATCCTGCGGGTGGAGGTCTGGTCGGAATCCACGCGCAATCCGGCCATCGCCGCCCTGACGGCGCGGACCGAGGCCGAGACCCGCGACTGGTTCGTGACGATACTCGCGGCGCTCGCCACGAGTCCGGCCTGCGATCCGAAGGCGCTCTACGCGCTCCTTGCGCCGCTGATGCGGGGAATCGTGGTCGGCCGCGCCGCACTGCCCGATTACGACGTCACCGCGACCGTGGCCCAGCTCCACGCCCTGCTGGATGCGGGCCTCGACGGCCGCCTGCCGCACGCCGCGGATCCGGATCCGCAGGCGGGCCGCTGATCCGCGCCCGGCGCGATCGATGCTTCGGCGCGGCAAGCCCGGCGGCAGCGAGGCCCCGCCTGGAGATACCCCATCCTCCGATCGCGCGCCGACACCGGCGCGCGGTACGCCGGCCGGTCCGCAATCCCCCCCTCATGCGGGCCGGCCGGTCGTGACCGGGCCCCGCGCGCTTCGGGTTCGCGCGTGATTCGGTGTTCTCTTCCCCGGCGCGTACACGTCTAAGTAGGCAGTCTGGAAGTGTTTTAAAAACATCCTCCCGGAATTCGTGCCATATCGGCCACATTCCGGTCGATGGGACATGCCGCACCTGAAAATATGCGGTCCTATCGCGCCGATGCCGCGCGCCGCCATTGAGACGACGCGCACCATACACTTAGGAGGAGCGCATCCTGCTGATGCACCGCTCCTGAGAACGATTTTAAACCATGCCTTCGGATCGGATCGACGATGTCGATCGCACGTATCGTCTCCGCAAGTACTTGAATGCCTCTCCTGCGGCACTCGCCACGACGGCTCTGCTCCTGTCCTCGACGTGTCTTCAGGCGCAGTCGCAACCGGAGGCCGAAGAGGTCGCCCTTTCCGAACTGACCGTCACCGGCACCGGTCCCGCCGTCGAACGCGCGGGCGGTCCGGTCGTCGGCTACCGCGCCACCCGCTCCGCCACCGCGACCCGCACCGACACGCCCCTGCGCGACACGCCGCAATCGGTGCAGGTGGTGCCGCGGGAGGTGCTGGTCGACCAGCAGGATATCCGCCTCAGCGACGCGCTGCAGAACGTCAGCAGCGTCCAGCCCGGCGGCACGATCCAGGGCCGGAGCGACACCTTCATCATCCGCGGCTTCCGAACCCAGACTTACGCCATCGACGGCGTGCTGCTGAACCAGGCCAACACCTTCTCGCCGGTGACGCGCGATCTCGCCGACGTGGAGCGGATCGAGGTGCTGAAGGGGCCGGCCTCGGTGCTCTACGGGCGCGGCGATCCCGGCGGCCTGATCAACATCGTCACCCGGCAGCCGACGCTGGTCCCGTCCGGCGACATCAGCGTGCAGGGCGGCAGTTTCGGCTTCCGGCGGGTGCAGGGTTCGGTGTCGAGCGCCATCGAGGGCGTCGAGGGCCTGTCCGGGCGCGTCAGCTTCGCCAGCCAGTCCGACCCGACCTTCCGCAACTACGGCGGCCGGGACAATGCCCGAACCTTCGTGGCGCCGGCCTTCGCGTGGAATCCGAGCCCGGACACGCGGGTCACGTTCCTCGGCGAGTTCACCCGGGTGGACACCCAGTACGACGAGGGCCTCATCGCCCGGAACGGCCGCGTGCCGCTGGACGATCGCGCGCGCTATTACGGGGAGCCCTTCGCCCGCTACAACGGCACCGCCAATTTCGGGCTGCTGAAAGTCGAGCACGACCTCAACGCCAACATCACCCTGCGCGAGGTGCTGAACGTGCAATGGGGCGGGTTCGACACCCTGGCGACCCGCGCCACCGGCCTCAACGCGGCCGGGACTCAGGTCAGCCGGCGCGAGATCGGCGTCTACTCGACCTACGCGGCGGTCGACAGCCAGACCGAGATGGTGGCCCGGTTCGACCTGCTGGGCTTCCGCCACACGGTGCTGGCCGGCGTCGAATACACCAACGGCTACCGGCGCGCCTACCAGACGCAGAGCACCAACTTCCCGTCGGTGAGCTTCCAGAACCCGGTTTTCGGGGCGGCTCTGGTCGGCCTCCAGTTCCAGTCGGACCTCAAGCAGAAGACCGAACTGAACGGCCTCTACGTGCAGGACCAGATCGACCTCGGGCTGGGGCTGCAACTGCTCGTCGGTGTCCGCTACGACACTGGCACGCAGTATTACTTCAGCCGGACACCGACCGCGCGGACGATCCCGCCCGACCAGCAATTGTCGGGCACCTCGCCGCGCGTCGGCCTGATCTACCGGCCGGTTGAGCCACTGACCCTTTATGCGAGTTATACGACCTCGTTCAAGCCGCAGACCGACAACGTCCTGAACGTCACCAACCCGCCTCCGGAGACCGGGGAGCAATACGAGATCGGCAGCCGGCTGGATCTGACACCGGACCTGACCCTGTCGGCGGCGGCGTTCTCGATCACCCGCAACAACGTCTCCGCCACGGATCCGAACAACGCCAACTACGCGGTGATCACCGGTCAGCAACGCTCCGAAGGGGTGGAGGCCGACCTTGCCGGCCAGATCCTTCCGGGCTGGAAGGTCATCGGCGGCGTCAGCGTCCTCGACGCGCGGATCACGAAGGATACGACCTTCGCGGTGGGCAACCGCCTCGTCGGCGCCCCGGCCTTCAGCGGCAGCATCTGGTCGACCTACCAGTTCCAGCAGGGCTTCCTGCTCGGCTGGAACATCGGCGCCGGGGTCACCTATGTCGGCCGGCGCACGGGCGACCTCAACAACAGCTACTCGGTGGGCGGCTACGCCCGGCTCGACGCCGCCGTGTTCTACGATTTCAACGAGCACGCGCGGTTCTCGATCAATGCGCGGAACCTGACCGACCGGCGCTACATCGAGCAGCCCTTCAACCAGACCAACAACCAGCCCGGCGCGCCGTTCTCGGTGCTGGCCACGATCACCGCCCGGCTCTGAGCCGGACCGGCCGCATCAAGGGCGACGGTCTCGTCAGCGGAGGCCGCGCGGGAGAAATCCCGGGATCGCGCGGCCGTCTGGAACCGGCCGTCGAGTCCCGCTGGCGCGGGCGTCACAGGACGAGGCCGCGGGTCGGAATCCCCAGCTCGGACAGGCGTTCAGGGATTGACCGGGCTGACCGTCGCGCCTGCGGTCTCGGGCTCGACGATTCTCCGGCGGGCACCCGCGCGGCGGCGCAGGACGTACAGGGTCAGGCCGGTGGCCGCGAAGCCCGGCATGGCCAGAGCCGCGAGGCAGAACAGCAGGGCGACGACACCGCCGAAGAAGCGGCCGCGATGCACCTCCAGCATGTTCTCGACGAGACGCCGCCCCAGCGGCAGGTCGGCGGCGTGCTCGGCCGACACCAGCGCGCCCGTGGCGGCGTCGTAGCGTGCCTCGTTGCGGGCGCTCGGCGCGTCGACGCCGCGGGGCAGCCAGCGGATGCGGATCGCCTTCGCGTCGGCCCCGGGGAGGATCGCGGTCGCGGACCCGGCCGCGCGGCCCTCGGCGGCGCGGAAGGCCGCCCAGGCGCGGTCGAGGGACGTCCCGGATGCCGCGGCGTCCGCGTCGGCCGGCCTGCCACGGCCCTCCGGACGACCCGCCGCGCGGGCGGGTTTTGCCGCCTCGAGATCGCCCGCCAGCAGCGCCGTGGCGCCGTCCTTGAACCAGGGGTAGGACCAGGTCAGGCCCGTGAGCGCGATCACGAGATAGACCGGCACGAGCCACGTCCCCGCCACCGCGTGCAGTGACCACCAGCGCGCCCGGCCGGGCCGCGACAGGTGCGGCTTCAGCCAGATCCGCCAGCGGTGGATCTGGGGCCAGCGCAGGTACAGGCCGGTCGCCAGGAAGGCTAGGAGCGCCCAGAGGCAGGCACCCGTGATCGTGCGGCCCCAGCCCTTGGAGCCGCCGGGGAGCAGCAGCCAGCGGTGCAGCTCCCGCACCGTCGCGAACGCCGTCTCGAACCGCATCGGGCCGAGCACCGTGCCGTCATACGGGTCGGCATAGACCGAGGGCGGCCGCGCGCGGGTCGCGGGATCGCGGGCGAAGCGGACGAGGACGCTGGCGCCGGGATCGTCCGACAGGGTCAGCGCGTCGACCTTGGGCCCATGCACCTGCGCGCCGATCCGGGCGGCCAGGGCCGCGGGCGTCAGGGCCGGGCGCTCGGCCGCCCGGACCGTCAGCCGGTCGCGGTTGGCGAAGGCGGTGACCGCCTCCTCGTAGCTCATCAGCGCCCCGGTCAGGCCCATCACGGCGAGGACGAGACCGGCGGTGAGGCCCAGCGCCCAGTGCAGGCGGAAGAGCACGGTTCGGAGGGCGGGAATCGGCATCGGCATGGCAGTGGCGGCTGCCTAGCAGAGTCCGGCCGGGGTGACGATGCCGCTGGCCAGAATGCAAGCGCCGGATGTGCTTGTCCGCCCGCGCAGGGCGCTGGGCCCGGCCGCCCCGTCATCCCGGGCCCGTGAAGCGGAATCCGGATCCGTCTCCGCCAGCGCGGTCGCGTCCTCGGCCAGCGCGGTCGCGTCCTCGGCCGACGGCGGCTCCGGCTCAGTTCGCGCGCAGGGCCTCGATCTCGGCGATCGTCGCGGCCACCTGGGCCTGGAGCGGGCCGAGCAGGGGGGCGACGTCCTCTGCAGCCCGGCAGGCCGCTTCCACCGCCCGGCAGGTGTCGGCGAGCGTCACGAAGCCCACCATGCTGGCCGCCGACACCATCGCGTGCGCGTCCAGCATGAGCCGCTCGCGGCCATGATCGGCGGCGTCGGCCCCGAACCGTTGCGTGAGCTCCCGGGCGAGCATCGCCAGGAGGCCGCGCATGCGGTCCCGTCCGACCATCTCGGTCATCTCGTCGAGAACGGTGCGATCGAGCGCGGCGGCGGCGCGCGGATGCGCGTCGCGCGGGCAGGCCCAGCGGTCGATCGCCGCCAGCAGCGCCTCCGTCCGGAACGGCTTGCCGACATGGTCGTCGAGACCGGCCGCGCGCAGCTCGGCCACCTGCTGCGGCAGGACATTGGCGGTCATCGCGACGATCGGCAGACGGCTCAGCGGCCCGCCCAGCGCGCGGATCCGCCGGGTCGCCGTGATGCCGTCCATGACCGGCATCTGCACGTCCATCAGGACGAGGTCGTAGGGCCGAGCCTGGACTGCCGCCACCGCGGCGGCGCCGTCGCCGACCACGTCCACCAGGTGCCCGGCCCGTCCCAGGATCGTCCGGGCGAGCTCCTGGTTGAGCGGCACGTCCTCGGCCAGCAGGAGGCGCCTGCCCGTCGCCCGGGTGGTGGCGGTGACCGGTGCCCCGGCGCCGGCCTCCGGGGCCGTCTCCGGCAGCGTGACCTCGAACCAGAAGGTCGAGCCCGCGCCCGCAACGCTCGCGACGCCGATCGTCCCGCCCATGAGCGAGACGAGGGATTTCGAGATGGCCAGGCCCAGCCCGGTGCCGCCGTACTCGCGGCTGACAGAGCCGTCGACCTGCGAGAAGCGCCGGAACAGGCGGTCGCACTTGTCCGCAGGGATGCCGATCCCGGTGTCGCGGATCTCGAAGCGCAGGGTGCGCGCGCCGGCCCGGCTGCCGGGGCCCGCCAGGACCGTCAGGCGGATGCGCCCGATCGGGGTGAACTTCACGGCGTTGTTGAGCAGGTTGAGGAGGATCTGGCGCAGGCGGTCCTCGTCGCCCGCGATCCAGGCCGGCAGGTCCGGCCCGCGCGTGATGGCGAGCGCGAGCCCCTTGCGCTCGGCCGACGGACGCACGATCGAGACGGCGTTGTCGATGAGCGCCTCGACCGCGAAGGGGCGGGGCACGATCTCGATCTGGCCGGCCTCGACCTTCGAGAAATCGAGGACATCGTTGACCACGGTCAGGAGCGCCGCGCCGGCGGTGCGGATGCGGTCGGCGTGCTTGCGCGCCACCGGCCCGAGTTCCGTCTCGTCGAGCAGCAGGTCGGCGTAGCCGATCACCCCGTTGAGCGGCGTGCGGATCTCGTGGCTCATGGCGGCCAGGAACTCGCTCTTGGCCGCGCTCGCGCGTTCGGCCTCCAGGCGGGCGGAATCGGCCGCGGCCTTGGCGGCGATGAGCGCCGCCTCGACAGCCTTGCGGGCGGTCACGTCGATGTTGAGGCCGATCATCCGCCGCGCCCGGCCGTCCGGCCCCGGGACGCCGCGCCCGACGCCGTTGATCCAGCGCACCCCGCCGTCGGGAGTGGGGACCCGGAACTCGATCGAGAAGGTTTCCCCCGCCTCAGCGGCGGCCGAGGCGATCTGAAGGACGCGCGCGCCGTCCTGGCGATCGATCAGGGTGAGCCAGGACGGCACGTCGAGGGCATAGTCCCCGTCCGTCTCGATTCCGTGCAGGCGCGCGCTCTCGGCCGACCAGTCGATCTGGCCGCTGTCCAGGTCGAGGTGCCACGTGCCCGCCTTGGCGGCCTGCTGGGCGAGGAGCAGGAGGCTGCTCGCCTCCTCGACCTTGCGCCGCGCCGCCACGATCTCGTCGATATCGAGGGCGGTGCCCAGCATGCCCACCATCGTCTCGCCCTGCCAGATCGGCAGGAGAACGAGCTTGTGCCAGCGATAGGCGCCGTCGTGGCGCTGCAGGCGGCCCTCGACCTCGTAGGCGGTCCGGCGCGCCCGCGCCTCGCGCCACAGGTCCTCCATCCGCTCGGCGTCGTCGGGGTGGTTGCGGGCCGTCCGGGCGGCGCGCGCAGGACCGATCGGCCCGTAATAATCCTCGAACCGGCGGTTCACGTAGCTCGCCTCGCCGGTCTCGGTCGCGGTGATCCAGACGAGCTGGGGAAGCGCATCCGCCAGCGCGCGGTAGCGCGCCTCGCTCAGGCGCAGGGCATCCTCTGCGGCCTTGCGGGCGCTGATGTCGCGCAGGGTGGCGACGTAGCCGTCCGCTTCGCCGGTCGTGGCGTCCTGGGTCAGGCTGAACGAGATTTCCAGCCACACCCAGTGGCCGTTCCGGTGCCGGTAGCGCTGCGAGGTCAGGGCGCGCGCGGTGCGCCCGGCGATCAGGCCGTCGAGGACCTCGCGATAGGCGGCGACGTCGTCCGGATGGGTGAAGTCGAGGGGCTGCGTTCCGATGAGCTCGTCCGGATCGTAGCCGAGGACGGTGCGCACGGCGGGCGAGACGTAGCGGCGGCGGGTGGTCAGGTCGGACCAGATGATGATGTCGGTGGCGTTCTCGGCGAGCAGCCGGTAGCGGCGCTCGCTCTCCTCCGTCGCCCGCTCGGCGAGCCGCGTCTGCGTGACGTCGCTGAAGGTCAGGACCGCGCCGCCACTGGCGAGCGGCGAGCGCCGCACCTCCAGGATGACACCGCTGGGCAGGCGCCAGTCGAAAAGCGGCGGCAGCGCCCGCAGGTCGCGGCCGGCCACGCCGAGCCGCAGCTCGGTTTCCGCTGCGGCGAAATCGCCCCGCGCGCGCTGGTAGGCATGAATGTCCGGGAAGGCGACGCCCGCGCGCAGGACGTCGCCCGGCAGGTCGAGGAGTTCCGCGGCGCTCCGGTTGAACACGCGGACGCGCTGGGCGGCGTCGAGCACGACGAGGCCCTGGTCCATGCTGTCCAGCGTCCCGTGCAGGAGCGTGTCGGTCTCGTGCGCGCGCCGCTCGGACAGGACCAGATCGGTCACGTCGAGGAGCATCCCGTGCAGGGCGACGAGCGCGCCGTCGGGGCCGTGTTCGGGCACGCCCTGGATGATCGCATCGAGGCCGCTGCCGTCCGGACGCACGATGCGGGCCCGGGCCTGATAGGGCGTCGCCGGCCGGCGGCCGGACAGGAGATCGTCGACCCGCGCGATCACAAGCGCGCGATCATCCGGGTGATAGCACGCGAAATGGTCCTCGAAGGCCAGATTCTGCCCCGTCGGCGGTCCGCCCAGGACGCGCGCCAAACTCGCCGACCGGGCGACGCACCGGGTGCGCGCATCGATCCGCCACTGCCCGAACCCCGCGGCGCCCGCCCACGGCTCCGCCTCGCGCGCGGGGGAGGGGGACGCGGGGCTTGGCGGCGCGACCGGGAGAGGCGCGTCTGTGTACATCGGCGTTGCCGGATCCGTTCGACCGGCGCGAACCGCGCCCCGAAGCACGCACGGTGCTGCTCCGGCGCAGCCTGCTTAGCTGATGGTTGCGGATTCCTTGCCAGATTCGTGCGGCATGCGCGACCGCCCCCTGCAGCGCGGGGCCCTTCCCCCATCCAGGGTCATCACGGACGCCCGTTCGCCGGGAAACCGGATGTCGGCGCCAGCCGCAGAACGGCCTGGGCCGGGGAGCCAGCTTGCGCAACACGCGGCGGGCCGTACGCGCGCGAGATCATCGCTACCGGTTTGAGGCCCCGGCCCGTGCGATCTGCACTCTCGTTCCGGCGCGCCAGCGCCTCTGCCGGTACAAGACCTTGACGTGTCGGCGGCTCTGGATCGCCGGGCTCCGCTGCGCGGCCCCGGGATGACGGGACGATACGCCCTGGGCCAGATCTCAGGCCGGAGAACGCGATCGCGCATGGTGCGCGGGCGCTTGGCCTGCGCCCGATGAGCCGGGTGCCGGTTGAGGCGGTCTTCTCGGTGGTCAGCAGCGCGGCCACGGAATTGCGGGCGCCGTGCCACGCGACCGCGCAGGGTGGCTGTGCCCGGCCGGGCGCCCCCCCGAACCGGGCCGGCGCCCCGCGTTGATCGTGCAGGCAGCGCCGGCCAGGGGCCGCGGTCAAGCCCCCGTCAGTCCTTGCCGACCAGGGCCGCCGGGGCACCCGCCTCGCCGAGGCCGAAATCGGCCAACCGGTAGGAGATCTGCGCGAAGGCGCCGTAGCGGTCGGTCTCGAACTTGGTCGGGCTGCGCGGGTAGGTCGGGAATTTCACCGAGCCCGAATCGGTCTGCATCCGCCAGTAGCGACCGCCGACGCCGACGCTCACGCGCGGCGTCACGTCGTATGAGACGATGCCCTCGGCGAAGTAGCCGTCTCCGTGCCCCTGCTGCGGCAGCGGGTTGATGTCCGGCCGGAGCCAGTGACGATCGACCCCCTCCAGAGACACGGCTGGGAGGTAGGCGCCCTCCAGGCTCAGCCGGACCCGGTCGAACCGGGCCTCGCCGATCAGGCCGACGCGCAGCGCATTCCAGCGCAGGGTCTCACCCAGGACCTTGACCTGATCGGGTACGGCGGACCGGCCCGCGCAGATGCCGTTGCGTGCCACCTGCCGGCAGCCGTCGCCGTTGAGAAGTTCGGCGTCGTACTGGTAGCCGACGAAGCCGCCCAGGCTGAAGCCATCCCGGCGCAGCACATCGTAGCCGAAATCGATGACGCCGTAGCTGATGTCGCCGTCCTTGATCGGCGAGAGCGTCTTCGAATACGGGCTCTCGGCGGGTGGGAAATCCTCGTCGGAGAGCCGGCCCGACGTGACCCCGCCGGCGCCGAGGAAACCCTTGGCGAACAGGCCGGTGGGTACATGCTCGACCCGCGCGAAGCTCTCGCCGGAATGGGCGTCGGAACCCGCATAGGTCAGGCGGGAATTGATCTGGCCGGGCTTGAAGGGATCGCCGAGGGTGTAGCGCGGGCCGCCGGAGCTGTAGAAGTAGCGCAGGCCGCCTTCGAAGGCCCAGGGCGAGGGTGCGGCCGGACCGTCCGACGGCAGGCCGGCACCGAACCGGCAATTGAGGCCGACACGGGTCAGGAAGCCGTCCGTCGCGATGCGGGCACCGGCATGGTAGCCGGGCAGCACGCGACCGATCGGTGCCGCCAGGACCGAGCGGCTGCCGAGGTCGTAGTAGAGGCCCTCGACCTTGGCCGAGAGGTGATCGGTGAATGCGTGCTCGAGGCCGGCGCCGACGGCGTAGCCCGTGCGGACCTCGCCCTCGCGCGCGTCGAACACGCTCCGGTTGAAGGTCGTCAGGTTGCTGTCGATCCGCACATTGCCGAAGGCGAGGCCGCCGGTGCCGTAGATCAGCGTCGGCCCCAGGGCGAAGCCAACCTTGCCGCGCACGGTCGCCAGCTGGTCGAGCCGCTGCCCGGCATGCGCGACGTTGAAGATCAGGGCGCGGCCGCCGCTGTCGGTGAAGCGTCCCTCCCGCTCGCCGTAATCCCAGAGGCGCGTGAACTGGTAATCCGCGGCGCCGCCGACCACGAAGCCGGATCCGACCTCCCAGTTGCCGCCGACCTCGCCGCCGGCGATGAAGCCGTCGTCGGTGCCCCGCCGGGACGGGAGGACGGGGCAGCCCGCTGCGCCGGCCCGGCCATCGGGACCCGTGCAGAGGAACTGCGTGGCGCTGTCGAGCGCGCCGAAGCCGGCGAACAGGCCGCCATAGACGCCCGACCACGTGAAGACGGGCGGCGCCACCGGTTCGGATGCGCGCCTATGGGCCAGATCGGCGGACAACGCTGTGCTCGACAGCAAGCCCATCACGAGGCCGGTGCTCACAATACGGTGCATCATCGCTTCCTGATTCGGAGTTATCTCTGTCGCGATCTTTGGGAATATACTTTGTGAAGACCTGGAAGTGCTTTTTTCTGAGATCAAAAACGATAAATCAAATGCGATATCTAGATTTTTGGCGCCCTCGACCGCTCGGATCCCGATTCCATTGCGGGTGCGGCACAACATAACAAATCGCTGCAGATTTTCCAGATAAAATTACTATCAGTACTGGCGATAACTATGGGGTCACAATCGACAAAAAGCGCAAATCGGAAGAAATGATATAAATTTTAAACTAGCGTATATTTATCTACTCACGGCAATTGCGGTCGATATCGATGCTGCGCGCGACCGCCGGCAGGTCGATGGTGCCGGTTGAGCGGGGGATTGCAGGACCGATCGCGCGGGCCTGTCCGCCGGATCCGGGCGGGTGCCCGGCCAGGCGGCACCGGGGCCGGAACGATCGCCCGGAGGCTCGGTTGGCGGGCATGCGGCAGCGGGTGGTCCGCTGCAGGGCGTGCCATCCAAAGGGCGCGGGCGACCTGAGAATTCTCCGCATCTGCCGCCGTGTGGGGGCGGCCGGATCCGCCGCCACGCAGGGCGTCGCATAGGGGCGTCGCGCCGGGTGCCGCGCCAGGCAGCGGAAGTGGCGCGGCGCGGCGCCGATGGCCGGCAGCACGTCACCGTCGAGCGGGGACGGCCTGGGCGGGGGGCGCGCCCGAATGTCCTGGAACCATCCGGGCAGACCGCGGCTTCCTGGGCGGGGCTGTGGGAGGATCTCCTCCCGTCCCAGCCCTGAAGGAAACGCCCGCCTCCATCGGCGGCGAAAGAGGATACATCCTTTGCGCATTTCGATCATCACCGCCGCCCTGCTCGCCGCTCTCGGCGGCGCCGTCGCGCTGCCCGCCTCCGCCGCGCCGCTGGCGCCCGGCGCCGTCGCCGCGCCGTCCGACATGGTCTCGACCGTCCAGATGGATCGGATGGAGCGTCACATGATGCGGCGGCGCATGGAGCACCGGATGATGCGCCACCGCATGGAGCGTCACGAGATGCGCCGCGGGATGCGCCACCGCATGATGCGCCGGGAGATGATGCACCGCATGTAATCGGGGATTCGGCCGGCCGGTTGACCCGGCCAGCCCGGATCCGGGCCCGGCGCGGTCGATCCCGCGGCCGGGCTTTTTGTCGCATCTCAGGTCTCGACTCCGCACTCGGCCGCCATGGGCGACTGAGGACGGATCGAAACCATCTCGCCCGCGGGGCGTTTCAAGCGACCAATCGGGAGCGTCCCGACGAAGCTTCGCTGCGCGATCATGCGCAGACGGAGCCAGCCCGATGAGCGGGTGTTTTGCAGGATGCTCGAGGAGGGCAGACGGATGAAGGCGTTTCTGGCAGCAGCCGCGGTGAGCCTCGGTGTTCTGGGTGTGGTCGGCCCGGTCGCGGCGCAGCCGCGCCC
>Ga0255028_100110_pt1 | contig 21273 bp, 19 predicted proteins | sample DRGLUT_MetaT_FD_178168 | JGI IMG/M metagenome (GOLD analysis project Ga0255028, IMG submission 178168) | Metatranscriptome of freshwater microbial communities from Pennsylvania, United States - DR:GLUT (Metagenome Metatranscriptome) | ecosystem: Environmental > Aquatic > Freshwater > Creek...
GAGGAGGACACGCCTGAGATCGCGATCATCGACGGCGGAGCCGGCCGCGGATTGAGGCTCATGACCGACACTCTCGAAAGGCGCGGCGTGCGGATTGTGCCGCTCGCCTGATCGCGTCGATGGGCGGCTTCGGCGGCGCCTACTTCGCTGCACACCACTTCAGCGTGAAAGGCTTACCCGCCTTCCCGGAGCCTCGTGCGATCGAAGCGATCATCGTGTCGCCGGCGATCCCTGACGAGCCTGGCCCGCTGCAGATCCTGTAAGCGCTCGCCGATCAGCGCGTGCGCCCGCTCCGCTGCACCCGGCGCCGCGTCGTGAGCGTCGGGTCGACTCTCAGGGCTCGAGTCCACCTGCCCCATCAAACCCCGCAGTTCCAGACTTCGGAGCAGACCGGCCCCTTTTCGCCAACAACGGAACCTGGCTCCGCGCCTGAAAATAGGCATTCAGCAGCGGAACGCTTGCAGACTCGTGTCGGCCCTCTTCCGCCATTCAGGGGCGCAGCTCGCGAACACTCAACCAGTCAACTTAAGCCCGACGATCCCCAGCACCGTCACTGCTACGAATAGCAGTCGGACCGCGTCGACGGGCTCTCCGAAGAGCATGATCCCTGCTCCAACACTGCCCACCGCGCCGATCCCCGTCCAGACCGCGTAGGCCGTCCCGACCGGCAGCACCTGCAGCGCCTTTGTCAGCAGCCCGACGAATGCGGCTAGGAGAATGAGCGATACCGCCGCCCAGATTGGATCCCGAAAACCGTCCGCCTTCTTCGTCGCCAACGCCCAGACCACGTCGACAAGGCCCGAAGCGACAAGCAGCGTCCAGCCCAAGGTCGTGCTCACGATCCAACCCGCAGGAAGCCATGGGCCAGCGCACGCAAACGCATCGTTGCCTTCTCGGCCGCCGCGTCCGCTTCCGGACCGATGGTCGGCCCGACCGGCACGATTTCCAGGTCGCTCAATCCGACGAAGCCGAGCGCTGCTCGGAGGTAAGGCGTGGCAAGGTCGGGGCGGCCGCGGCTCTCGCCCGTCTCGTAGTCTCCGGCGCTCGCTAGGATCGCCAGCGCTGGACGCGGTCGAAGTAGGGGCGTGTAGCCCGCCGCGGGGTCAAACGAGAACGATAGGCCGGGTTGGGTGATCAGGTCGATCCAGTGCTTGAGCCGGTACGGGATCGAGAAGTTCCACATCGGTGTGGATACGAGGATGTGCTCAGCGCGGTCGAGCCGCGCGACCAGCGCTTCGATCTCTGCCCAGGCCGTGACCTCCGGGCCCTCGTGTGTGCGTCCGGTAAGACGGGCATACTTGGCGGAGAGTGCTGCGCGGTCGAAGGGAGGCAAGTCTTCGTGCCAGAGGTCGAGGCGGTCAACGGTCAGGGACGGCTCTCGCGCCCGTAGCTCTTCGATGAACACGCGCGCGCTTTGCGTCGAGCGGGAGGCATCGCCGCGAGGTGACGCCTCGATATGCAGCAGTGAGGTCACAAGAACGATCCTTCTTGAACCGAGACGCGGCGATGCAGAGGCGGCAGCTTTCAGCTCAGCTAGAAGAGCTTCGCGTCCCCTGCGCTCCGTCTTATCCTGTGCGCGTTTGAGGAGAGAGGCGGTATTCTTGCCCGTTGTGACTGCACAAACGCACAAGGGAGATTGGGACGATCTGCGCTTTGTGCTCGCTGTGGCTCAAGCCGGCTCGCTCGCCGGCGCCGCCCGTGCTCTAGGTGTCAACCACACCACCGTACTGCGCCGGCTCGGCGCCTACGAGGCACGGATTGGTGCGCGCCTGTTCGAGCGCCTCCCCTCCGGCTACGTCCCGACTGCCGTCGGTGAGTCGATGATCGATGAACTCGTCGCCATCGACGCAGCCATCCACGACGTTGAGCGGCGTGCCGCCGGGCAAGATCGGCGGATTTCAGGGACCGTTCGACTCTCGACGACCGACACGCTTATGGCCTCGATCCTTCCGGATTCGCTTGCGCGGGTGCGGGAGATGCATCCGGGCATACTTCTGGAGATCACGACAGCCAATACTTTCGCGGTCCTGACACGCCGTGAGGCCGACATTGTCGTGAGGCCGACGCCGACGCCGCCGGAGAGCTTGGTTGGGCGCCGCATCGCCAGACTTGGATACGCGGTGTACGCAGCTCCATCGTATATCGCCGGACGAGCGCTCGATGCTCCGCTGAACGACCATGCGTGGCTCGGACCTGATGCATCTCTGCGTGACACGGTCGCCGCGCGCTGGCTGCGGGCGAACCTACGCGAGGTCGAGCCTGTGACGCAGGCGGACTCCTACGTTGCCCTTCGTAACCTAGCGGCTGCCGGCCTTGGGGTTGCACTCCTTCCCTGCTACCTCGGCGACATGTCGCACGGCCTCATTCGACTGCCTCGAGCCGCGACACTGGACTTGGGCTCAGCGATTTGGCTGCTGACGCATGAGGACCTGCGGCGGGTCGCGCGCATTGATGCCGTCATGACGGGGCTGACTGCTACGCTGACGGCCAAACGGGCGAGGTTCGAGGGTGGGAGCTAGTGAGATGGTTTGATCGAGCAGAAACACTCGCGAACTGGCGCTCACGCGCGACACCGCGTCGGCGGATGTCGGGTCCGCTAGCGGGCTGTTCGTCACCCACGACCGCCGATCGTTCCGCCGGGAGCGGGCCAAACCGCCCGACGGCGCCGACGCTGTCACCGGCCTTCCGCATGATCGAGCGCGGCCAGATGCGGATGCCCCGTCATGAACGCGACGAGAGCGGCCGCGACTTCGTCCGGCCTGTCCTCCGGTTGGAGATGACCGCCGGTGGTCGGGACGGCGGTGACCTCGTCGGCCCAGGCTGCCCAGACATCCCGCGGACGACGCACGTCTTCGTCCAACCCGACCCTACCCGGCAACCGCCGATAACCACTGCGCGAGAGATCCCGCCTGCTACAGCGCTGGGAAGTGCGCGCAGGCGGGCTTTCCCGCTACCGGCGAGCTACACCACCACCCGGGGCACGACCGCCGCCCGCCTCCGCACGGCGGGTCCAATGATGCTTTGGGCACATCTGAAACCCATCATTCAACGCGAGACGACGTCCGCTTCCGGGATGCCGGCTTTGATCGCCGGATGGCCGTGATGGGCACCAAGGCGAACGTCTGGTTTTGCGCGCGCTGACGATTCGGCGTGACGGAGTCTGGCCGAAAGCCGCTGGTCCGCTTCGGAGTAGGTCCACCGAAAAAGTGGACGGCCCCCTATCGACCGATGCTGTGTGAAAACGCGAACGCGGTAAAGTAATCTCCCACCGAAGGCATCGGGCAGAGCCGAAACAGGCACACCAACGGCGTCTGCAACCTCATCCAGGAAGCCTCGATGGCTGCCACATAGGAGTTTGTTCTGCTTTTTCGCAAAGCCCCTGCGTTTTCACACGGTCTGGACCCACAGCAGATGCCCGAATCGCCTTCGGCGCTTCCGGGAAGCAGCCATTGGCCATCCGTCCAGCACTTTCTGCTGGGGGTGGTTAGCTGAAATCGAGCTGTCACCCGAAAGTCGACATTAGCTACACGCCATACCGGCTAACGATTGTAATCTGACCGCAAATATCTAGCTGCTTGCGCATATCTTCCAACTGCAAACGCAAAGTAACGTACTACATGCTAAGGATGCTTTTGCCGAGGCGTCCGCAAAGTGTTGTGGACCGGATGACACCCGGCCCATCAATTTGTCACCGACAGCCTTGCGATCTCATTGGAGCTATTCTAATGAGCTGAGAGCATCGCGGATGGCCGACGTCGTATGGTCGATCAGGAAAGCTTGTTCTGGCTCAGCGACGCGCAGTGGGCCGTCATTGCTCCCTACATGCCTAACTCAGTCGCCGAGCACCTCGACGACCGTCGCACCGTGTCGGGCATCATCCATGTATCGCTGACAGGATGCCGGTGGCCAGATTGCCCGGCAGCGTACGGTCCGCGCGGTTCCGTCTATCGGCGCTTCAGCCAATGGCGCCATCGACCCTTCTGGTCGGCCATGCTGAAGAAGCTATCCGATGTTGGGTGGACCGATGAAGCCCGCGCCCTTGATCCCGTAGCGATGGCGCGATCACGTCCACGCCGGCGTGGCCTGAGGATCGACCGCAAGTGGCGCCCCCCGGGGCGACCATCCGACGACCGACGCACCACCGATTGAGCGGTGCGCCCTAGGCTCGACGCGCTGCAGGCGTGTCCCCTCACCACTTATAGCTGATGCTCGCCAATACCTGTCTCGCCTGACCGTAGAAGCAGGCGTTGACCGTCTGACAGGACGAGACGAAGCGCCGATCAGCGATGTTCGTCGCGTTCACCTGGAAGCGCCAGCGATCCCAGTTGTAGTGAACCTGCGCGTCGAACAGCACGTATTCAGGCACGTGGAAAAGATTGGCCTGATCCGCAAAGGACCGACCAATGTAACGCGCACCGCCGCCGAACCCGAAGCCGCGCAGCTCGCCTGTCGGGAAGGTGTAGTCGAAGAACACGTTGGCGAAGTTCTCTGGGGTGTTCACCGGAACCTTGCCGACGAGAGTGGGATCACCGTTCTTCTCGTTGGTCAGCCCGTAGATCGTGTACGATGCGGACACGTTGAGGCCGCTGAACACGGTGGCGGTGAGCTGCGCCTCGAAGCCGGTCGAGCGCACCTCGCCGAGCTGTGACTGGAACTGCGGGTTGGTCGGGTTCGCCGTCAGCACGTTCTGACGGTGGATGTCGAAGCCGGCCAGGGTAACGAAGTAGCCCTGTCCCGGCGGCTCGAACTTGACGCCGCCCTCGATCTGGTCACCCGTCTCTGGCCTGAAAGTTCGGTTGTTGATGTCGGTGCCGATCAGAGGCTGGAACGAGGTCGAGTAGCTGACGTACGGCGCGAGTCCAAAGTCGAAGTTGTAGATCAGCGCCGTACGGTAGGTGGTTGCGGTATCATTGCGACCGTCGTTCCGAGCGCCATTGGTGAGCTTGTCGTTGATCCGATTTTGGGCGAAGTCTTGGCGAACACCGACTAGCAGGGTCAGTTGGTCGGTGAGCTTGATCTGATCCTGCCCGTAGAGGCCGAGCTGCTTGAAGGTATCGAAGTTGACTTGGTAGGGACCTGGCGTGCCGGCGGGTCCACCGTACGCAGGGGCCAGGATGTTGAGGTCCGGCGCGGAGTAGAACGGGTTCGCGCCAAAATTCGTGCCCTGATTGTCGCTGAGGCGGTAATCCTTGTAGTCCAGGCCCATGAGGAGATCATGGCGGAAGAAGCCGTCGAAGAAGCGCGCTTCAGCCTGGTTGTCGACCTGGAAGATGTTGACCCGGTCCTTCACGAGAAATTGGTAGCGGGCGAGCTGGGTCTGCGTCGCGTCCCCGAAGGCGTAGCCGTTGCCGATGTACGAGTTCTGGTAGCTGTCGCCGAACGAGTAGCGCAGGTTCTGACGGAACGACCACGTGTCGTTGAAGACGTGCTCGAACTGGTAGCCGAGGAATGCCTGATCGCGCTGGAAGGTGTTGAAGTCGCGATCCCCGACGTTGGTCGAGCGCAGGATGCGCAGGCCGAGCGCCTGCGGACGAACCGTGCCGGCGTAGGGCAGGAAGTTCGCCGACACGCCGGTAGTGTCATGCTGGAATGCGGTCAGGACCGTGAAGGTCGTCGCCCCGTCCGGCTTGTAGGTGAAGGCGGGCGCGATGAAGTAGCTGTTGTCCTGCAGGCCGTCGATCTGCGTGCCGCCGTTGCGGCCGTAGCCGGTCAGGCGATAGAACCAATGTCCCTCCTTGTCGGCCGGACCGCCGACGTCGAAGGCGGCGTACTTCTGGCCATACGAGCCGCCGCCAACCTCGACGTAGCCGAACGGGTCCTCGGTCGGGCGCTTGCTCACCTGGTTGATGATGCCGCCGATCGGGCCAGCACCGAACAGTACCGCCGCAGGCCCGCGCAGCACCTCGACACGCTCCAGTCCGAAGGTGTCGTAGCGGAAGTAGCCGAAACCGTAGTTCAGCGTCTGCAGGCCGTTCAGGTAGAGGCCGTAATCACTCGCCACGAAACCGCGCAGGAGGAAGTAGTCTAAGCGCGTGTCGTAGCCGAACGGGCTGGCGTAGGTGCCGGCCACGTACTGCGTCGCCTGGGAAAGGTTCTGCGCGTTCTGGGCGTCGAGCTGCTGGCGTCCCACGACGGTGATCGACTGCGGCGTCTCGATCAGCGGCGTGTTGGTCTTGAGAGCGGTGACGGAGCGCTTGGCGACGAAGCCGTCGATTGGCCCATTCGGGTTCTCGGCCTGGCCGGGTCCCGGCTGTCCGGATGGGACCGGCCCATAGCGCTCACCGGCGCCGCGGCTCTCGACGCTCAGCTCGTCGAGCTGCACGCTGCCTGCGTTCGCCGAGACGCCCCGACGGGGCGTGTTCGCCTCCTGTGCGGAGGCTTGCTCAACTGCGACGCTGAGAACCGCGAGGGAAACGCCCGCGAGAGCGAGTGTACGCACCATGGTGCGGTGAACGCTGATGATATTCATAGCCCCGAGCCCGATCCAGGCAGCCGCCCGCGCTCGCCGCCGAAAGGTGCGACGCGGCTGCCGTGTTGTTTAAAACTGTTATAAACTGCTGTTTTGCTTTGCTTTTCTGCTCAATCGATACGGTCGAGATACAGGATGAACAAGGTGTTTGGAGCGCAGCTTCGGTGGATACGGCGGACCAGTGGCAGCGGGGTCACAGCTGCGGACCCGCTACCGCTCGCCCTGCATCGGCAAACCCAGCGCACCACCGTGCAGGGCTTCGGTTGCGGACGGCAAGCATCGCGGATTGGGGCTGTCCAAATTTCTATGCGGCGACTGTAGGATCGCCGGAAGTCTGCACGTTCATTGCAGAGACGTGGTGCCATTTCTGACTTAATTCGATCATGCGGAGCTACTTGGACCGCCGGCAAGCGGACCTTTCCAAGGCCGGCCGAAGGGAGGCGAGCGGGCCCTGACCTTTCGCCCGCGAGCGGACCCTGCTGAGATCGAGGTGCTTCGCTCTGCGCAGCGTGGCCGTTGCGGGCCGTTCACCGCCGCGCTATCATTCCGGTGTCGGAAAAGGCAGACTTGGTTTGGTAAGCCCAAGTCCTTTCGGTAACGAAAGCTCTGGTCTTTGGCCCCGTGCCGCAGATCCCCACGACGAACGAAGGACGGCTTGGCGCGTCCGGCTGTTCGTCCGTGCGGGTCTCAGGTTCGGGAAACGCTCCGGTCGAACATCGACCCTGGAGCCCGACCATGCCCACATCAACGACGTTCTACGACACGATCATCGCCGGCGCAGGTCCTGTCGGCCTGTTCCTCGCTTGTGAGCTGTCGCTGGCGGGATGCTCGGTGCTGGTCCTCGAACGGAAGGGTGATCCGTCCTCGCCGTTGAAACGCGCGCCGTTCGGGGTGCGTGGCCTTTCCGTCCCGGCCATCGAGAGCCTCGACCGACGTGGTCTGCTGGACGCGATCGAGGCCCACGCAGCCACCAGCGCCACACCGGGTACGGCGCATTTCATGAAGCAGACCCGCCGTCCCGGCGGCCACTTCGCTGGCATTCAGTTCTTCCATGACCGGATCGACACTGCACGCTGGCCCAATCGGCTGCCCGGACCAGTCGGCAGCGTCGCCGCGTCGATGGCGAGCATTGAAGCCGTCCTGGCCGCGCGCGCGGAGGTGTCGGGCGTCACGGTTTTGCGGGGTGCTGGCGTTGAGGACTTCGACCAGACAGAGGAGTCCGTGGTCGTTCAGGCGGGAGGCCAAACGTTCCGGGCCAGTTGGATCGTCGGCTGCGACGGCGCCCGCAGCGCGGTGCGCAAGGCGGCTGGCATCGCGTTCACCGGCACCGAGCCGGAGTTCACCGGCTACTCGGTCCAGGGCGAGCTGACCGGCGTGGACGCACTCAAGCCCGGCCGCCACTACACCGCGCGGGGCATGTATCTGTACACGCCGCCCGGCACGGTCGCGATGGCCGACTTCGACGGCGGAGCCTTCCACCGCTCGGCACCGATCACCCGCGAGCATGTAGAGGCGGTCCTGCGTAGGATCTCTGGCGCCGATGTCACGGTCACCCGACTCGCTCTCGCGACCACCTGGACCGACCGCGCCCATCAGGCGAGCGCGTATCGCAGCGGGCGCGTGCTGCTGGCCGGCGACGCTGCGCACATTCACTCGCCGCTGGGCGGTCAGGGCCTCAACCTCGGGCTTGGTGATGCGATGAACCTGGGCTGGAAACTCGCGGCCTCGGTAGGTGGCGATGCGCCGGCGGGCCTCCTCGACACCTATGAGCGCGAACGGCATCCGGTTGGTGCCCGTGTCCTCGACTGGTCGCGGGCTCAAGTCGCGCTGATGCGGCCGAGCCGAAGTTCCCGCGCCCTCGAAGCTATCATCCGCGACCTCGTCGAGTTGCCAGACGGCGCGACATACTTCGCCGAGCGGGTGTGGGGCGTCTCGCTCCGCTACGATGTCGGTGGCAGCCATCCTCTTGAGGGATGCAGCGTTCCCGATTTCGTGCTGATCGATGGGAGGAGGGTCGGCAGCCTCTTGCGAGACGGCAAGGGCTTGCTCCTGGACTTCGATCCCGGCCAGTCGCTTCAGGCCCTCGCGAGCCGACGGTCCGGGCGGATTAGCTATATCGCGGCGGACGCGCGGGATCGGCTAGGCTTGCGGGCCGTGCTCGTGCGGCCCGACGGGATCGTCGCTTGGGCTAGCGAGTCGGCGCCCGACGAGGCGGCCGTCGGCCGAGCTATAAAGACATGGTTCGCGAAAGACCCGGGGTAGTCCTGTGGATCGGCGTTGAGGCGGAGCCTCAATCAAATTCAAGATAGCGCGTTGAACTCACTAGCAAACTGAGGATGGAGCGGGGTTCCGGCCGGCGCTGATTGGGGCCTCAACAACTCATCGGTTATGTGAGTGATATCAGAGCGATACTGCAGTTTTGGCTGTGGGCCTGCTTCGAAGCCGAACCACAACGGTACGATCTCGTCTGCGCAACCGGCCCACTTTGATCCGCATGCTCGGTGTCGCTGCGAGACTGGAGGGCAGAAATGAGGAGAAGGACGTTCTTGTGTTTGCCCGGCCTCAAGCTAGCTCTCGGATCGGACAATGTTCAAGCGGGCGAAAAGCTTTCCCGGGTTGCGCTGATAACCGCCAGCACCGGCATGCTTACTGTGCGTGACTTCCTGAAGGCGCTCACCGAAAAAGGATGGATTGAGGGTCGGAATATCGATTTCCAGTACGGCTACGGCAACGATGATGCCGCGCAGCTCGACAAGGCCATCTCCGACGCGGTCGGGCGGAAGGTCGATGTGATCGTGGCGTGGGGTACCCTCGCGCCGCTCGCGGCCAAGCGCGCGACGAGTGCGATCCCGATCGTGATGGCTGGCGCGGGCGACGCGGTGAGGAGCGGGCTGGTCGCAAATCTCTCCCGGCCGGGTGGCAACATCACTGGGTACAGCTTCGTCCCCCCTGCGTTGAACGAGAAGCGGCTGCAGATGATCGTCGGCGTCAGGCCCGGCCTAAGCCGGATCGCAGTTGTATACAACGAGACGAATCCTCATTCGACCGAGGTGTCTGCCGACCTGAAATCGATCGCCGGGCGTTACGGGGCTAAGACCGAGCCTATTCCTATAGACAACCCCCGTGACGTCGAAGGCGTTTTTCGGCGCGTCGAGAACCGGGGGAGCGAGGCGCTGATGCTCGTCGAGGATCCGCTGACCAATAGCGTCCTGGATGCCGTCGCGAGTGGCGCGATCAGGAGCAAGCTCCCGTCGTTGGGGGAGCGGCGGGAATTCGCGGCAGCCGGTGGTTTGATCTCGTATGGTCCCGATCTGGATGACAGTGCGGAAACGGTGGCGACCTACGTCGATTTGATCCTCAGGGGGAGGAAGCCGGCGGATCTGCCGGTCCAGCAGCCGACCAGGTTCAATCTGGTGGTCAATACGAAGACGGCGCGCTTGATGGACCTCGATCTCCCGGCCGAGCTGATCGCCCGGGCGGATGAGATCCTGGATTAGTTTACGTCCGTCTTGCTCGATGCAAGCCGGGTCGCTCTCGCTCTTGAGGTGCCGCCCCTCGTGGGCCCGCTCGCCTGCCGTCCTGCCGATTCCGGTGTCGCGCATCGCGGGACGCGAGTGAAAGCCGGGAGCGGATGGATCGGCGGTCGGCCACGCGGGGCGCGGCCAATGGCCTGCGGGCGTCGCCCCGGCATCTCCGCCCGGTGGCGCATTCAGCCAGAACAGCCTGGCTCAGCCGGATCGGCCGACGACACCAAGTGCCGCTCCAGGAAGTCCAGCCGGTCCTGGCCCCAGAAGAGTTCCTCACCCACGGCATAGGTTGGTGCGCCGAAGACGCCGCGATCCACCGCGGCCGTGGTTTCGCCCGACCGTAGCGCTGCCCAGCGCTCGTCGACCGCGTGCCGCAGCACGCCCGGTCCGTCCAGCCCGACCTCGTCGATGAGACGGCCCAGGGTCGCCTCATCGCCCGTGTCGGCGTCCTCCTCCCAGAGCGCCTTCAGGACCCGATGCGCGAGGTCTATGGCGGGGCGGTCGCCGATCGTTTCCCGGACCGCCAGGACGCAATGGGCCGCGGGGGCCTCCGTGGCCGGGAAATGCTTCGGCTGGAGTCGGATCGGCACGTCGAGGAAGTCGCGCCAGCGTGCCAGCTCCTGCAAGCGGTAGGCTTGTCGCTGGGGCGAGCGCTTGGGCAAGGGCAGGCCTCCCGAAGCGGGGAACACCGCCGCGAAGTCAACGGGATGGATGCGGACCGTCGCTCCGCATCGCGCCGCGACGTCGAGAAGGCGCCCTCCTCCGAGATGGGTCCAGGGCGAATTCAACGAAGCGTAGTAATCGATCCGGAGACCCATCGGTCCTCCCCTGACAATTCGCGACCCGGATCCGCCCGGCGGCCCCCGAGCGGGCACGACCGGATTGCTTTCCGGCGCGATCCCGAATGCCCGGACGAAGCGGCGGGCCCGTCGGCTTCGGCATAGCACGGCTTGCGATCGCCTAGCGCGGTGCCGCATCCTTCGCGACATATCGGCACGAACCGTAACGGGTGTTACCGCGGATCGTTGATCGTTCTGTCCAGGAGAGGACGGAATCGGCAAACTGTGCGCCCGTGTCCCGCGTCGCGCCCGGCGCCCGCCCGCGAGCGAAACCCGAGAGGCTCCTGACATGGCGAACGACCCACCACGCCTCGGTGCGACCTACGCCGCGGACCAGACGACCTCCGCGATCTGGCAGCCGGACACGGACCGGGTCTCGGTCGCCATCGACGGCCGCGAGATCGGGCTGGCCCGCCTATCCGCCTGCGTGGCGCTGTCAGGGATCACGCTCGTGGCGCGCGGGCGTCAAGCAGCGTAGCGTTGGACGCACCTGGCACGGACGCCGGTAAGGGTGAGGCTCGGCATGGGTGTCAGTGCGACGTCGCCGGTCACAGCCGATCCGGCGATCGGACAATTCCTCAACCGGTCCGGACTGGTGAAGCCAGGCGAACGGGTGCAGCTCGTGCCTCTCACCGGCGGGGTGGCGTCGGACATCTTCCGGGTGGAGGTCGGCGACCGCAGCTTCGTCGTCAAAAAGGCGCTGGCTCGCCTGCGGGTCGCGCAGGAATGGAACGCCCCCGTCGCGCGCAACGCCAGCGAGGTGGGCTGGTTCATCGAGGCGAAGCGTGCCGTCCCACAGGCCGTGCCGGACATCCTCGCTCACGATCCCGACCTCGGCTTGTTCGCGATGACCTATCTGGATCCCAAGAACTATCCGATATGGAAGGACGAACTGCGTCACGGCCGGGTCGACCCCGCCTTCGCCTCCGCAATTGGCCAAGCCATCGTCGCCGTCCACAACGCGACCGCAGATTCAGCCGACGTCGCGCGCCGCTTCGCCAACGATGAGACGTTCCACGCCATCCGCCTGGAACCCTACCTGGAGGCGACCGCGAGGCGCCACAGCGATCTCGCGGAGGAGCTCTGCGCGCTCTCCCGAGAGACGATCGGGCGCAAGCTCGTCCTGGTGCACGGCGACGTCAGTCCGAAGAACATCCTGGTCGGCCCGGCCGGCCCTGTGCTGCTCGATGCCGAGTGCGCGTGGTTCGGCGAGCCGGCCTTCGACCTGGCTTTCTGCCTCAACCACCTTCTCCTCAAATGCGTCTGGAAGCGGCAGAACGCGGCGCAGTATCTCGCCTGCTTCGATGCCCTGTCGGCCGCCTACCGCTCCAATGTGCGGTGGGAAGCGCCCGAGAGCGTGGAGGCGCGGGCGGCGAGGCTTCTGCCAGCGCTGTTCCTGGGCCGCGTCGATGGGAAGTCGCCCGTCGAGTACATCACGACGGACGTCGATCGGGAGCGCGTCAGGCGAGCGTCTCGTCACTTGATCGTCAGCCGTCCGCAGCGGCTGTCCCACGTTCGACGCCACTGGGCGAAGGAGATCCTGCAGTGACCGACAGGACCATCTTGGGTGTGCACGGACGCCGCGTCTGGGATTCCCGGGGTCGCCCCACCGTCGAGGTCGAGGTGACGTTGGGCGAACAGGCCGTCGGTCGCGCGATCGCGCCCGCGGGCGCGTCCACCGGCTCGGGCGAGGCGGTCGACCTGCGCGATGCGGGCGAAACCTTTGGCGGCCTCGACGTGCGCCGAGCGATCGGCAACGTGAACGGACCGATCGCCCAGGCCCTGGTTGGGATGGACGCGGACGACGCTTCGGCGATCGACGTGGCGATGATCGCGCTGGACGGCACGCCCGACAAGTCGCGATTGGGCGGCAACGCGATCGTGGCGACATCCATGGCCGTTCTGCAAGCGCGCGCGAGCGCCGCCGGACTTCCCGTTTGGAAGCTTCTGGCCGGGGCTCAGCGGGTGCGCATCCCCCTTCCGGAGATCCAGATTTTCGGGGGTGGAGCTCATGCCGAACGGCGCGTCGACGTTCAGGACTTCATGGTGATGTGCCCTCGTGCCGGCTCCTTTGCGGAGGCTCTGGACTGGACGGCCGAGATCTATCGGGCGGCCGGCGGCTTGATGCGCAAAGCCGGCAAACTTCAGGGCGTGGCGGACGAGGGCGGGTACTGGCCTGTCTTCGCATCCAACGAGGAAGCCCTGGACACGCTCGTGCTCGCGATCGAAGCCGCGGGCTTCAGACCGGGGGTCGACGTGGCGATCTCTCTGGATGTCGCCGCGTCCGAGTTCGGTCGAAGCGGCGTCTACGCTCTGGCGCTGGACGGCCGAAAGCTGGACACGGGCGAGATGATCGACATGCTCGGACGCTGGCTGCGGGCGTATCCGATCGTGTCCGTCGAAGATCCCGTGGCCGAGGACGACATCGAGGGATTCCGGGCCTTCACGGCAAGCTATGGCCAGCGCTGCCAGATCGTCGGCGATGATTTTCTAGTGACGAATGCGGCGCGTGTGGAGCGGTCGGCCGGCGATCGCTCGACCAATGCGGTGCTCATCAAGCCTAACCAAGCGGGCACGGTCATGGAGACCCATGCAGCTTTGCTTGCTGGGAGGAAGGCGGGTTTCGGCACGATCGTGTCGGCCCGTTCAGGCGAGACGGAAGACACCACCATCGCGCATCTGGCGGTCGGCTGGGATGCCGGACAGTTCAAGGTTGGATCGTTCTCCCGGTCCGAGCGTATGGCCAAGTGGAACGAGATGTTGCGCATTGAGGAATGCATGGGCCGGGATGCTGTATTCGCGGGCTGGTCGGCCTTGCCGTTCAGGGAAACCGTCCCGCCTCACTCACTTGGCTTGCCGTCGGCGATTTAACGGTGCGCGGTCGCGAAGAGGGTCGCCGCGTTCAGGCGCAAGGTAGCCGACCGGATCTGGCCGAAAGCTGCCGGTCCACTTCTGGGAGTAGCTGCGAGGAAAGCGGACAGCCTCTCAACGACCCAACCCAATCGTGGGGAGCGCCGTTTGCGTTTCTCCAAAGCGGTCGTTCATCGGACCTCCGGCAACTTCGGCTCGGGGTGGGTAGCGGAAGTTGAGTAGACGCCCAGAAGCGGACCTTCAGCTGTGCGTTCGCCTTCTCCCAGCAGAGTTGGCGAAGGCCCACGGGCTACACCTTCGGATGCTCTTGCGTTTGCACGAGCTAGGTACTTTTCTTTCCGGCGGGCTGCAGACGGCAGAGCGGGTTACGTCATCCGTTCGACCCACTGCGCGCGCGAAGCACCTGCGTCAAATGCATCGGCGAAGTACTGCGTTTCGCGCACTACCTTGTCTTCGGAGAACTCCATGATACTGACGGTATAAGATGGACGTCCGTCGTAAGTTAAAATGTACTGGGTGATCCACAATTCGCCGGTTCCGACGATACGCCGTACACCGAAGTGCTTTTGGTTCGGCTGCGCAGCGCGCGACGATTTGATGTTATCTCGTCCGCGAATGCGTTCACCCGATTGCGGATACTCGAGCACGACATCTTCACGATAGATACGATGCTCTTCTTCGAAATCATTGGCGTCTGACGCGGCCCAATGAAGATCCAGAGCCGCTCGAATGTCATGATCTTTCATGGTGAGCCTCGCCAATCACCGCCATTGTCCTCAACGTACCAATGGCAGCGCGGATCAGGCCCCTCGCATTTGAAGCGGAGCTGACGCCAGCAGATACAAACAGTCGGTCCATTGTGCCACCTATTGAAATTCTGTCTTCTACCAAAGCGCGCTTATTGCGTGGGGTGAAAGGAGCTACCTCTCGGTCGACGAAGGCGCTGCGGCTGCCGTGACCTGGGGGCGAGACTCGTGTACTGCAACAACACCGAGAACCTGAAGGGTCTGCAAGAGGTCTGGAAGTTTTTCCGAAATCTCATTGCGCGGGTTAAACATCTTAGGTTGCGTCGTGCGTCGGTCTAGCGGTTCCTCCTGCGGACTCCGTGCCATGGCTACAAAACCTCTCATCGGCTTACTCGGCGTACTCGTCGCTGCGCTCAATGCTGAGTTCAACGAACTCGTTATGGCTACGGCTTTGGTCGATGTGCGTGGTGCACTTGGCATCAGTCACGATCCCGGGCTCTGGATCGAGAGCCTCTACTCTTCAGGTGTTGTGCTCGGGATGGCACTTGGACCCTGGCTCGCGGTCACATTCACCCTGCGCCGTTTTGCGTTATTCGCCATCGGCTTTACTTGCTGCGCGACGCTGCTCATCCCTTTCACCTCGGATTTATCCGTGATGTTGGGTCTGCGCCTGTTCCAAGGCTTGGGCGGAGGTTTTACCATCCCGTTGCTGATAATGACGGCTCTGCGCGTGCTCCATCCATCGGCCCGCCTTTATGGGCTCGCCGCCTACGCGCTCACCGCGACCTTCACACCGGCTGTCAGCACGTCCATAGCGGCACTCTGGACGGATATCGTTGATTGGCGCTTCGTGTTCTTCGAGGCGCTGCCGCTCGGCACCGCTGCAGGCGTTTTCGTCTGGTACGGCCTTCCACAGGATCCTCCGCGCTACGAGCGCCTGCCGCAATTCGATTGGCGAGGCTTCCTGCTCCTGGCTATCGCAGCGGGCTCCCTGACCACTGTGATGTACCACGGCGACCATTGGGATTGGTTCAACTCAGAGAAAGTCTGCCTCCTTGTCCTTCTCTGCGGGATCACCGTCCCGCTGCTTGCCTTCAACGAGTGGTTCCACCCACTGCCTTTGCTCAAGCTGCAGATGCTCAAGCGGCGCAACTTCGCCTACGCAGTGTCGGGGCTGCTCATCTTCGTCATCCTCAGTCTATCCTCCTCACTGGTGCCGCTCACGTATCTGACCGAGATCCAGGGCTATCGCGCCCTGCAGGGGCACTGGACCACACTTCTGATCGCGCTCGCACAGCTCTTGATGCTGCCGGCGGTGGCCTTTCTGCTCGACCACGAGTGGGCCGATCCCCGAGCGGTGACGCTATGCGGATTGGCGTTCATCGGCATGGCCTGTTTTGGCAACGCCGCTCTCGACGCCTCTTGGAACCGGGAGCAGTTCTATCTATGGCAGGCCCTGCAGGCCATCGGCCAGCCGATGGTCGTCCTGCCTCTGCTGATGATGGCGACGAACACCGTTAAGGGCCCAGAGGAAGGCCCATTTGCCTCGACGCTGATCAACACAACGCGCGGCCTGGCCGCACCGATTGGGACCTGCGTCCTAGAATTCATCGAGCGCTGGCGCGGGGCATTCCATTCCGAGCGCTTGGTCGACCAAGTTGGACAGGCCCGCTTCCAACCGATGCTCGCCCCCCAAAGCTTGCTGCCGGACGGGCAACACGCGGCCAAGGAGCAGGCAGAACGACTCGGCCGTGCTGTAGCGGCCCAGGTGAGTGTGCTGACCACCGCAGACACCTTCCTGATCCTGGCCGCATTCGCAGTCGCTCTCGGCCTGCTGGTCGTGTTCCTGCCCGTCCGCACCTACCCCCCGCGCATCCTGTTTGAGAGGGGCTGATCTGCCATGGCCATCTCGGCTCTACCGCCTCAAGCATTCGCCCCCACCGCCCCGGCTGCTCAGCCGGTCACCGCTAATCCGACGCCGGTGAGAAGCCGCGTCGCGCGGGTCTGGCCCTGGACTCTGACAAGCCTCGTCATCCTGAGCTTCGCGGGCTTCGTGGCTTGGCGCATCTTCGCTCCGCATCCGGACGTATGGACAGACAACGCCTACGTGCGCGTGCACTATGCCGTCATCGCCCCGCGCGTCTCCGGCCAAGTCGCGGCGGTTCGCGTCCAGAACGATGACGTGGTCCGGGCCGGGCAAGTCCTGGTCGAACTCGACGACCGCGACTTCCGCGCTGCTGTGAACGGTGCCGAGGCGACTCTGGCTCGGGATCGCGCGTTGGTCGAGAACGCGGCTGCAGCCGTCGAACGGCAGGAGCCCGTGATCGAGCAGGCCAAAGCACAGGTGAAAACCGCGGAGGCGCAACTCACCTTCGCTGAGGCGGACTCGAAGCGCTACGATTACCTCGCAACGACCGGGGCTGGTCCAGTCAAGTCCCAGCAGCAGGCGGAAAGCTCGCTACACCAGGGCAGGGCCGCTTTGGATGGCACGAAGGCGGCTCTGGAGGGCGCTCAGGCACAGCTGAGAGTCTTGCGGACCCAGGAGGCATCGGCCGGCGCGAGTGTGCGCGCCAGCAAAGCGCAGCTTGAGCAGGCGATGCTCAATCTCTCCTACACAAAGATCTTGGCTCCCGTGGACGGCATGGTCGCCCAACGCGGCGTGCAATTGGGCAACTACGTCAGTTCCGGTACAGGACTAATGGCAGTCGTGCCGCTGTCCGAAATTTATATCGAGGCGAACTACCGTGAAGTCGAGCTGAAGCACGTCCAAGCCGGTCAGCGCGCCCGCATCCATGTGGACGCCTATGATATCGACTTGGAAGGCCGAGTGGTCGGTGTACCAGCCGCCACCGGGGCAACGTTTGCAACTATCCAACCGGACAACGCGACCGGCAACTTCACCAAGATTGTGCAGCGCCTGCCGGTGCAGATCGTGATCGCGCCAAACCAGCCGCTTGCCCAGCTCCTGCGGGTCGGCCTGTCAGTCGAGACGACGATCGAGACACATCTCGCGGACGTGATCGGTCGGCATTGTGATGTCGCACAAGGAGCCTTTGCGAGCCTGTGTCCTCGCCGCACCGAGACGCCCTTCGATACGGGACACGCACATTAGAAAGAACCTCCGAGGGTCCGAGCGCCCAGCTCAGTAACTGGCCCCTCCGCTATCGGCGTCTGAACACCCAACAAATTGAGGATCGCAGAGATGGCGGATGATAAATCGCTCCAATACTACAAAATTGCCCTTGCGCACGGAGCAGGCGAACTTCCTGCAGCCGGGTTCGGTACGTTGATACCCGACACGGGCGCGACTCAGCGGGCGACCAGGATGGCGCTGGAAGCTGGTTTTCGTCATTTTGACTGTGCCGAGCGCTATCGCAACGAGGATGCTGTGGGCAATGCACTGCAAGAATTCCTCAGGTCTGGTGTCGCCGCGCGAGAAGAATTGTTTGTCACAACTAAGCTGTGGAATAGCAATCACCGGCCGGAACGGGTCAGGCCTGCTTACGAAGCGAGCTGCCAGAGGCTTCAAGTTGATTATGTCGATTGTTACCTGGTCCATACGCCTTTCGCATTTCAGCCCGGGGAGGAGCAAGATCCCAGAGATGAACGGGGTCAGGTTATCTACGATCAAGGCGTGACGCTTATCGAAACTTGGCAGGCTCTTGAACGCCTTATCGATGATGGTCGATGCAAAGCCATCGGACTGTCAGATATTTCACTTGAAGTACTGAAGGAGATTTTTGCAGCTGCGCGGATCAAGCCGTCCGTGGTGCAGGTGGAGGCGCATCCCTTTCTCCCGGAATGGGAGCTGCTCGACTTTTGCCGCGACCATGGCATCGTCCTGCAAGCGTTCGCCGCATTGGGGCACGGACTAGAGCCGAGCGTCCTCGGTGATCCCGTCATCACGGCCGTCGCCAAGCGCGTCCAGAAGTCTCCCGCCCAAGTCGCACTCGCCTGGGCTGTACAACGTGGCACATCGTTCCTGACCACCTCAATCAATCGCGACAGGATCCGAGAGAATTTTGATCTATCGCGCCTCCCTGAGGACGCGATGGACGAGATACGGACGCACATCACGACGAACGTTCGGTTCAATCAGGTCGTGAAGACGGGAGTTCCGGGCTTCATCCCGGGATTGGTTGCACGCTGATGCCGCGGGTGGAACCGTCTCGACCGGGCAACTCTCGGCGTGAGGTACTCGCGCTGACTTTGATCGTGAGAGGCGGCTCCGCGTCCCTTAAATCTCGGCTGATCTAGCGGGATTTCGAGCGAGGAGCATGGTGATGAGCACGGATCAGAAGGTCGCCATCGTGACCGGTGCCTCTCAGGGCATCGGTGCGGGTATCGTGAGAGCCTATCGCGGCCTCGGCTACGCCGTCGTTGCGAATTCCCGCACCATCAAGGAAGACGAAGATCCCGAGATCGTTTCCGTTGCAGGCGACATTGGCGTGCGCGTGGTCGCCGAGAAGGTGGTGCGAACGGCCACACAGCGCTTCGGCCGCATCGACACTCTGATCAATAACGCCGGGATTTTCATCGGCAAACCCTTTACCGACTACACCGCAGAAGATTTCGAACGTACCCTGCACATCAATGTCGCTGGGTTCTTCCACGTGACGCAACTCGTTGTCCCGCAAATGCTGGAGCGGCGTCACGGTCACATCGTGCAAATCACGACGACGCTGGTCGATCAGCCGATCGCCGGGGCACCGTCCGGGCTCGCGGGCCTGACAAAAGGCGGCTTGGCCGCTGTCACACGCGGGCTTGCGATTGAATATGCGGATCGCGGACTCCGGGTGAATGCCGTCGCCCCAGGGATCATCAGGACCCCGATGCACGCGCCCGAAACGCTCGGCGCGCTCGGCAAGCTTCACCCCATGGGCCGCCTGGGCGAGATCGAGGATGTTGTGAAGGCCATCCTCTATCTCGAGCAAGCCCCTTTCGTCACGGGCGAGATCCTGAACGTCGACGGCGGCCAACACGCGGGCCGGTGGTGAAGGACGTACTGCGATGCCGATCGTGACAATTCAGATCACGCGCGAAGGGTCCGATCCGTCGCGCGAGGCGGCGACATCCGAGGAGAAAGCAGCCCTGATCCGAGGCGTGAGCCAGCTGCTCCTAGACGTGCTGGGCAAGCCTCTCGACGCGACCTTCGTGGTCATTGAGGAGGTTCCAATGGAGAACTGGGGCGTGGGCGGCCTGCCAGTTGCAGCGTACCGCCGACGTCGTAAGGCTCGGGCCGAGTGAAGCCGGAGCGCTGGCTTTCGAAACCGAATTAAAGCAATCCCCAGTTCGGTTGGGCCGAGAAGCCGCTGGGCCGGACGTGCCGTATTTGATCCAAAGGCAGATTATCAAGCAACTGCCGCCGTGATTAGGGACGGCAGTCGACTAGTTCAACGCGGCTGCGCTGCTACGCTCGCTTTCCCCGCGGATCTACACCAATGCTGCCGTCCCTCTCTTGGTCACTAGCTGCCAGAATTAGCCTGTTCGATTGCTGAGAAGCGGACTATTCGTCCTTCTGCAACGGGTGGGAAACAGTCTCTCGCTGTGAGGCTGAAATCGGACGTTCGAGCGGTCAGCGGCAGCCGACACGAGTTTGGCGAGATGGGCTGTGCAAGGCCGAGGCTTTGACGACAGCCCCGAGATTATTTCCAACCGATGTCACATCCGGCCTTCGTGCGTCGTCACTCTCGTGGACCGATCACGAGGGGAGAGTGCGATGAGCCAATTTATTCCGGTTTTGGCTGGCCTGCTCGGCGCAGGACTAATCGGCAACGGCATCTTCATGCTCGCCTCACCTGAGACCTGGTACTTCGCGGTGCCAGGCGTGACCTCGACAGGTCCGTTCAATCAGCACTTCCTGCGCGATATCGGCCTGATCTTCGTGCTGATCGGGTCAGGATTTCTCTACGGAGCGGCGAGGCCCGGTTCGCGTGTTCTGCTTTGGAGCATGGCTGCGATCTGGCTCTCAGGGCATGCGCTATTCCACGTCTGGGAGGTTGCAGTGGGCATTTGCGGGCCGGAGGTGCTGCCCCGCGACTTCCCCGCGGTGACACTTCCTGCGCTAATTGGGGTCGCCCTCAGCGTCTGGTCGCTTCGCCATGCCGACCACTGATGATCCGACCCTCGTCTTCGAACAGGAGCGGGCCCGCCTCGTCCGGCTCGCATACCGTATGCTCGGTTCATTCGGCGAGGCCGAAGATGTCGTACAGGACGCCTGGCTCCGCTGGCGGCACGTCGACCATGCTGGCGTATCGTCGGCCGGTGCCTTCTTGTCGCGCACGGTGACGCGGCTCTGCCTGGACGTCATGAAGTCCGCCCGCGTACGACGGGAGACATACTTTGGAACTTGGCTGCCCGAGCCCGTCGCCATGGCTCCGGACGACGCCTCTGGCGATGACCTGACACTCACGCTGATGCTCGCCTTGGAGCGGCTCTCGCCTCTGGAGCGGGCTGCGTTCCTCTTGCACGACGTTTTCGCGGTTCCGCTCGGGGAGATCGCAGCGACACTTCAGCGTGAGCCGCCAGCTGTCCGTCAGCTCGCAGCCAGAGCGAGGAGGCACGTGCAGGCGGCACGTCCGCGCTTCCCCGTCGACAGCGAAGAGGGGGCGCGCATCGCTAAAGCCTTCTTCGAAGCGTCGGCGACAGGCGACGTCGCGGCGCTTCGCAGCATGCTCGCGGATGCCGTCATCGTGCACTCCGATGGTGGCGGGAAGGTACACGCATTCCCGCGGCCTATCATCGGCATCGACAAGGTCATGCGTATGTTTGAGGGAGCTGCGCGGAAGTCGTGGATCCAGCATGCCCAGAAGCTGCAGGAC
>Ga0255028_100111_pt1 | contig 21058 bp, 28 predicted proteins | sample DRGLUT_MetaT_FD_178168 | JGI IMG/M metagenome (GOLD analysis project Ga0255028, IMG submission 178168) | Metatranscriptome of freshwater microbial communities from Pennsylvania, United States - DR:GLUT (Metagenome Metatranscriptome) | ecosystem: Environmental > Aquatic > Freshwater > Creek...
TCATCGTGGTGAGCTTCCCGGTCTCAGGCTTCAGTTCGAAGGCCGAGATGGTCGGCTTCGGCACACCCGAAGCGTTGGCGACATCAAGCTGCTGCCACCCGACCATGGCGCGAGCAGCTCGGAGTAGACGGGGTGTCAGGCGGACATCGGATGCAGACATGCGGGCCTCTGATTGGAGGACATTACCGGAACCTGCCCCCCTACGCAATAACTGAGTTATAGGGCTATTTACAGGAACGCAGTGCGAGCCCTATAACTGGATTATAGCAGCCACACCGGACGTAGCCAATGTCCTCCCGTCGATCCGTCTCTTGGAACGCTATCTCCCGCAGCCTGCACGACAGCCGCCCGGTAATCCCGGCTGGCCTGCTCAGCGCCCGAGCTCAGGTGCAATTCTCCGCTCGCCGACACCCGCTCTTCGTTGCCGGTCGGTTCGACATGTCCGCCATCATGGCCACAGCAGCAGTCGCAGCTACCGGAACTCAGGCTCGCTTGGGTCTCTCCCGCTCCGAGGCGATGTCCACCGCCCTCAAGGCTGCCTGGCAGGCCGCCAAGATGGCCCGCACCGCCGTCGCGCACTGAGGAGCCGCATCCATGACCGCTTTCGAGATCACCCACTTTACCCGCAATGGCTCGGCGACCACGGGATCCGTCCGGGTCGAGCGCACCGGCAAGGTCTACGCCTTCTCCGTTTCCCCGAACGGCAACGTGATGCTGGCGCGCGGCATGAGCCCGGTGCCCGCCAATCACCTCCGCGACGTGCGGCTCTTCGTGTCGAAGCGTTTCGCCGTCGCGACGACCGCCCCCGTCAGGGTGCCGCAGCCGTGCCAGCAGCAGCAGGCTGACGCCGGGCGGCCCCTCGGCGACAAGGCGCGCGTCTATGCGGGCTGTTTCTATGCGAGCGGCAGCCGGGGCAAGATGGTGCGCGCCCTTGGCAACGGCAGCGGCTTCATGGCCCGCGGTTTCTATTTTCACGACCCCAAGCATGGGTCGATCGGGCCTCATCTGACGAAGGCCGATGTGTACGCCGATCTCGTGGGGCGCCGCGCTCGCGCTCTTGCCGCCATGGTGCCCCAGCAGGCTCAGCAGCAGCAGGCCGACGCCGGGCGCCGCGGGTTTATCCGGACCGCGCTGACTGCCGGCCTACTCGCCACCGCGGCCGCCCCCGCTGCTCTCGCCGATAATGCCGGATCCCCCGGCATTAACCTCCGCGGCGACGACACCGCCCGCCTGCCGGACCACGCCGCCCTCTGGTCCCGCATGCCCCTGCCGTTCACCCCGGCCGAGGCGTGGCGGCTCCTGTCCCCCGCCACGCAGGCCGAGATCGGCGCCGCCGTGATCGGCATAGAGCTGGCGCAGTACGTCTACGGCGACGGCCGGGCCGAGGCCGACCAATTCACCGACGACAAGCTGCGCTCGGACGCCTCCGACGTGGCCGATGCCATCCTCAACCAGATGCCCGACCGGCTATGGACGCTGCTGCCCGACCTCTACGGCCCCGATGGCGATCACCCCGCCTGGGCTCTCGCGGCCGGCATGGTCCTGCCGCTGGGCGCCGTCGTGCCGGAGCTGGAAGCCGCGCCCGTGCCTGCCGCGAGCGCTGACCCGATCCTCGCCACCCTGGCGTCGCGGGAAGGCGCAAGCCAGCATCTCGCACGGGTCGGCGCCGAGACCGCCGGGGACGAAAGCCCGGAGGCCACTGCTCTCTGGACCGCTGGAGACCGGCGACTCGCCGCGGCGGACGATGCCCTGCGCGCGACCACTCCGACAACGCTCGCCGGCCTCTCGGCCCTGGCCCGGCATTACGCCGCTACGTCCTGCGATCCGGACGGGGAAGGTCTTACCCACCTTGTCGAGGCGCTGGCCAACCTCGCCGACGACGATCCGCCCCTGACCTGACGCCCTCGCCGGCCTGACCGGCGCCCGCACCCCTTCACCACCGACACACCGCCACGAGCCCTCACCGGAGCCCGAACGATGACGCACGCCCGGACCTTCTCCCGCGACCCCGCCGCCGATCCGATCCACGCGGCGATCGAGCGGCATCGCACGTCGATTGACGCCTATCAGCACGCGCCCTCGCTGATCACCAACGACGACGTGGACGCCGCCACCGACGCTCTCGTGGCCACCCCGTGCGGGACGCGGTTCGGGGCTTTGGCCCTTCTCGAACACCTGTTGTGGTGGCTGAAGGAGGAAGCCGAGTTCGCCGCCGGGAACCAACCAGCCTACCGTCTTGCCTTTGCCCGCGCCGCCGACCTGACCCTGTTCCTCGGCACCAACCTGCCGCCCATCGCCATCCCGCGGGCGATGCCGTCCGGCCGTCTGACCGTGCCGACCTCGCACCGCCTTCTGCCTGCCGTCGATCGTCACAGGCAGGGGGCCGCCTCTGCACCTCCGAACAAGCGGGTCCCAGGCGAGATCGAACCCTGGGAGGCCGTAACCCCGGTTCGGCCGGAAACGCCGCACAGCCGGTCTCTGCGCTTTCTCGACGCTGCCGGCGAGGCGCTGGCCGCCTTCGCCGTCATCGGCGGCGGCATGGTGCTCACCGGTCTCGCCACCCTGATCTGACCCGCCGACGCGGCGGACAGATTCGTCGCGCCGTCTTCCTCATCATCGTGATTTCAGGAGGTTGACTATGTCCTCGCGCAACACCTCGACCGCACGGCAGCAGACCGCGAAGAAGCAAGGCTTGAAGGAGCGTGCTGCACAGACCCGTGACGCCATTGGACGCTTCCTGAAGCGTGGCGCCGGTCAGGTTACTGATCAACCTCAGCCGGCATCCTTACCGGAAGGTTCTTCTGCGGAACGTCGTGACGCAAGCTTCTCAGCAGGTGGGGCTTCCCAGCACGATGCCGGTCGAGGCCATGCCGACAATCTCGACCGCGCCGATGCGGGTCACGGACGTGCGCCTCACCGGGAGCACGACATGGGCCGGCACGAGACCTTTGAGAACGCTACTGCGATCACCGATCATTTGCTGGCTGGGACAGTGTTAGGCCGAACACCACAGATGGTTTTCCCCGAGCCCGGCAGTGGGGAAGCAAAGGCCGCGTTCGCCGCTGCCTGCTCCGAGCATTCTGCTCGGACGGCACGTCTTAGTGACGACCCGGCTCTGGCGCGCGATGGAGGGCACTTTTGGACCCGAGATCGACTGGGCAAGGCGTTGGACTCTGGGGAGCTGACGCCGGCCGAGTATGCCCGCCTATACCCGCTGGCGAACGAGCGGGAGCTCTGCATTGAAACGGTCGCTCACGAGCTGAACCTCGGCAGCCTGTTCGCCCTGGCCTACGCCGACGACTACCCGGTGAAGAACGCCGCCGCTGATGCGCTCCCCGGGGGTACCCTCGCGGCAACGCTGATTGAGAAGCACCGGGCCGCCTACGCGGCTTGGGAGCCACATCTCGACGCGATCGGCACGCAGAAGGTGAATTCGCCTGCGTACCACGCCGCCGAGGAGGCGGGCGAGCCGGCGCGCCTCGCGGAGGTCAAGGCATTCGCGGACCTGATCGACGCTCGTGTGACAACCTTGCCCGACCTTGCAGCTCTGGCGAGCTATCTGCCCGAGGCGCTCCGGCTCAACGGGATGAGTGACCCCGAAGACGAGGTGCGACGAGCGCTGCACAGCATGTGCAGTGGCGTGCTTTCTTTGACCGAAGATGCCGCCCTCGACGCTGAACTGACGCGACTCGGCCGGCGGTTCGAGGCCGCACGGGCGCGGGAGTTGGCAGCCTGCGAAGACTGCACCGCGGCTCAGCGGGAAGCGGATCGGCACAAGCCCGAGCGGCCTGCCTGCCTGACCTTGCGGGCTTCAGATCAACCGCTGTGCGTCTATCCGGAGTACATGATGGCTGCAGCCATGGAGGGGATCCAACCGAACGGCGCTGATATCGAATGGCTTCGGGCCAAGATGCCGATGACGCATGAGATCCTGCGCCCGGTCCGCGAAGGCGAGCGCGCCCATGTCGATTTCCCGGGCCGGAAGCGCGACATCGCACCCTACCCCGAGGCGCAGGCCCGTGCTGAGGAGATCGTCGGTGCGTGGGATGCATGGCGCGCCCAGTGCATGCGGGTCGATGACGAATATCTTCCGGATGCGCTTGCAGAAGCGGCGGATGTAGCCGGCGATGAAGCTGCGGCCCTCGCTGAACAAATCGCAGCGATCTCGGCCCGCACCCCCGAAGGCTTCCGGGTGAAGCTGCGGGCGCTCTCTCACTACATGCGGAACGCCTTGCAGTCCGAGGCGCCGGACGATCCCGACCCGGATCAGATCTTGGCGCACTCGCTTTGGCGGGACGTGCAGGGCGAGACCGCGCCCGCGGCCGATCCGACTGATTGGCATAGCCCGCCGGCCGGGTTCATGGCGTTCCCGGCTCTTGAGCCGATCGGCTTCACGCGGATCCCGCATGGCATCCAGATCGAGTTGGAGCGCCTGCACAACATCGCCCTAGTCGAGTTTCAGCGCCGGACTGCCAACCTGCGCGAGCGCGTGGGCGAGGCCGCAATGCGAGAGCGTGAGGCGAAGATCCGAGCTGACTTGTTCCTGTTGCCCCTCACGGCCGCAGTCGATCCCGACAGCGACGGGGCGCGGGCTCTGGCTGCACTGGATCAAGCGCAAGCCGCCGATCCTGTGTTCGCCGCGATCGAGGCGAGCCGCCGGGCCGAAGCCGCGATGGAAGCATGCGAGCGAGAGATCAAGGGGGATGTCACGCCGGAGCAGCGGGCGCGGGAGGATGAATGCTCGGCCGCTCAATCCGCGGCTATGAGCGCGGCTCTGCGCACGGTCCCGACGACACATGCCGGGCGGTTGGCTTTGGTCAATTTCGCCGAGTTTCAGTCCAGGCTCTGCTACGGGGACGACTGGCAGGCCACGGCGCAAAACGATGTGTTCGGCGAGATCGCTGAAGCCCTGAAGGCGGCGATCCGTGCAGAGCAGGCCGAGGTTCCGTTTGATTTGCGTGACGCATCAATCAGTCAACTCGCCCGGTTTCACGATCATCTGCTGACCTTAGTGCATATTGCCACCTTGGCGTGCCATGCGCCGATGGCGATGGATGACAAAGGCGAACGCTCCACCGTCGTGGGCTCGCTTCTGGAAGACGAATTGGAGCGTTTGGATAAGCTGTCTGCGCGCGTCGCCGATGTGATCCGGACACGTGCACCAGCTGACGCCGACGAGCACAGTGATCGGCTGACGACCCTCACCAAGTACCAGATGACCTTGACCCCGGGCATCGAGGATCAAGCGCTGGTGGCCGAGATCAATGCGGCCTGGGGCTCCCCAGCGCCGTAGCTCCACCGCCGTCCGTAGCCGTGCGTACCGCCCCGGCCGGATCCCGCCGGGAAACCACCATCCCAACACGCACCCCGAGAACATCATGAGCAGTGTCGTTCGCTTTCCGGGCGGCCGGAAACCCGTCGCCCAACCCATCCCGCGTGAGGAATTCGAGCGGCTCGCCGACCTAGCCCTCGACATCGTTGATCGGATCGTGGCCCTCCTTGATGCAGAGGATGGCGATCCTGACTGCGAGGATAGCGGTGACGCTGAACCCGACCTCGGGGCTCCCGAGCAGCACGATAACCAGGTCGTCTGGTTCCGCGGCTCGACCCGGGATCTGGAGATCGACCGGCAGGAGCCGGACCAGTGCGCCTGATCAGCCCGTTCATCGTCGCGGTGGCGTGGTGGCACACGAGGCGGGTCCGCCGTGCCACCCACGACATGCGCAGGGCGAACTACTACGCCACCCGGAGCCTGCGGACACTGATCGCTGTCGGTCGAGGGCCGATCCCGCGCACGCTCAGCGGCGTGCCGGCGGTCCCGCTGATGCCGGTGCCGATCGGAATCGAGGTGTTGCTTATCCGACGAATATTCTGATGAAGTCCGCGCAGGCGACGGCCAACAGCAGCAACATGCCCCAGATCAATGCGCGGATTTGACGTCCTGCTTCGCGGGCCTTCGCTTCCAGCGCGACGACGCGCAGCCGCATCCACTGGACCTCCTCTTCGAGGTTCATTTCAAGCTCCATCAGCGGGGTCGCAACTCCCGATGGTAGGCGGCGTGGGCACGCTGTCCATCCATTCCGGCGGTGCCAGTCTGTCCAGTCCATCATTGGACGGTGCGAGCCGACCGCTCATAACGGTCTGGTTGCAGGTTCGAGTCCTGCCGGACCCACCAGGCTATCCGCCGCCTCGTGGAAGAGGCTCTGAAGGCGGGCTGGTTGGGGTAAGCTATAGATCCGCCGCGAGAGCTTCACGAGCTATCCGTCCGACCACGGTTTCACGCTTTGCCTGACGTAGAACTATGCGAGCTGCGGCACGGGCATTGGCGGCGCGAAGGGCCGCCTGTGGACCGCCGTCGCGCAGAGCCCGCCAAGCCTGACATCCACGTCAACCCACACAGCTCGGCGTTCTCGTCCTTCAGGAATGCAGCTGGCTCACCAGCGTGGCAAGTGGTGAGGCCGTCATCGCTTTTTCCCCAACTCGGCGGCGATATCTTTGGTCATCAGCCCGACCTTGCGGTGGGCAGTTACCAACTGATCGCGCGTCACGCCCCAGCGCTTCATCCAGTATTCCACGGCCTTCCGCTCGGAAAGGTCAAGGCGATCTTTGTCGATGAAGCCGCGCTTGTCCTTCAGTCCAGCCATTCGCCTCGATCTCCAATCAGCCCGCTCAGGATTGCGCGGTAGCAGGTCCAGCATCTGCGAGGTACGCCCAGGCCGCGGCCTCGTCGGCGAGATCGAACGTCTTGGTCTCGACCGGCATGACCGTGCCGGACAGCGTAATCATGGCGCGGGCGAACAACGGCGCGCCGACCACGACGTACTTCCGGATGTGCGCCACCGAGCGGGCCATAACCGTGCTGGCGTAGCCGTCGAACCGAGCCCCGAGGTCCGAGCCCTCGTAGTTCGACATGATCAGCAGCATGTCGAACTGGTCATGGACCTTCATCGCCTCGTCCGCGATCGAGGACATCCATTCGATATCCGGCTTGGTGATCCTGTCCTTGATCTCGAAGGCCAGGAGATCGGCGCGTGGCGCATCGCGCTGGATCACCGATCCGTCAGGTGCTGCGGTCATGAAGGGCTCCATCGCCATCTCTACGAGTGATGGTCGGAAACAGCGCGTCGCTCGGGTTTGATCCTGAAGATCATCGTCGGCACCCATGGTCGAGGTCGCCTGGGCCATCGCTTTGAATGAGGGTGGCGCTCAGGTGCAGTCCCGCCTATCCCCGCGCCCGACTCCGTTCCTCATCTGCCACGACCTCGACGGCGGCGATCACGTTCTCCAGTTCGGTGACTTGCCGGAGGGCGCTGCCGGCAGGCATCCCGTCGTACTCGGCCATCGCTAGGATGAGCGTGCGCTGGTGCGCCTTTAGGCGTTCGAAAAGGGCGTTGAGCTTGTCGGACATAGGCGGGCTGTAGATGGCCGATGAAAGTCTCGCAACGCGACCTTTCCTTAGCTCCGACGCCGCTCGTGACGCCACAACGCGACTGCGACCCGCCGGGCCTCATAGGACCGCCGGAGGGGCGTTCCGAGACCGCCTTGCCCCTCCGGAGCGTAGGCGTAAATCAGAACGCCGTCCGGTCCGTAGTTCCGGCGCATCTCGGCTCGCCAAAGACTGTCCGCTGCCGCCAGCGCGTTCTCCGTGAGGGCGAGACGGCCGAGGTCGGGCGAGGTGGAGGACTGGGTGTTCATGCCCCTCAACGTGCCGATCTTGCGGGAGGTCCGCCAAACCATCTCGACAACCTCAGGAGTGCATGCCTACCTGTGCAGTATGCGCTACGCCCTCGCCGCCGTTGCTCTTGTTGCCGCTGTAGGCCCGGCAGTGGCTCAAGGCGCCACGTATGCTTCCTTCGGCTTCCGGGAGATCCCGTGCCGATACTACGCCAACCCGAAATCCGACCCGACCGGCGACATCGTCGATCTGATGCCGCAGATCTGGGAGGGCGTGGCGACCTACGTCAGGACGCGCGGGCCACTCACCAGCTACCCGTCAGAGTGCGCCATCAACGCTCTCGTCGAGGCAGAGTGTCGCCTGACCCCGAAGGCTTCAATCGGCACAGCCGTGAACAGCCTCTACGCGAAGGTGAAGGCGGGGCGTCCACTACCGCAAGGACATGCCTGCGGGGCGTAGCTCGCTCCATCATGCCTTCCCATAATCCGCGGCGGCGGAGAACGCCTTGTTCCCCTTCGTCGCCTCCCGCAGCTCGGCCATGATGCCTTTGCCGTCCGTGGCGGGGGTGTTGATGTTGACCGTGTTGATCCGCGTGTCGGCCCAAGAGCGATTGTCTTGAGCGCTACGGTTGTCGTTCGTGGTCCGGGACACCATCGCGGCGTGGGCGGCATTCGCCTGGGCTACGGCGGCCGTCGCCCCTGCGCGCCGAGCATCATCGAATGACGCCGATGGCCCGACTGGGGCGCCCGCGGGCTTGGGCGCCTGCTGCGCAGCCCTCGCTGCTGTAGCTGCGGCGACGACACGATCCTCCATACCCTGCTGATGAGCCCTGCGTACCCACTCCGGTGCATTGGCTGTCGAGCCGCCAGCCCCCCAAGCTGCGGGTGATCCGCCGCCGACGTGAATTCCGTTGGCACCCATGTAATTCGGAGCCGCCCCGACCCCATTGGCGCCTGCCTTCACACTCTCACGGATGAACTTCTCCATCACCACGCGATCGGCGTCGTTCGTCATATCGAGGTAGCGGCGCTTCCCATCTGGACCAACCGTGTAGAGCTTGAGGTCGGCTGCGTTGCCATGATCATGGCGGTGGCTGCCGGTGCGCCCCCGCCCGCTCTCGTCCTGGCCGCCCGAGTAGACCTCAGCATTGATGCCAGCCGCGGCAGCCGCCGACTGGATCTGGCGGCCGAGAGCGTCGGTGATGCCCTGGCTGCGGATGCCGCCCTGCCGCTGATCTACCCCGCCGACGCCGTTGATGGCCGGGATGTCCTTCTTCGACTGGTCTGGGGTGTACCCGCTGTCACCCCAACTCGGGTCGGCGTTGCGCGGCCCCTTGTAGCCGTACCACTCGGAGCCGGGGTTGTAGTCTGGGTCGGCCGCCATTCGCTTCTTGATGTGATCCGCTGCCCAGCGGACCTGCGCCGGGATCGTCTTCGGGTCGTGCAGGTCCAGCCCAGTCTCCTTCTCGAACACCGCACCGAGGCCGCCGCGACGGTTCAACTGGAACGGGCCGTAACTGTCCTCATTCGCGTCGCTCTTCACGTCGTAGGCGTTCGAGTGAAGTGACTCCCCGGCTCGGATGCCGTGTAGGATGCGCGGGTCGATGCCCGCTCGCTTCGCCTCAGCCTCGTACAGGGCCGTGAGGTTCCCGCCGGACGCGGTGGCCGCCCCGGCGTCGCTGTGGCCTCCGAACCCGAGCTTCCGCTTCAGCCATCGCCCCCCGCGCCTGAAGACGCCGCCCATGCCCGCGCCGCCCGCTGCGCCGCTGGCCTCGTCGTCCCAATGGTTGCTGACGCCCGGCTTCTGCGCGTTCGGGACCGCGGCGTCTGCACCGACCGCCGTCCCCACGGCCGCACCGATCGCCGCCGTACCGCCTATGCCGAGCGCCCCGAGCAGCGAGCCGAAGATCCCAGGCGTCGCCGCCCCGGTGATTGCGAGCCGGATCAGCCCGATCACCCGCAGGAGGCTGAACAGCTTCGTGAACAGCCACGCGCCCAACAGGCCTTCGAAGATGAGCTTCCAGCCGCCGACCGCCTTGGCCGCCTCATCGGCACCGCGAGCGAAGCCGAGGATGCTCTTGCCGATCGCGTCCCAGTCGATGCTCCGCAGGTAGTCGCCGAACGCCTTCACCTTCTCCGAGATCTCGGACCGTAGCCACTCGCCGTTGGCTTCGTACCACTTCAGGACCCTCTCGATGACCTCGCTAATCGCCGGGGACAGGGAGGACCAGATTGTGCGGCCTAGGCCCTCGGAGGCCGTCCCGACATCCCGCAGCGCCGTCTGAAATCGCTGGGCGTTCTCGGTGTCCTGCTTGGTGATGACGCCACCCAGGCGCCGCACCTTGTCCTGCGCTTCCTTCAGCTTGGCGCTGCCCTGCAACAGCAAGGAAATCGTGCCGGGGTCCATGCCCGCCTGGGCCAGCAGGTTCATCGTGAACGAGACGCCCGACTTCTCCGACATGGCCTTCGCCGCGTCGGCGATGTCGTAGATGGTCTGCTGGGTGTCCTTCCCGAACCGGATGACCTTGCCGGTGGCGCCCTGTAGCCGAGAGAGCATTTCGTAGGTCGCCGACCGGCCGGTGAGCTTTACCTCGTTGTAGGAGTCTGCGAGCTTCTGGAAGGAGCCCGCAGCAGCGTCCGCGGAGCCGCCAGACCGGGAGACGGCCGCCCCGAGGGACGAAAGGGCCTCAGGGGTCGTCTCAAGCGATTTCGCGAGGCGTCCAAGGGCGGCATCCGAGGCAGTGATGTCGGACACGAAGTCCTTGACCGCCCGACCGGTGGTGAAGATGGCGAACAGCTTGAGGGCGTTCCGCGCCAACCGCTCCAGGCTCTGGCCCGCGTTGTCCATCGCCTTCTCGATGGCCGCGCCCTCCTTCTGGGCCTGTTGGCGCGTCTTGATGAAGGCCGCTGCCGCCTCCTTCTGGCCCTTCGTGAAGTTCTTCGGGTCCAAGCCGAGCGTCACCACGAGGGCGTCGATTACGGTGGCCATCTCAGGTGGCTCCTGCGTGCACGGTGCGTGTCATCACTGCGCGATCCCGTCGCCGCCAGTCGAAATGGTCGTGAACCACTTCCCGTTGGGGAGTTCGCTCTCCAGTTCGTGCTCGACGTAGACCACGGACCACTCACCGCACGCCGGGGTGAGGTCGGACTGGATCTTGATCTTCCCGCCGAACTGGACGGTTGGGAGGTACTGGGTGGTCACATCGACAGCGACCTGCCGGTAGCGCGGATACCCGACCATGCCGGTCTGCGGACTGATCAGCGGGACCTGACCGGCACGGGAGCCGCCGGGCTTCCAGATCGCCAACGTGTCGTTGTGGACGTGCATCAGGCAGCGCGCGGCCTTCATGACCGAGATGGCCTGCCGGTACGCCGAGCCGGGCAGGTACGGATTATCGAGGATGGCGTTGACGCCGTTGTTCTCGAACTGCCAGCCGCCCTTCTGGCAGATCTGCTTCATCACATCATCGACCTTGGCCGGGCCAGACATGGTCGTGGGCGTCGCATCCTTGACCGCGCCGATTTGGCCCGCGTGCGCGGCGACCCGGAACGACACCAAGGGCGCGGCGTGCATGTCGGCGTATGCGTCGAAGATCGTGCCGGTGAAGACGAGGCTCGGCTTCTGACCGTCCTCGTAGGCGAACAGCTTGATCGTGTTGGCGTCCCGCAGGGCGTACTGGCGCCCCATCGTGGTCATGCGGTTCATCATCTCCAGCGGCAGGCCGTAGATCGCCGCCTGCAACTGGCCCATGTCCGGCGCTCCCGGCTGTGTGACGTGCGCCGAGACCCGGTGGCCCTTCAGGTACACGCTGTTCTTGTTGCTGCCGCTGAAGGTGCCGGACTTCAGGGTCAACTCAACGTCGAGGTTCTTATGGGTGAAGCTCATCGTCAGCTTCCCGGTGTTGGCGGCCCGCTAGCGCCGTGGGCGTGGCCCTGGAGATCAACCTGATCGGCTGAGCCCTTGCCCGCCGTGACGTTGCCGGGGGCCTGGATCTCACCGCTCTGGCTGATGATGACGCCGTTGAGGTTCCAGCCTTCCTTCGTGCCCTTGCGGGTATTGCCGTTCCGGTCCTGCTCCTCGATCCCGTCCTGCGTGAACATGATCCACTGCTTCGGGGTCATGCCTTCCGGGTGCATCGTTCCGTGGTAGACGGCATCGGACAGGGTGCTTCGGCGGGCCGAGCCGGGGTTGGCTTCCTTCCAGCCGTTGGCAGCCACGGACGAGTGGTCCCGGTCGGCGACCGAGAACCATGCCGCGTCTCCCACGACGGGGTCCGCGATGATCATCGAGTCCCCGGCCATCGTGCGGGGGACCTTCACGCCGTAGACGATGCCGTGGCTCTGGGTCTGGCCGAGCCCATCCTGCATCTTCGCCAGGGGCTGGATATCGACGGTGGGTGAGCCCTTCAGGCCGCCGCCGTGCACCGCCACGATCTTCGCCGCGAAGTGCGTGCGCCGCTCGCCCTCGATCTGATCCGCGTGGAAGTCGTGACGGTTCAGGTCGGAGTTCGCGCCCGTGAGCGCCTGCTGTCCGGTGACCTGATCCGTCTGTCCTGACGTGCCCCCGCTCATCGATCAGTTCTCCTTCGGCGCCATCACTTGGGCGTTGTGCGCGTCGATCGTGATGACCTCCAACATGTTGTAGAGATCTCGGACGCCGTAGACGGTCTGAAGCTCGTGCAAGGTCGCCTTCCCGCTGCCGATTACAGTGCCAATCGTCCGGGGGAAGTTCTGGTAATTACGCCAGCCGCGAGGGGTTGGTCCGTCTGAGGACGAGCCGACTTTGAGATCTTTTCGAGTCGCGAAAAATTTACGTGAAGCTCTACGATCTCCTTTCGCAGGCGCAGACGGGTATCGATTTCCTCGATGTCGTCGGCCACGAGTTTCCGCGCGAAATCGCGCTCGGGGCTCGGGACGATCTGGACGCACTCGAACATCTCGGCCCAGAGCGGCTTCACGTCCTCGAACCGAAGGCCCTGGAGCGCCTGAACGCCCATCGCCGCGACGGCCGCCATGCCGCCGCCCTCGAAGTCGTCCGGAACCTCAGCGCCCGCAGCCGTCAGGGCCAACAGGGCGCGCATGCCCCACTCCTCAGCCTGCTCGGCGGGCATCTCGGTCAGGAGGAAGACCTTGTTGCGGTCCCGGTTCTCCGTGTCGTCGGTGGTGATGGTGATCCTGGCGGTCCTGCGAGCCACGACGGCGCTCCTGTCGGTACGGGGTTACGAGATGCCGGGCACGGAGCCGACGTTGAGTGAGGTGAAGTTATCGGGGCCAGCCGGGGGCAGGCCGCTGATGGTCGAGGAGGTCGAGGGGGCGGGCGCCGCCGCGCCCGGTACGGTGCCGATCACCTGCCCGGTGCGCGGGTCGGTGGCCACGAGTTCGCCGACACCGCCGGTCGGCTCCGGGGCGTTCACGTCGTAGCCGCTGACGTTGTAGCCGCCCGAGAAGTCCTGGGTGCCGACCGCGCTGAGTTCAGTCGCGTTCGGATCGCGGGGCTGCACGACACCACCATCGACTGGGTCAGCGCCTGAGGGCGCCGCGGTCTGGCCGGTGCTGCCGGTGGCGCTCGGGCTGGCGCTGCCCGTGCTGTTGGTGATCTCGCGGACCTCCCGGCACCACAACGCCACCATGAGCAGGCCCACGCCGCGCTGGGACGTGCGGCTGAAGTCGTGGTGGACGACGTTGACGCTCTGGAAGACCTTCTCCGGCATCACCGCGTCGTAGAGGTTCAGGTCGCCCGCGATGGCCTCGACGGATTGCAGGAGCGCCGTGCGGTTCGCCTCGCTGCCGCCCGCGCAGTAGACGAGGCGCACGTCGAACGGGACCGCGACCTTGTCGTAGCTCTCGAAGGCGCCGCGCTCGACGGGGTAATCCGAGATCACCCATTCCCGCTTGTGGTCGAAGGCTGCGATGCAGTCGGCCTCGATGACCGCGCCACCGTTCTGATCGAATAGGCCCCACCGCTCCGGAACCAGGCCCGCGAACGCCGCGAGCGCGATCTGGTCGTCGGCCGTTGCGAGGGCGATGCCGAGGCCCGCACCGGGGGCGAACAGGACGCTCGGCACCCCATCGACATCTGGGACGGAGACAAGCTCGGGCATCAGTCGATGATCTCGGTCGGGTCGAGGTAGACGAGTTGGAACCGGGACCCGAGACCATCCGCGGTCGGGTCATCGGTGCCCATCAAGTCCTCGAACATCAGGTCGCCGGAGAACCCGAGGTAGGCGGACCGGACGACCCGGTTGCGGTCCTGGCAGATGGCGCCGCCGACGAGCAGGGCGTCGTCCACGTAGAGATCGAGGAACAGGCCGTAGAGCTTCCGTTGGATCAACAACCGGCAGTTCTGCCCGTTGAGGTTCGCCTTCACAGACTGGGCCGGAACGGCCTGGGTCGGGATGATCTGCACTGGCTGCCACGGCCTCTCGCGTCGCGCGCAAGTGGTCTCGCGCGCACCTTGAAAGGATAGGAGCAGCCCCGTCCCTAAATCCAACCACCCGATCAAGTCAGGTTCACCTAGATTGGTCAGGGCAATTTAGGTGAAGTCACCGAGATTGGTTGGTTGGATTTAGGCGGACCCAGCAAGGCACCATGGCTCATCGAAGCGATGGGCCGAGCGATGGACGCGACCGCAGAATTTCTCCCGCCGCAGTTGAATGACTTCCGTCTGCCGCCCGGCCTTGAGATGCCGCGCAATGTTCTGCTGACGGAGGACGAGGCTGCGGAATTCTTGCGCGAGCCAGTCTCGCGCCTGCGATCGCGCCGCTACGACGGGACAGGCCCGGCGTTCTTCAAGCCGCGCGATGAGCCCTGGGCCGTCAAATACTTGGTGTGGGATCTCCTGGCTTGGGTCTGCCAGCACCGTCGAACCGAGATGCCGGAGCGCCCCTGTAAGGGCTCCCGCAGAACCGCGGCCCAAGCCGCCGCGTGATCCCGCCATCCGCGGGCGAGCTCCGCGGTTTTTTCCCCGCACCACGACGGCTGCTCATCCGCGTGGGCACATCCGCAACCCGAGAGGCCGACATGACCGAGACCCTCGTCTCGCGAGACGATCGCTTCACAAGGCTACCAGCTGCGTCGCGCCCGCTCCGCCGCACCGAAGCGGCGGATCACATCAGCGCAAAGCATTTCCCTTGCTCGCCGAAGACGCTGGCAAAGCTCGCCGTCGTCGGCGGCTCCCCACCGTTCCGAAAGGTTGGGCGGATCCCGCTCTACGCAGTGTCCGATCTGGACGAATGGGCGATGGCGAAGATCGGACCGCGGGTCTCATCGACCTCCGAACTGCGGCAGGCCCTTGGCCGCCTCGCATAAAGAAACCGCCGGCCCCGAAAATCAGGACCGGCGGCGGATCTCATTGCGGTACTTCAGCACCACCGCATTTAGGGCATCCGGCGTTCCGCGCCAAGCATTTTCGGACCGGCACCTACTCAGAAGGTGCCAATATGTTGAACAACCACACCGATCGCTCCGCTGTCCGGCGGCATAGCCGCTCTGTACCGACACGCTCCCCCGATCTTCCATCCATTGAAGACCTGCGCACCCGCGCCGTTCTCGGGCGAATCCGCAGCCCGGCACTCGCGGCGGTGATCGCGGGCTTAGCCTATCCCGTCAACGAGGATTGGAGGACTCGCTCATGAGCGAACCTCGCACCATCGCTGTTCTGCGCAAGAACAACACCGAGGAAGTCCGCGTTCGCGTCACCGAGAGCGGAGGGTGCAAACTTGTGGACCTGCGGGTGTTCACCCCGAACGCGCGTTCCGAGGGCGAGCCACTGCCGACCCGGAACGGCATCTGCCTCGTCCGCGCGAAGCTGCCTGATCTGATCAAGGCGCTTCAGGCTGCCGAACGGGAGGGCGCGCGATAATGGACGCTCCCGACAGCATCTCACCCAATGCCGTGGAAGCCGAGAAGGCCTTGCTCGGCGCCATCCTACACAGCCCGGGCGCGATGGATGGCGTCCGCCACATCGTCGAACCCTCCGACTTCTTCGAGGAGGTCAACGGCTGGCTCTACGAGGCCATGTGCACCCGGCGGGACGCCGGGGAGCACATCGACATCCGCCTCGTGATGACGGTGCTCGGCAACCGTGATCTCGGCGGCGTCACCGTGGGTCAATACCTCGCCCGACTCGGTGCCGAGGCGACGACGATCGTGAACGCGCCGCACTACGCCAAAGCTGTGCGGGAAGCCTCGCGGATGCGTCGGCTGCTTGCGACGGCCAAGGCTGCTCAGGCCGCGATGAGCACGGGCGGCGTCGTGGATCCGTCCGGCTACGCGGCGCAGATGATCGAGGACTTGGACGACATCGCGTCCGGTGCACTGGCCGAGCATACGCGCCGCATCTCTATCGGCCAGAGTGCGGCGGGCGTGATTGCGCGCGTGCAGCAAGCCCAGGCTGGGCACGTCCGCTTCGGCGCGCCGTTCGGCCTTCCCGCGCTGGATCGTGCAACTCTCGGCATGCGCGAGAATCAGCTCGTGATCCTCGCCGGCCGGCCCGGCATGGGCAAGACCACCGCGGCGATTCATTTCGGTCTTGCATCGGCGCGCTCTGGCTGCGGCGTGATTTTCATCTCGCTGGAGATGGATGCGGGCGAGTTGTCGGAGCGGGCCCTGGCCGCCTGCGCCTACGATCCTCGCGCCAACGACGTTCTGACCTACCGCGCCGTCGCGCTGGGCCGCGAGATCACGGATGGGGGCCTGATGCGGTTGGTGGAGGCGCAGCGCCGGCTGGATCAGCTGCCGTTCGAGATCGAGCAACAGCCGGGCCTCACGGTCGCGCAGATCGCCGCCCGGGTGCGCCAGTACCGGCTCCGCCTTGAGCGCGCCGGCAACTTCCTCGGGCTCGTCATTATCGATCACATCGGCCTGATCCGGGCCTCGAAGCGGTACGCCGGCAACCGCGTCCAGGAGCTGACCGAGATCACCGGCTCGCTGAAGGGCCTGGCGAAGGAACTCGGCGCCCCGGTGCTTGCCCTGTCGCAGCTCTCGCGCGCCGTCGAGAACCGCGAGGACAAGCGGCCGAAGCTGGCCGACCTGCGCGATTCCGGGTCGATCGAACAGGACGCGGACGTGGTGATCGCCCTGTTCCGCGAGGCCTACTACCTCGAGCATCAGGTCGACCTCTCCCCTGAGGACGAGGACCGTCTCGCCCGCTGCCAGAACGCCCTTGAGATCGAGATCCTGAAGCAGCGTTCCGGTCCGACCACGCGGGTGACCTGCTTCTGCGACGTCGCCTGCAACGTGCTCGCGGAGGCGACGCGATGAGCCAGTTTCCGACCATGCCGGTCGGCGTTGATCGGCACATCGCCGACACCGCTCACATGACCAACGAGGAAGCCGGCGCCTACTTCCGCCTGCAGGTTTTCGCTTGGCGGTCACCCGGCTGCTGCCTGCCGGACGACGACGTTCGTCTGGCCCGGATGCTCGGCACCGCGCCCAAGCGCTGGGCCACTCTGAAGCCAATCGTGCTGGCCAATTGGACCTTAATTGAGGGCAATTGGCGCAACGATCAGGTCGCTCGCGAGCATCAATTCGTCAGCGAAAAAGTCGAGCGGAAACGTGCTGCCGGGAAGCTCGGCGGTCGGCCTAAGCCATTGGAATTACAGGAGACGGGTGAAGCATCAGGTTCTTTAATTGAAAAGCAAAATCAAAGCGAAACGAAAGCAGCTAAAGCTAAAGCTACATATACCCCTATAGTCCCCAATGGGGACGAGCCCGAAGGCTTCCTGAAATTCAGGGCCATCTACCCGAAACGGAACGTCGCGTTCCCGACGACGCTTGCCCGAAAACGATGGCTGGAGGCGTGTCGTCGAGGCGCCAGTCCGGATGAGATCATCGCGGGAGCCACGGCCTACGCCGCCGAGCAGACACGGATCGGCAAGGTCGGCACCGAGTACGTCAAGACCGCCGACGCTTGGCTGAACCAGCAGCGCTGGCGGGACTACGCACCGAGCGCTGCCGATCCACCCGCTGCACCGGCAGCGCCTATCGCCGACGAGACCTGGCGAGACCGCGTGCGGCGCTGGAAGGCCACGGGAGGCCACTGGCCGTGGAAGGGCAGCGCCCCGCCCGACAACCCGCAGACGGGCGTTCCCAGGCACATCCTCGACGAGTGTGGAATCGGCTCCCCTAGCGGCCGGCCCGACCTTCGATTGGCGGGAGTTGCCTGATGATGATCTCCGCGAAGACCTAATGCACCCGCCCTACGAACCTCGACCGTTCGACCCCGACCTCACTGCCGTCCGGCGCCGAGCCCTGGCTGTCGTTGATCGCAGCGCAGCCAGACCCCAACGCCCTCGCCACCATCGCCCGCGCAGCCTGAAAGAGATCTTCATGTCCAATGTCGTCATCTTCCCCGAGGCGGCCTCAAAGCCTGCACCGAGCGCTCGGTATGAGACGGTTGCCGGCTATGGCTCGGTCGGCCCCGTCACGGTCTCGCTCGTTCGGCGCCTCGATGCGATGGCGGGGCTGATCCACGTCGTCGTGATCGGGCAGCTTCAGGGCGTCGAGATCATCGCCACCATGCCGGATGACGAGAAGGGCCGCGCCGTCGCTGACTTCACCGGCCCTGCTGCCCTGCGTGCCGTGGAACTTGCCGAGACAGAGTTTGCCGTCGCAGAAACCTGCCTGGGAGCCAGCGCGTGAGCCAACCCGCCACCCCTATCGAAGCCGCGGCCGACGCCCTCCTGCGCATCGCCGTGACCGGCGAGCGCGAGCGCAGCGCCGCCGCCAACCCCGAGTGGAGCAAGGGCCGGCCGTGGGTCGATGTCTTGGCACCCGCCACGGCTGATGCCCTCGACGTGGCCGGCCTCGCCGCGGATCCGATCGGCACCGCCTGCCGCGCCGAGCTGCGCCGGATCGGTCACGCCCTTCACGCCGCCAACCCGGACGAGGACATCGCCGCCCTGGAGGTGGAGATCGCCGAGATGGATCCGACGCACGCCGGTTGGCGCGCGATCGTGCTGGAGATGGCTTGGCACGGGATCGGGAGGCCGCAGGTATGAGCCACGCCCACGGTCACGCCCGCCGCGGTTCTGGCCCTTCTCGTCTCCATCGAGCAGCACGGGTCGTCCGCACCGGCGGCCGCCGCCTTCCGGTCAGCTCTGCGCTGCAAGGGCGTCGAGGCAGATCAGGCCGGCGGTCTCGCGGCGGTCGATGGCCTGATGCACGCCGTTGCCGAGGCAGACCCAGACCGGGCCAGCGCCCGGGCCACGTTCCTGCGTGCCGCCTGGGCCGATCTTCTGCCGGGCCCTGGCGGGAGCGCTCGGCCATGACGAGCCGCGAGCGCGCCGCCTTCAACGCCGGCATCAAGGCGGCCCGGCAGATGGCGCTCACCGCGGCCGTGATACTGGAGGTGCGAGACGACGCCCGCCAGGTCCGCCAGCAGGCCGCGGTCGCAGCGCTTCAGGGTCTCGCGGCCGGGCTCCACGCGGCGTTCATTGCTCCGCCGACCGAGGCTGACACCCTGCGCCACGTCATGGCGACGATCGCCTCTGATCCCGCCGGCAGCGGCATAGTCGAATGCCCGCATTGCAAGGGCCGGCTGCTCTGGGCCCGAGACAGCGGCAACGGTCATATCTACGCGCAGTGCGAGACCGCCGGATGCCTCCGGGTGATGCAGTAGGGTCGGACGTGCCGAGGATCATTCGAGCCATTGTGATGCAGGTCGACCCCGACATGCGGGCGGCGCTGGATGGCATGCTGGCGCTCATCCATGACGCCTACGACCGCAGGGCCATCTCATGGGCCAGGCGATGCGAGATGATAGCGGCCATGGACGAGAAGAACGGCGGTGGACTGTACGACTGCCGGCACTACCCGAAGGCCCATCCAGATCCGGAGGTGGACTGCTACGGCGTCTATATCGAGCCGTCCGCGGCTTTCCTCGCCGAGATCGGCGCCCCTGCTTGGCAGCCGTAGGAGACCACGATGCGCTACATGGGCGGATGCACTGAGTGCCACACGGTCTGGTGGGGGTGCCGTTGCCCGCTCCGCTGCGAGGAGTGCGGCGCGGGCTACCGGGACGACAGCAACAGCAACTGCGGGACGCCCGGGTGCAAGACTGGGCAGCGCCGTTCGTGGGCGATGCAGGACAGGTGGGACGCGGAGCTTGAGGCCAGCCGCGCCGAGATCCAGTGCGAGGTGGTAGAGCCGGCGCTGGCCGGGCCCGAGACCCAAGGGGACTACGAACCGTTACTCCCTTCGCCGCCTGAGGCCGAGCCGGGGTGCGAGATCTGCACCCCATCGGACCCCGCGCCACCGGAGGCCGGAGGGGGGTCGCCGAGTGCTGCCCTCTTGCCGCTAGAGGTCGAAGGCGGGGCCATCACGACCCCTCCCCCTTCTCGGCCGAGCGCCCGTCGCCAACCCGCACCGAAGGTCCATACCGACCGGCGCACCCCTCAGCCGAGCAAGCCCGCGCACCGCCCCGTCGCCGAGCGCCGCGCGGCCGTAGAGGCGCTGTTGTCCGAGGGGCTGTCCAATCGAGAAATCGCCCGGCGGGCACAGGTCTCGCCCTCGACCGTCTCGACCATCAGAATGGCCCGAGAAGCCGCCAAAATTGGCTCGTGACGCCGATGGCGGAATTCCTCGGCCTCAGCGGCGGGTTTCAGCCAGCGACTGTCCTGGGCCAAATTTGGAGACCTTCGCCTTGGCCTAGCCGTGGGGTTCGCCCGCCCGCGATGACTGCCTTACAGAATTCAACGGGCCGCAAAGGGGTTGGTGATCCGCCACCTACTCTCGGGATCGCCCTCGCGATGACTGCCTCCGGAAACTCCGGAAATTCCCGTGATGACTGCCTCGGGAAACTCTTCCCGCTCGTGCGTAGGACTGCCTTGCAAAACTCGTCCGAGGCGACGGCCATTGAGGCACCGGCCATTGTTTTTTCCCGTTATTAAAACGGCCGAGACGCCTACAGCACCGTCGCGTAACGGCTTCCGAAAAATACCCTATCAGCCGACCCGCAGCCCTCTAAATCGCTCTACTTTAGAGGCGAGGCCCATCCTTTTTCAGGTGGCCGAGTTGTCCGGCTTGGCGTTTTTCAGGGGTACGGGGGTTGTACGGGTTCAGCCTGCCTTTTTAGGTGTTCGGGTTGCCTCCGCGCCCGCGCACGATACGGCTTCTAAAAACTCGGCCTCCCTCGCGCGCCTGCGCGTATTGCTGCCGAAACTCCTACGGGCTGACCTGACCGGCTGGCTTTGGACCGGGCTGATTGAGAGGATCAGCCAGGACCGGAGGAGTCGGACATGCGGCGAGGTCAGAAGACGAGCGCGGAGCAGGTGGTGCTCAAGCTGCGCCAGATCGAGGTGCAGACAGCTCAGGGCAAGAGTTTGGCCCTTGCATGCAGGGAGGCGGAAATCTCTGAGCAGAGCTATTATCGCTGGCGTAAGGA
>Ga0255028_100112_pt1 | contig 21010 bp, 23 predicted proteins | sample DRGLUT_MetaT_FD_178168 | JGI IMG/M metagenome (GOLD analysis project Ga0255028, IMG submission 178168) | Metatranscriptome of freshwater microbial communities from Pennsylvania, United States - DR:GLUT (Metagenome Metatranscriptome) | ecosystem: Environmental > Aquatic > Freshwater > Creek...
CGCCGCAACGTATAGAGTTGCACGGGGCCTGCGATGTATATCTTTGAATTGCCCGTCTAAAATTGGCAGATCGGTTTGGAAGTTGGAAAATCGCCCAGCTTTTTGAAGCGCTCGATCAAAAGTTGCAAAAAAGGGGCGACCCCAGGAGAGAGGCCGCCCCGCACACACACAGAAAGGAAACCCGAACACGTCGGTCCCACCCGACCGTTCTAAGTCCCCGTCATCGGTAAGTCAACGCTGACTTACCGATCAGGCTGCGACCCGAAGGGTCTCATCCTTGTCGTCGCGCCACCTGACGAAGCGCGGGTGCCGGAGCGAGCCGTCCGGCGTGACCTCGTGATACTCGACTTCCATCAGCCGACCCGTCGTGCCGAACTTCCGGCAGACCTTGCCGCCGGCGACATAGGCGGGACCGGCCGGCACGTCGCGCACGGTCGCGTCGATCTCCTCGAGCATGGCGTGCTTGTAGCCGCCGCCGACCCGGACCTCTACGCCCTTGTGGTCGACGATGTAGCCCGCGAACTTGCCCGCGAGCCTGGTGCCGGCCTCGCCCTCGAACCAGCCGATGACGCGCAGGTCCGCCGTCTCCTCGGCCTTGATCTTCATCCAGAGGTGGCCCTTCTTCTTCACGTAGTGACCGTCCCAGGGCTTCACCATCGCGCCCTCGAGGCCGTTGGCCCGGTGCTCGGCGTAGATGGCCTGGATCTCCTCGTGCGAGTTGGCCTCGCGCAGGTCGGTCATCACGATCGGCGCGCCCTCGGGCGCACAGCGCACCACGAAGGACAGCACCCGGCGCCGGATCTTGAGGGGCACCTTCCACTCGATCTCGCCCGTGTTGCGCATGAAGGCGTAGGGCACGATGTCGAACACGTTCAGGATCGTGTCGGTGGCCTCCTCATCCTTGCGCCGCAGGTCGCCCGAGGTGGTCTTGTAGGAACCAGACACCGCCTCGCCGTCGATCGCCGCCGATGCACCGGCGTCGCCGCCCAGGACGTCCCAGATGAACCGGCGCACCTTCTCACTCATCCCCGGGCAGCTCTCGGCGTTCTGCACCTTGGCCCGGGCGTTCTCGACCATCTGCACCAGATAGGGGCCGGCCCAGTCGAGCTGCGGGAAGTGGTTGCCCACGCGCGAGAACGCCTTCGAGACCCCGGCCGAGACCAGGCTCATGCCGCGGAACCCGTCGAGCTTGGGCTCGACCGCGACCGGGAACGCCTTGATGCGCTTCTCCTCGTAGGCCTTGGAGAGCATCAGGTCGAAGGTCGGCACGGTGTTGGGCAGCACCAGGTTGATCGTCTTCTCGGAGATGCCGCAGCGCAGGTCCTTGGCCAGGATCCGGCGTAGCAGCTCGGAGGAGGACGGCTCCAGGTCGCCCAGCATGCGCTCGACCGCGGTCTTGGCGGCGTTGCCGGTCAGCTCGCGCTTGGAGAGCTGGTGCAGCATCACCCAGGGCTGCGGGCTGGTGTGATCGAAGCTGAGCCGGCCGGCGCCCTTCACCTGGGGCGGCGTGATGCCGAAGGTGATGAACGGGTCATAGGCGAGCTTCACGACGCGATGCACGGTCGGGTCCTCGATCTTGGACCGGAGCAGGTCCTCCTTCGCGTTGCGCGAGGAGGTGGCGCCGATCTCCTGGAGGAGGCGGTAGACGTCGATCGAGTTCACGCGGCCTGGTCCTTCTGCTGTGCTGCGGCCCGGGCCCGGGCCATCTCGAGGAGCGACATGCCCTTGCCGGCCGGGGCCGGTGCCGGTGCGGGCTTCGGTTGGGCAGGGGCGGCCGCAGGCGGCTTCGGAGCCGGTGCGACGGCCTTGGGCGCGGGTGCGGGAGCCGGCGTCTCCCGGGGCTTCTCGCTGGCCTTGGCGACAGCGCGCGTGACGGCGGCCGACAGGTCGCCCGACATCGCGGCCGCCTTCAGCCCATCGTCCTCGGCCGGCGCCGGGTCCTCGCGCTTCACCGCGGCGAGCTTCACGCCCGAGGCCTTCTTGCCCGCGCTGCGCGGCTTGCCGGCGCTGGCCGCGTCGTTCGCCGCCCGGATCGCCTCGAGCTCGGGACCCTCGACGGCGTAGCGGTTGACCGCGTCGTCGCGCACGATGATCGGGCGGATCTGCTCCAGGATCTCGCCCTTGAGCGGGATCACCTTCGGCTCAGCCGAATGGTAGACGTCCTCACCCGTGCGCTGGACCGCCTTGTTGATCCAGTAGGTCGGGCACTTGGACGACATCATGCAGGCCTGGCAGCCGCGCCGCTCCTCGGGCTTGCGACCCTTGGCGACCTGCTGTTCGAGCTCCAGGCAGTCGGCGAGCCGGGTCTCTGCTCCGAAGATCGGGCAGACGATCAGGGCCTCGTTCTTCGGCGAATAGGTCTTGATGAGCGTCATCTACCAGCTCCCCCAGTTCTCGTTGTGGGCGACCTCGTCGGCGACAGACGGACCGGCCGGCTCGACGAAGTCGGTGAACTTGTGCCGGGGCTGGTAGCCCTTGCGGACGATCTTCCCGTCGCGGTCGAACTCGGGCTTCGGGTCGGGCGCGCGCACACCTGTGGTGTCGGCGCCGGGCGCGATGTGTTCGAGGTTGTCGGGGCCGAGCTTGGACAGGTAGAGAACGCCGAGCTTCTTGCGGAACTCGGCCTCGTCCTCGCACTGCACGATGGTGTCGCGGGCCGGATCGTGGTCGTAGCCGTTCCGCTTCTTGTCGCGGTCCTTGCTCTCGAACTCGGCGACGGCGTCCCCGGAGTTGTGGAACGCATCGACCCGCATCTGGCCTTCGGCGTTCTTCTTGCCCCAGCGCTGGATGACGATCGCGCGGCCCTCACCGTTCACGATGAGGACTTGGTGATATTCCTTGGTGCCCTGTCGATGCAGCATCGACTTCTTGCGCAGGGCGATCGGGTAGACCGGCATGGCTCCTCTCTGCGTGTGCGTGTGTCTGTCTCTCGCTCGCTGACTATAGCGAGCGCTCGTCGGGTTTGCGTGTCACCGCTGACTTATTGCGTCAGGCAGTCTGAGGCGCCTTCGCCCGGCGCTGGAGCGCGTAGGGGTTGCGCAGGCGCCACTCGACGGCGAGGCGCGGCGTGTATTCGAGCGCCTGCCAGAGCGCCTTGCGCACGACCTCGGACTTGGCCTCGTTCGGGTCCTGGTCGAGCGGCAGCAGGGCGATGCGTGCCTTCAACCCGATCTTGCGGATCGACTCGGCCGCCTTCACGGCCGCGGCGAGCGCGTCAGGCGTCCCGTCCCAGCAGATGATGACCTCCTGGAGCCCGTAGCTCTTGAGCGTCAGGAGCTGGCCGAGCTGGTCGCGGCCCTCGAGGTCGCCGGTCGAGAGGTGCTTGCCGAAGGAGCCGACCGGCACGATGTCGCGCAGCTCGCTCTCGCCGTCGATCGCGGCCTTGAGCGAGAACACGTCGAAGGCGCCCTCCCCCATCGCGATGCGCCTGGCGCGCACGGCGTTGTGGCCGTTGTAGAGGAAGCGCCCGGTGCCCGGCAGCGCGGGCGGGAACAGATACTTGGCCTCGGCCGTCCCGATGATGTCGCGGCCCTGGAAGGTCACGAGCTTGCCGTCGAGGTCGTAGACCGGGATCAGCAGGCGCTGCTCCCACTTCTGGCCGCCCCGGGACCCGTCCTCCTTCGTCCAGTTCCACCAGCCGCTGTCGCAGTAGCGCAGCCGGAAATAGGCCGCGAGCTCCACGCCGATGCCGCGCTGCTCGAGGTATTTCAGGTTCTGGCCGTCGGGCGTTGGCAGCGCGAAGCTGTCGGGGAGCTTGATCTCGTCGGGCACCTCGACGGCGGCCGTGACCGTGCGCTTGGGGCGCCAGCCCTGCTCGACGCAGGCCGCCTTGACGTGCTTGAGGGTCTCGCCCCAGCGCTTGGCGTCCTTGTCCCCGTGCAGGTAGGCGTTGACGAAGGACAGCTTGTTGAAGCGGGTCTCGCAGACGAAGCAGTTGCCGATGCCGGTCTCGGCGTTGAGGTAGACCCGGTAGCGGCCGTCCCGGCAGTGGTCCTGCGGGCAGTCCTTCACGTTGATCTGCATGCCCGAGGAGCCGCGCGTGGGGCCCTTGTAGGCCAGGCCCTCGCGGTCGAACCACTGCTCCAGGTCGAGCTCGTCGGACAGCTCCTGGAAGTCGCTCATGCGGTCCCTCTGATCTCGCCGCGGGTGGCCGCCTGGATCGCGTGCGCGTCGCTGCCCGAGGCCGGGATCCAGGCCCGGATGAAGGAGGTGGCGTAGACGTCGGCCGGGTAGCGCACCTCGACCTCGAGCACCTGGATCGGCGGCAGCCAGAACCGGCGCCGCTCGACGAACCTGAAACGACCCGTCCTCATGCCGCTCTCCTCTCGTCCTCGTCGTTGAGTTCGATCGCCACGCAGCGCGGCTCCATCACCACCTCGACGGCGTAGCGGCCGGCAATCCGGGCCGGCGCCAGGATCTCGACCACGTAGTCGAAGGCCGACCAGCTCTCCGGGTCGTGCTCGACGTTGGCCTCGATCAGCATCTCGGCGACGTCGGACCCGCGCACGAAGTCGGGCAGGTCGACCTCGGCCGTGCTCTCGTAGGGCTCGGGCGGCTGGTAGGCGGGGTTCATCTTGATCTTCTGGCGCGGGCATTCGCGCCAGAGCACGGTAATCTTGGCCATCAGCGGCTCACTCCCAGAACCTTCGAGAGGAACTTCATGCGTGCCCGGTCCTGCTGGATGCGGATCACGACGCCCTCTTCGCCGTTGCGGTGCGCCACGAACTCGATGCGCGCTTCCGAGACCGCCTTCTCCTCCGAGGTCGCCGAGATCGCGATCACCACGTCGGCGATGCGGATCTTGTTGAAGTCCTCGGCGACGTCGGTCGCCTTCACGCTCGTCGCTTTGGCGCCGTCGCGGTTGGTCTGGGTCGCGGTGAGCACGGCCGCGTTCTGCTCGAACGCGATGGCGCGCAGATCGACCCAGATCGACTTGCTCTCCTGGATCGCGTTGTCGTTGCGATACTCCGCGGCCATGATGTCCGCGTAGTCCACGATGATGAGATCGAAGACGATCCCGCGAGCGCGGTATTTCTCGATCAGCCGCCGGAGCTGGCTGCCCTTCATCGTTCCCGTCGGGAACTCGTGGATGTAGAACTTGCCGGCCTTCTTGGCGGCGAGCTCGACGGCCTCCTGGACCTTGAACGGGTTGTCGTTCAGGCCCTTCATCAGGACGTCGGACACGTTCGCGTCGAGGCGATCGGCGATGATCCGGCCGGCGACCTCGAGGGAGACGTAGAGGACGTTGTAGCCCGCAAAGCTCGCGAACTTGCCGAAGTCGGCCAAGCCCATCGACTTGCCGCCCTTGGCCGGCGCCATCAGCGCCGAGAGCTCCTTGCGACCCCAACCCTTGTGGTAGAGGAGGTCGTCGATCTCCTTGATGCCGGTGGTGATGCCGTCGGGCTTGTAGAGCCCGGCCGCGATCATCTTGCGCCGCTCGGTGCGGTCCTGGATGTGGGCGTAGTAGTCGATGCCGCCCGAGTCCTCGGCCACGCCGACGAGCTTCGCCTGCTCGATGCGGGCGAAGGCCTTGGCGTAGTCGCCCCGGTCCATGTCCGAGACGCTCGCGAGGATCGCCTCCTCGAGCGCCCGGTGCTTGGCGAAGGTCGAGACCTCGTCGATCACGAAGTCCCGGTCCGAGATGTCGGTGGACAGGATCTCCTTGATCTTATCGCGCACGTCCGAGACCATATCCTTGCGGATGGTCTTGTTCGCGATGGCGTTCTTGGTGAGCGCGACAAGCGTGACCTTGTCGGGCAGCATCTTATACTTGGCGAAGTATTCCGTGGTCAGCTTGACCAGGACGGCTTCGGCCTCGTTGACGAAGTAGAGCGGCTGCACCAGCCCGTCGCAGCGCTGCGCGAAGACCGGGTCGCGCACCTGGAGCGCGGCGACCTTGGTCTGGAAGTCGGCGTCGAACTGGAAGGCGACCGGGTTCGCCGGGACTGCGTCGTCCTCCTCGACCGTGACGTGCGCGGTCATGGATCAGTCCTCGATGCGATAGCCGAGCAGATTGCCCTTAAAATAAGTCAGTGCTGACTGACCTTGAAGCGCAGCCTTGATGGTGAACTGGTCGGCTGCGACCAGCTTCGCGCGCCGGGTCGTGCCGTCCATGAAGAACAGGGTGACGTCCCGGCCGGCGCCGGCCTTCAGCTCGTCCTGGTGGTTCCAGGCGCGCGGCTTCATCGGCTGCCGGGGCGCGCCCGGGCCGCGACGCTCGATCACGGGGCGGGTGTGGGGCTTCATCTCGCGTTCTCTCGCTCGTGTTGTGTTGCGTCACGCTCTCTATAGCGAGCGCAGGTCGGGGTTTCTCAGCGGACGTCGTCGATCCTGCTCATCACCACATCGCCCCAGCGTGCCCGGGCCTTCTCCTCCGGGAGCACCTGCTCGTCGTAGATCAGGCCCTTGAGGGCGTAGACGATGTTGGACCGGGTCGAGACCTGTTCCAGCAGCCACTCGTGGTGCGCGTCCTGGATCGGCGAGCCCTGGTAGCGCTCGTTCTTGAAGCGCTCGTCCTTGGCCACGTAGAGGATGCCGCTCTGGCGATCCTTCCAGGTGTCGGAAACCGCGGTCAGCAGGTCGAAGTTGTAGAGGTGGGTCGGTCGCGGCAGGTATTCCTTGCGGCACTTGCGCAGGGACCAGGTCATCGCGATGCCGATGTAGAGGTCGTAGGGCATGCACAGCCCGTCGGCCATCTGGCGCGCCTTCCACAGGCCGGCCCGGTCGGTGTTGCGCTTGGCGAGGTCGAAGGGATCCTCGGCCTTGATCCCCTTCACGTAGTCGGCGCGCGTCCGATCGAACGTCGAGGCATACATCTGCCGGTAGACCCGGCGGTAGGCGTCCGTGAAGAGGTAGGTCGCATGGACCGGGTGCATGAAGCGGTAGTCGAACCACTTCGAGGCCATCAGCCAGCGCTCTGGCTCCGTCCACTCGTCGGGGAGGGCGTGCATGATGTCGTGGCAGGCCTCGAGGGGGAGGTCCGTCCCGAAGACGATCTGCTCCCCCTCCCCTGTCGTGTTGTCAGCCGGTGTCATCGTCGACCTTGCGTGAGCTTGCCCGAAGCCGGGCGCGTTGCTGTGCTGCTCACGCTATAGTCGCAGCGCGTCGGATCTTCTGACCTAGATCTATGCGCCAATGAAGCGCCGCAGGCCGGCAAGATCGGCCTCCGGAGCGTCGTCGTTGACCGGCTCGGCCGCGGGCTCCTCGTAGGCCTCGAGCACGTCCTGGCAGAAGCCCGAGCGCACGACGTCGGCGCGCGTGAAGCGCATCACGGCCACCGAGCGCACGTTGGCGCGGCACAGGCGGTCGACGGCGTCCAAGAGCCCCGACGGGCCCGGGATGTCCTTCTGGGCCGCGTCGCCGTTCACGATCACCCGGCAGCCCTCGCCGATGCGGGTGAGGAACATCTTCATCTGGCCGGGCGTGGTGTTCTGGGCCTCGTCGAGGATGACGTCGGCGTGCTTGAGCGTGGCGCCGCGCAGGAGCGCCAGCGGCCGGGCCTCGATCGTGCCGTTCTTGATGTGCCACTCGACCGCGCCGGCGCCGAGCACCTCCTCCAGGGCCTCGCGGACCGGCCGGAAGTAGGGCTCATACTTCTCGTCCAGCTCGCCGGGCAGGAAGCCGAGGCTCTCGCCGGCCTCGACCGCGGGCCGGGTGATGACGATGCGCTCGATCTCGCCGTCGCGTAGGCGCTCGGCGGCGCGGGCGGCCGCGAACCAGGTCTTGCCGGTGCCGGCCGGGCCCAGGGCGAACGTGAGGGTGTTGGCGCTCATCAGCGCGTCGAAGCGGCGCTGCGCTTCGTTGAGCGGGGCCACCGCGATCATGCGGGGCTTGCGGGGCGGCTCGGGCCGGCGGTTCTCGGCGACGAGCTGGAGGAGCGGACCGTGCTGAGTGCCCTTCCCCTGACGCTTGGCGTCGCGGCGCTGCTTACGGCGGATCGCCTTCTCGGCGGTGTTGGTCGCGGTGCTCATGTCGACTCCGGGGTCGGTGGGGAAAGAGAGCGAGCGCACATAAGTAAGCACTGACTTACTTCTGGACGCAAGCGGTCATTCGGCCAGGAGCGCGATCTCCTGCGTGGCCGTGAGCGCGATGGTCTGCCCGGGCAGGACCCGCAACTCGCCGTCGAAGCCGTGGATGATGAGCAGGCCGCTCTGGGTGCTCCGAGCGTAGTTCCGAAACACCAGCCAGGCCGGCCATTCCGAAGAGGGCTGCCCCGCGTAGCGGTAGCTGTCGATGATCCGGCGCATCAGATCTTCGCCGCGTCGTCGAACAGGGACTGGAGCTGGACGTCATCCATCCCGAGCTCGAGGGCGATCGCCTGGACGTAGGGGTTTCCGATCTCCCAGTCGTTGGCCCGCTGGAAGAAGATCTTGACCGGCGGATAGGGGTGAGTGAGCGCGATGCTCTCGACCATCGGCAGCAGCCCGCGGTTGAACAGCGCTGTCACAGCCTGGGCGGCCGAGACCTTCGTCACGGCCGGCTTGGGCGGATCGGTGAACTCGCCGGTCGCCAGGTTGCAGAGCTTGCCCTTGAGCAGGCTGTGAGGGTCGGCCTCGTCCGGGTCGATGCCCAGGATCTCAATCAGGCGCCCGTTGGCCGGGAACAGCATGTGCTCGTCGCGCACGAGCGACATGGCGACGTCGCCGATCGCGCTCTGAAGCAGGGTCGCCTTCACCGAGCCCTCGGCCCAGCTCCCCGGGTTGCGAGCGAAATCATACCAGTCGACGCCGTCGGAAACGCGCCGGGTGAACATCGCCCCGGGTGGGGCAAGTTCGGGCAACTTCTCCGGCGTGTAGACCTGCCACAGCCCGTGGTCGATAATCGTGTAAGACATTGGTTTCTCTCGGGATTATGCGTAGGAGACCGTATACCAGTTGCCGTCCACGTCCGTGACCTGGAGGTAGCGCCAGCGCGCCGCCCAGAAGAGTTTCCAGGTCGGATCGGGCCCGAGACCCGTGACCACCGCACCGGGGAAATCCTCGTAGACGGCCTGGACGTTGTTGTGCCTGGTAAGCTGATCCTGAGCCGACTGGTCGCCGGCATTGACCAGACGAACGGTCTTTCTGGCGTTGTAGGTGCGAGCCCACGCCTCCGCCCGATCCTCGATGCGCTGGTTCAGGCCACCCGACGACGGGCCGGCGCCGAACTGCTTCGAGCCGAAGTCGCCACCCTGCCCGATCCAGAAGATGATCGAGTCGTCGGCCACACTCCGCCAGTAGAGGTAGCCGTCGGCCTCGAGGCGCCAGTAACCCTGGAAACCGGCCGTGTAGGCGAAGGTCATCCGCGGGTTCACCTTCGCCAGCGTGACATCGCCGCTGAGCGTGCCGCCGATCTTGTCGAACTTGCCCGAGATGTCCGGGCCGGCGTTGCGCAGCGCGGTGGCGAAGTCGCCGATCGCCGACGACCAGACCGAGCCGTCCTTGCCCACGCGGAACACGTCGGCGCCCATGAAGAGGCCGAACACGTTGGCGCTCTGGTAGAGGGTCGCGGGCGTGCCGCCGGTCCGGTCGTCGATCTGGACCGCGTTGCCGGCGCCCGTGGCGTGCAGGATGTTGGCATTCACGTTCGCCGGGACCGTGAAGGAGCCGTCGGCGCCGAAGACCGAGTAGCGGTAGGCGTTGGCCGCACCCGTGCGCACGACCAGGTTCTCGGTGTTGGCGTCCGTGTAGAGGTAGGTCTGCCGGCCCGAGAACTGGATGGTGGCGAAGTTGACCGCGCCGCCGATCGAGGCCTTCCCGTTCGGGTCGAAGTTCCCGCTGTCCCAGGGCGTGAGACCGGCCCAGCTCGGGCGCGCGGAGACGGACAGCGAGGCGAAGCTCGCCGCTCCGTTGAGGGTGGCCTTGGTGCTCGGGTCGAAGTTCCCGGCGTGCCACACGGCCTTGCCGCCCACGGCCAGCGACGCGAAGCCGGCGTCACCGCCGAGTGTCGCCTTGGTCGAGGGGTCGAAGTTGCCGCTGTCCCACGGGGTCAGTCCGCCCCAGCTCGGGCGGTTCGTGACCGAGAGCGAGGTCAGGTTGGCCGTGCCGGCGACGCTGAGCGACGGCGCGCTGACGGCCCCGGTGAACGCCGCGCCGCCGAGGTTAGCCTTCGAGGTCGGGTCGAAGTTACCCGCGTGCCAGACCGCGCTCGTGCCGACCTTCAGGGCCGCGAACGTGCCGGTGCCGGAGGCCGAGAGGTCGGCGACCGAGGTCGCGCCCGAGACGGTGAGCGCCGAGAAGCTGACGCTGGAGTTCAGGCTCGCCTTGGTGGACGGGTCGAAGTTGCCCGCGTGCCAGACCGCCTTGTTGGCGACGGTGAGCGCGTCGAAGGCGCCGGAGGCCGAGGAGACCGACGGCGCGCTGATCGCGCCCTGGAAGGCGGCCCCAGAGAGCCCAGCCTTCGAGGTCGGGTCGAAGTTGCCGGCATCCCAGACGGCCTTGCCGTTGACGGTCGGGCGCTTGGCGAAGTCGGTGTCGCCCGCGATCGCGCCGCCGGTCTTGTCGAACTTGGCAGCCAGCGCCGTGGCCATGTCGGAGCGGATCGCGGTGTCGGCCGCGGCGAAGTCCGTGCGCACGCTGTCGAGCGCGGCCTGAAGCCCGGACACGTCCGAGATCGCGATGGCGAGCGCCGTCTTCAGGGCCGCAGCCGTGATCGCGCCCTTGAGCCCGGCCACCGAGAGCACGGCGTCGGTCGGCGTCAGCAGCTCCTTCCAGTTGGCGAGCGTGGTCGCCGGCTCGACCTTCAGGACGAAGCACTTGTTGAGGTCGGAGCGGATCGCGATGTCGCCGCGCTCGGCGGTGAGCGCGAGCATCTCGGCCTCAGACGCCACCGGGAACGTGTCGGTGATCGCGACGGCCGGGATGATCGAGGCGTCGAGCTTGGAGTTGGCGTCCAGCACCGGCACCTGACCGGCGCCCGTGCCCGCGGCGAGCTTGGCGGCCGTGCCGAGTTCCGCCTCGATGGCAGCCTTGGCCGCGGCCGTGTCGCCGGCAGCGGTGTCGGAGATCGCCTGGAGCTTGCTGGCCAGGTCGGTGATGTCGGCCGCGACCAGGACCGTGCGCAGGTAGGTCAGGATCTGGCCCACGCTGATCTGCACGTCCCGGCCGCTCTGGACCGCGGCCCAGAAGTCCGCCGAGCCCAGGGCAGTTGCCTGCGGCTCCTCACTCGCCTTGCGGTTTGCCACCGTTCGATCCTCTGCCTGGAGCTCAGTTGCTGTCGTCGTTCTCGACCTGCTGAAGGTCGCCGGCCTCGGTCAGGCGGATCACGCCGTCCTCGGTGAGCCGGTAGGTCGCCAGGGAGCCGAGCACGCCGGTTACGGTCGAAAGACCGGAGGCCTTGCCCTTGAGCGCCTTGGCGATGATCTCGTGGCCCGTCAGGCTGCCCGCGCCCGCGGGGTGGCCGCCCAGAACCTTCGCCACCCGCAGCGCGCCAGCGGGGCTCGCAGAGCCGTGCGTCGCGCCCGCGAGGGGCTTGCCCACTGCCAGGGCGCCCACGGCCGTGCTGGAGCCGCTGAGCGCGCCACTGAGCGCCCTGTCGGTCCGGATCTCGCCCGAGGCCGAGCCGGTGCCGATGATCGTGCCGGCGAGCAGCTTCTTCACGAGGAGTTGGCCCGACGCGGAGCCGGTGCCCCGGGCCGTGTCGCCCGCGAGCTGGCGCCCGATGCGCGGGGTGCCGGCAGCCTGGCTCTTGCCGGCGGCCGTCGCGCTGAGCGGCTTGCCGATCTGGAGAGTCCCCTCCCCGCTCGCCCGGGCCGAGACCCAGCCGACCAGGCGCTTGCCGACGACCAGCGACCCGGTGACGCTCGCGCGCCCGGTGGCCTGGGCGTGCATGTCGTCGCTGAGCGAGGACCGGAGGCGGCCGGTGATCGTGCTGCGGCCCGAGGCGGTCCCGTGCAGCGGCGCGATGGTCGAGAGGCTCGCCCGGACGCTGCTACGGCCAGCCGCGACACCCGCGAGGTTGTCGGCCCGGCTGGTGATCGAGAGGCGGCCTGTGAGGCTCGCACGACCCAGCGCGGACCCGGACAGCGCAAAGCGGTCGCCACCGTAGTAGCGACGGCCTGCGACAGCCGTGAAGGCGCTGGGGAGCACGGGCCGGAGACCTTAGTCTTCGGTGATGGCGAGGGCGCCGACCGGGAAGCTCACCGGGTTGCCGGGGTTGATCGTCTGCTTGCCGCCGGTCAGCGGGGCCGACTCCAGCATGGTGCCGCCGGCAGCCGCGGAGAACACGGCGAAGTGGGTCACGTCGGTGCCGCCCGCGGCGTTGCCGAAGTCCACGATGGCCGAGTTGGAGATCGTCTTGTTGGCCGGCTCGCCGAAGGTCGCCTGCACGCGCCCGTCGGGGCGAACCGCAGTCGTGACCTCCTGGCCGCCGGTGCCGGCGTCGGTCGGGTCGCCGTTGTAGAGGGCGATGAACAGGCCAGCGGGCGGGGCCGGGAAGGCGGTGCCGCGCAGCCAGTTGAGAAGGGCAGTTTCGAGGTAGGCGCTCTTGCCGGCCATTCGGGGCTCCTGTGGCCGGGCAGCGCCGGCATCGGTAAGTCAGTGGTGACTTATCATAACCCGGGAGGAGCCGGCGATCCAGAGGGCCGGAGCGTGTTAGATACCCCGGATGCCCAACGCCATCGCCCTGTATGTAGAATAACAGTATTAGATATATCTATTATCTACATACAGGCCGATGGCACCGGGAAGTCTTGGCTACCGGGCGTAATCCCGGCGCACGGCGTTGATCCAGTCCACGGCGCGCTGACCGCAAGCGGTCTTTGCCCGGTCGAGGACCTTCGCCTCCCCGATGATCCGCACCACGTCGGCCTTGGACAGCGCCCGGTCCGGGATGTTGGGGAAGGCCCGCGCGAGACAGCCCTGGACCCCGTCAGGGGCCGCAGGCAGCGTCACGCGGATGCTGGTCCCGGTGAGCGGGGCCGGCGTGTTAGAGCTTACGCAGGCGCCCTGCGAGATCCCGATCAAGGCAAGTATCGCCAGCGCCCTTGTCCTTGGCCACCGCATCGTTGAGCTCCTTCAGTTTTGCGACATCCGCCTTCGCGGCCGCGAGGTCCTTGGCAGCCTGGGCCGCCTGCTGCTTCTGCTGAGCCTCCGCGATGTCGGCCCGCTTGGTCTCAGCGGCCTGGGCGCGGGCGGCTTCCTGCGCGAAGGCATCGTGGGCGCCCCGGGCCTCGCCGGCCTGGTAGAGCGCGCCGCCGACGATCAGGCAGATCCCGGCGGTGATGAGCGGCTGCTTGATGAAGCTCGGCAGAAACGAGGTGCCGAACACGGCCAGCGCGATCAGGGCGATGCCCAGGGCGCCGGCCAGCGTCGCGGCGATCGAGAACGACGCCCAGCCGTGCGCGAGGGTGAGGAGAAGGCTGCTCACTTCAGCCCCTCCAAGCACAGCGCCTCTTCACGCTTGCGCCGACCGTCGAGCCCCGGGATGACCCGGCCGCCCGCGCGGTTGAACTTGCGCATCGCGTGGCACGCACCGGCCTTGTCGCCGGCGTTGTAGAGACGGACCGTGGTCGACTTGCAGAAGCCGCCCCAGCCGATGTTGTAGGCGAGCGACGTGAACGCGACCTCGGTCTTGTCCGACATCGGCGCCTTGACGCAGCTCTCGACGTGGTTGGCGAACTCGTCGAGGCGCTTGAGCAGCAAGGCGTCGCACTGCGCCTTGGTGTAGGTCTGACCCATCTTGGCGCCCTGGGTCTCGCCGTAGCAGTAGGTCGAGACGCCAACGATGTCCTTGTAGGTCTTGAGGCGCAGCCCCTCGTCGCCGCCGACCTTCTGGACGGCGAGAGAGCCCGCAAGGGTGGCGGCCAGGACGAGTGCCCCGGCCGCGCCGCGCTTCTTGGTGACGAGGCGGCTCACTGCTCACCGCCCGACACGGACGACGGGGTGATGCCGTCCTGCGTCACGAGGCGCGAGTAGCCGGCAGCGGCGCTCACGAGGATGTAGAGGGCCACGAAGACCTTGTTGTCGATCGGCGGGTTCTCGAGGAGGGCCTGCATGCCGAGCTGGACCGAGCCCAGCAGCGCGGCGAGCAGCGAGAACCGCACGCTCCAGGTCTTCTTGATGAGGTTCACCCAGTCGTCCCGGAGCTGGACGGCGAGCGGGACCTTGGCGAACTGGGCCTTGAGCCAGGACCAGACGGCAGACGGGGACAGGGACATGACTTCCTCTCTCTTGTGTTAAGTCAGTGCTGACTGACTTTCCGGGTCAATGGACCCAGGCCTTCACCGCGCCCGTGACACCCGTGACGGTGGCGAGCAGCCAACCGATGAGCCCACCTAGACCCAGGATCGCGGCGGCGCCGGCGCGGTAGTTCGAGATCATCTTCTTGAGGGCCTCGATTTCGACCTTCGCCGTGGTCAGCTCGGTCTTGGTCGAGGCCAGCTCGTTCTTGGTCTGCTGAAGCTCGAAGGAGGTCGCCTGGAGCTGCTCCTTGACCTTGGTCAGCTCCCTGCTGGTCTCCTTCAGCTCGTCTCGGGCCTCCGTCACCTTCTCGGTGAGGACTTCCATCTTGGCGATGAGAACGGCCAGCCCGCTATCGGGGATGTCAGGCATTGCGAGATCTCCCGAAGGGGTGAGTAAGCGCTGACTTATTATGCCCGAAACCCCCTCCCCTGAACACCCCCGCGCGCGCTATGCGGCGAAGGCCATTCCGTGGCTGGCGAGCAGCCGAACGATGGCAGCGTGGCTTTCGCACTGCTCGATCTCGACGTTGAGGGCGATCCGCTGGAGCTCCAGAGCATCACCGGCGCTGTTGGCGCGGTCGAGGATGACCTCGGCGAGCGTGCGCGGGTCGATGCGTCGCATCCGGGCTTCTCCCTCGATCAGCGACGAGGACCCGCCCTCGACGACCAGGCGCGCCTGCTCAGCCTTGCGAACGTAGACGGCACGCCGGCCTGCCGGCACGTCCTGATGTGCCAGACGCTCGTAGTGGTCGGCGACGATGGCCTTGGCGCGCTCGCGCGCGTCCGGGAGGGCGGGTCCGTGGATCATGGCTTACTCCGTGACGTCCAGGAAGCGAACGAACGGCTGGATCGGGAACGTGTTGCTGACGATCACCGCGTAGCGACCCACGACGCGCGCGTTGAGGACGTAATCGCCGCCCGCGAACGCGCTGCCGTAGTCGAAGTCGGAGTAGTCGGCGGTGCGGAAAGTGGCAAAGCCGGGCGGCACATTGCGCAGGGTGGCCGCCTCACCGCGTTTAACGGTCAGGGGCTCGAACTCGCCATCGTAGGTCGGACGATCGACAAGGACGGGTTCCGGCCCAGAAAGGTCGACCATCTGAGAAGGCTCGGCGTTCGGGAGATAGCCCGAAACAGGGATGCGCTTGACCGTTCCGATCGCGATGAGTTTGCCGCTCGCAAGCTCTGCATCGAAGGTGGAGCGGAGCATAATCCCGGTTGTCCCGATCTTTCCATTCGTATCGTAATAGTAATAATTCACACTATCGTTGGGGCTGGTCATTTCGGAAGTCCTTTGCTTCTCGGTTACATCGTCCGCAGTGGACGACGTCTTGATGCCGCCGCGGATCTAGTCCGTGACGGTGAGGGTGATGGCGGCCGGCAGCACCGGGAACGCCTCGAACAGGATCGTGTAGGTGCCGGGCACGGTGAACCCGATCTCCAGGTCGCCGCCCCCGTGCTCGTGCGTGCCCGAGACCGGGCCGGCGAACGTGACCGTGCAGGCCGGCACACCCGGGAGGATCGCCTCCTTGCCGGCCGGCAGGATCGGGCGGTCGAAGCGGCCCTCGAACTCCGGGCGCTCCCGGATCACCGGCTCGGCGCCTGAGAGATCCACGTAGCGGCTGACCCGGAACTCGGCGTCGCCCCAGTCGCCCTCGACGATCAGCAGTCGGGCACCGCCCGCAATCTCCTGCTCGGTGAAGGCGATGCCCTGGGTCTTGTGGCCGACGATCCGGCCGTCCTCGTCGTAGAGGGCCGCCGACACGAGGGTGTGGTAGTCGGGCTTCTCACTCATCGCGCCAGCTCCGTGACAGACAGGTAGACCCCGACCGTCCCCGCGCCGTTGTCGTCACGGACGCGAAGCTGGATCGGGCGCGCGGGACCGGGTTCCCAGGTGCGGACGTAGACAGTCGCGCCCATGTAAACCCAACTGCCGCGCTGGTTTGGATCCCACTCAAAGAAGTAAGCGTTGACCAGGCCGAAGAGACCAAGCTGCCAAGTCGCGCCATTGTCGTAGGAGACATCAATCCAGAGGGCGCCAGGATTGGTGCCGTTCACATGCCGCGTCGGGACATCTCCCTTGCGATACGCGAGGATCTGGACAGCGCTGGTGTCACTCTTCGGCATGAAGTTGACCACGACCTGCGTGCCGCTGTCGTTCGACGCGGCGACGGTCTGCGAGACCGCCTTGCCGGCGATCTTGATCGTGTCGACCTGGAGATCACCGATCTTGGCGTTGGTGATCGCCGCATCCCCGATCTGGGCCGCCTGGATCGAGGCGTCCTTGATCGAGGCGCCGTCGATGGTCGCCTTGCGGATGTAGCTGCCGTCCAGCGAGGTCTCGTCGTTGGTGATCTTCAGGACGGCCTGGCCGTTCTTGTCCCGGACCTCCATGCCGTAGATCTCGGTCTTGCCGTCGCCCTCGAAGACGCCGACGTTGCCGATCGAGACCTGCTCCACCCCGTTGTTGGCCACGATCCGCATGAGGCGGTTGCGGGCGTCGAGCTGGAAATTGGCCGAGCCGAGGAAGATCAGATCCGCGGTGATGGTGCCGGCGCCGAGCTTGTCGGCCGTCACCTCGCCCGCGGCGATCTTCTCAGCCGTGATGGCCCCGGCCGCGATGTTGGCAGCCTGGATGGCACCCGCCTTGATCTGGTCGGCCGTGATCGTCCCGGTGTTGATCCGGGAGCCGTCGATGATCGTGCCGCCGTAGACCGCGTTGAGGCCGGCGAACCCATCATAGGAGCACAGGAGCACGGCATCCGGGTCTCCCAGGATGGCCGATGCGCTGTCGAGCGCGACCTGGACCACGCCCTGCTGGGCGCGGCTCCACCAGGCGAAGGCATGCTTGCCGCCCGTCTGGACGCTGCCCGGCGCCACAGCGGCAGCCACGGCCTTGCCGTCGTCACCCGTGAACAGGATCGTGCCGGCGCTCCAGGAGAGCGTGGCCTCCTCCTTGTCGGCCGAGAAGTCGAGCCCGACCGTCTGGAGCCCGCGCGCGCCGATCTTGAGGGTGTTGGCCGCGATGGAGTTCGCTGCGATGTGGCCGCCGTCGATCTGCGTCGCGTCCGGGCCGCCGAGCCACGAGGAGAGTGTGACCTCGCCGCCGATGCGGATCCGGTCGGCCTGGATCGAGCCGGCCTTGATGTTGTCGCCCGTGATGGTGCCCGCGGCGATCTTGTCGCCGGTGATCGTGCCGGCCTTCACCTGGTCCGCGGTGATGGAGCCGGCGACGATGCGGTCGGCCGAGAGCGAGTTGGTGGCGATCGTGCCGCCGTCGATCACGGTCGAGGCGTTGGCGACCCACGGGGCGAACGCGGTCTGGTTCGCCAGCGCCTTCGCCAGATAGAGGCCCGTCCAGGCGACCTGCGGGGCGGCCTCGCCCGTCCAGATCGCGCGCTTCACCGGCACCACGAAGGCGGCGCCGGCCGGCGCTGTCCCGAACACGCCCACGCGCGCCATCGTCTCCAGAGGCCCGACACCCGGGGCGGCCGCATGCACGTCGCCCGAGGCGGCGGCGAGCGGCTGGCGCGTGGCGTCGAGGAACAGGAGGATGACCTGCGCCTGGGCGCGGGTGATCGAGGCGTAGGCCGACAGCTCGTAGCGCTGGCCCGGGGCGACCGGGTAGGCTTCATCCCAGCCGGCCGGGAGCCGGCGCTCCAGCACGCAGTCCGCGTAGGCGCCAGAAGCCGGCGTGTCGGCGCGCGCGACCAGCACCGCGCCCATTCCGGGCGGGGCGAACGCGGTCGAGGCGCTGATCGCCGGGGCGACGCCGTCGGAGGCACCGTGCAGCGCGAAGCCCGAGACGCCGCCCAGAAAGTCCGAGTTGAACAGCAGGTTGCCCGAGGACAGGCCGACGGCGATCTTGTCCGCGGTGATCGCGCCGGCAGCGATGGCCTCGGCCTTGATGGCGCCGGCCGCGATCAGCCCGGCCGTGATCGAGTTCGCGACCAGGCGGTCGGCGTCGATCGAGTTGGCGGCCATCTTCTCGGTGGAGATGGCGCCGTCCTCGATCTGCGTGCCCTTGATCTGCCCGACGATGCCGCCCGCGGTGGTGTTGCCGACGACCGGCGCCCAAGCGCCGTCCTCGATCTGGTAGAGCTTGCCGTCCGTCTTGAGCAGCAGCACGAGCGGGCCGTCGTAGCCGGCGAGCTCCGGCAGCGTGTCGACCACGCCGATCGCGGTGAGCCCGTCGGCGAACGAGGTCTGGTCCAGGATCTGGCCGGCGATCTGCTCCTTGGTGATGACCGGCGAGACCGCCTGCACCGGGCCGGCGAACACCTCGCTCTGCGTGCCGGACGTGTTGACCGTGCGCGCCCAGTAGAAGCGCGTCTGGGCGGCCTGCAGCGTCTTGTCGATGAAGGTCTGCGCGCCCGCGACGGCGCGCCCCAGCGACGCCCTCTGCGCATCCTGCGTGGGTGCAGCGAACAGCTCGACATACGCGAGATCGGCCTGGGCCGGGTCGACCCAGCTCAGCACGGCCGTCTCGAAGGCGGCGACGACCGCGAGACCTGTGACCGGGTCCGGGGCGGTCTCGTTGACCGCGGCGACGATCGAGACCGGCGCCGACCAGGTGCCGACGGTGTCCGAGCCGTTGTAGGCCCGCACGCGCACCGCGTAGGTCAGCCCGGGCGCCAGGCCGTGCCGCTCCCAGGCCGGGTCCGAGACGCGCTCGCGCACCCAGGTGCCGCCCTCGACCGAGACCTCGACCTCGTAGCCCGCGAGGTTCTCGGCCGGGCTCTTGTCCCAGCTCGCGCGCACCACGGCCGTCAGGGTGCCGTCGATCGCGGTCTCGGCCGCGGTCTCGAGCTTCAGGCCGGTCGGCGCCGCGGGCACGTCGGTGTCGATGATCCGGTTCGACACCCACACCTTCTGCTCGGGGCCGATGTTGAGGCCCTGCTTGCCGAACTGGTCGTAGGCGGCGACCCGCACGTAGTAGAAGGTCTCGGGCGTCACCTTGAACGAGACGAGGGTGGAGTTGCCGTCGTAGGCCGGCTTCGTCGCCAGCGGGTCGAAGCCCGCGGCCTGCGACAGCCACACGAGCACGCCCGCGAAGTCCGGGTCGGCCGGGCGGTCGAAGGAGACGAACAGGCTCTCGGTCGTCGTGGTGATCGAGGGCGAGATGACGTCCGGAGCGGCGTTCTCGCACACGAGCGTCGCCGGCGCGCTCTCGCGGCCGAGCACGTCCCGGGCCCGGACCTGGACCCAGAACTTGCGGCGCGGGCCGCCGTCGGCCGTGTTGGCGTCGAGGCCGTAGGTGAAGGTGGCGCCGGGTGCGACCCAGTCGGACACGAGCTCCTGCGTGTCGACGTCGAGGATGCGCACCACGAAGTCGATCGCGTAGGGGATCACGGCGTCCGGCCAGGTGACGTCCCAGTCGAGCACCAGGTCCTTGCCGGCGAACGCGCCGTCGCCGGCGTCCTGCCCGCGCACGCGCAGGTTGGCGACCGACGGCCCGGGCTGACCCTCCCAGCCCGCGACCGTGAAGGCGAGCGAGGCCGGGGCCGAGCGCTTCCCCTGGCCCTGGCCGGTCACGTAGGCCGTCCAGTCGCCGGCCTTGAGGTCGGGAAGCGTGATCGACGGGTTCTGGGTGACGCCCATGTCGACGTCGCCGTCCGGCCCGGACAGGAGCACCGCGTAGGAGCTCGACATCCAGTCGGAGGCCGGCGTCCAGGACAGCAGCACCTCGATGTGCGGCAGGCCGTCCTGGAAGGTCTGGGTCTCGGTGGCCTTCAGGTTCACCGGCGGCTGGATCTTGGTCGAGGGCCGCACGTAGCTCGGCGGCGCCAGGAACACGTCCTGCTCGATGCGGGCATACTTCGTCGGGTCGTGGAACAGGGCCGCGACCTTGAAGGTGTTCTTCTTGGGCTCCGTGACCGAGAGCACGCGATACTGGCGCGGGGCGACGTCGGTGCCCGAGATCGCCCACATGGCGCCCGGCGCGATCTCGCCCTCGAGCTCGGCGTCGAGGACCGCGGTGACGTTGCCCTGCTCCCAGCCGATGACGCCCCGGGTCTCGATGACGCCGGCCTTGTTCACCACCGAGATCTTGTAGGTGGCGCTCGCCGTCGGCTCGAAAGCCTTGTCGAGGTTGAGCCGCGAGGGCGAGTGCGAGATCACCCGGCCGCCGATGCGGGTCTGCGCCTTGCGCGGGTCGGCGATAGCGATGATGTGCCCGGGCCGCAGCGGGTCGGCCGCGAGCGCGTCGAGACCCATCTCGAACTCGACGCTCTCGGTGGCCGTGTAGTCGGTGTCGAGCGTCCAGGCGCCGATCCGGTGCGCGAGCCCGCGCGAGGTGCAGCCGACCGCCTGGATGTCGGTCTGGCGCCAGCCGAACTTGTCCAGGCCCTCGTCGTGCTGCACGACCTCGATGGCGTTCCGGTAGAAGTCCTCCGGGTCGTTCCACGAGACCATCGCGACCGTGTTGCGGGTCTTCTTGGCCGTGCGGGAATACTTGAAGCTGCCGCCGATCACGTTGGCCGGCGCGAGCAACTTCACCGGGTCGGCCGGCTTGTCGGCGACCGCGAACACCTGCCCGACCGACCAGAAGGCCATGCCGCGGAAAGCCGCGGTGATCTGCTGGAGGACCTTGTAGGCCTCGTCGCGCGAGTTGAGCACGCCGTTGAAGGTGTAGCGCGGCTCCTTCCCGCCCTTCCCGTCATTGACTAGCTCGTCGCAATACTGGGCGATCTCGTAGAGGCCGAACTTGTCGATCTTGGTCTCGTCGATGAACTCGCCGAGGCCGTAGCGATCGTTGGTCAGCAGGTCGTAGAAGATCCACGCCGGGTTGTTGGTCCAGGCGCGCTTGAACGTGCCGTCCCAGAAGCCCGCGTAGGTCCGGGCCTCGGGGTCGTA
>Ga0255028_100113_pt1 | contig 20974 bp, 20 predicted proteins | sample DRGLUT_MetaT_FD_178168 | JGI IMG/M metagenome (GOLD analysis project Ga0255028, IMG submission 178168) | Metatranscriptome of freshwater microbial communities from Pennsylvania, United States - DR:GLUT (Metagenome Metatranscriptome) | ecosystem: Environmental > Aquatic > Freshwater > Creek...
CCCGGATCGCCACCCCCCGGATCGGCCGCGCCGTCGCGCACCTTCGGCCGTGCCGCCAGCGCCCAGCCCGACGAGGCCGCGAGCGACGCCCGCGCCCGGGCGCGGGAGGCCAGGACGCTCGACGAGCTTGAGACGATCCTGGCCGATTTCGACGCCTGCCCGCTGCGCTTCACCGCCAAGAACCTCGTCTTCGCCGACGGCAATCCGGAGGCGCGGGTGATGTTCTTGGGCGAGGCGCCCGGCGCCGACGAGGACCGGATCGGCAAGCCGTTCATGGGCCGCTCGGGCCAGCTCCTCGACAAGATGATGAAGGCGATCGGTCTGGACCGGACCAGCGCCTATATCGGCAACATCGTGCCCTGGCGGCCCCCGGGCAACCGCAACCCGACGCCCCAGGAGGTGGCGGTGTGCCGGCCCTTCGTGGAGCGCCAGATCGAGCTGGTCGATCCGGAGATCATCGTCTGCCTCGGCGCGCCCGCGACCCAGACGCTGACCGGCACCAAGGACGGCATCCTGCGGACCCGCGGCCGCCTGTTCCCGTACAAATTGCCGAACCGCGAGGCGAAGCTGCTGGCGACCCTCCACCCGGCCTTCCTGCTGCGCCAGCCGGTGCAGAAGCGCTTGGCGTGGCGGGATTTCCGCGCCCTGCGCGCGCTGCTCGACGGGAAAGCGTGACCGCGCGCTTGACCGGGCTGGCGGAACCGGGTCTCCCCTCCCGCCATTAGAGCTTCGTTCCCGCCGGTGGTCCGCCACCGGGCGGGCCAAGCGACGTGCAGACAGCCGCGGGCTGCCCGAGGCGGCCGGCGCAGCATCGATGGCGGGACCCAACCATGCGCTGGGAAGATCTACGCAGCTCCGACAATGTCGAGGACCGTCGGGGCGAGGGTGGCGGCGGCGGCGGCATGGGCTTCCCCGGCGGCGGTGCCGGCGGGCTCGGCATCGGCACGATCGTGGTGCTGCTGATTGTCAGTTACTTCACCGGCATCAACCCGGCGATCCTGATCGGCGGTGCCGAGCGGATCGGCGGCGGGCGCGCCCAGCAGGAGCAGCCGGCCGACCCCCAGGCCCAGGCCAAGCGCCGTCAGGCCCCGACCGACGAGAGCGGTCGGTTCGCGTCGAAAATCCTGGGCAACACCGAGGATGTGTGGAGCCAGATCCTGCCGCAGCAGACCGGCAAGCAATACACGCCGACGACGCTGGTGCTCTATACCGGCGGCACCCGCTCAGGCTGCGGCTCGGCGCAGGCCGCGATGGGCCCGTTCTACTGCCCGCTCGACAAGAAGGTCTATCTGGACACGGGCTTCTTCAAGGAGATGGCCTCGAAGTTCGGCGTGAAGGGCGACTTCGCCTACGCGTATGTCATCGCCCACGAGGTCGGCCACCACGTCCAGGACGTGCTCGGCATCCTCGGCAAGGTCCAGGCCCGCCAGCAGCAGGCCTCGAGCAAGACCGAGGCGAATGCCCTCTCGGTGCGCATCGAGCTGATGGCCGATTGCCTCGCCGGCGTCTGGGCCAAGAACTCCAACGACAAATACGCCGAGCTCGATCAGGGCGACATCGACGAGGCCCTGAACGCCGCCGCACAGATCGGCGACGACGCGCTGCAGCAGCGCTCCCGGGGCTACGTGGTGCCGGATTCCTTCACCCACGGCTCCTCGGCCCAGCGCCAGCGCTGGTTTACAGCCGGCTACAAGAGCGGCCAGACCAAGGCCTGCGACACGTTTCGGACGGCGAACAACTGAGGCACCCGACGCGCGCCCTCCCCCCTCTGCGGGGGAGGGCGATGTGCCGCTTTCCGTCAGATGGTGCTCAGCAGAGCTGCAGACCTGCGGGAGCGCGTGCGTCCCTCATCCCCGGCTCAGCCGCCTCGCATTGGCCTGGACCTTCCGCCGGTAGCTGCGGATCACCTTGCCGTTCGAGGCGCCCGTGGCCAGCATCACGGCGGCCTCGCCGGCGGCCAGCATCTTCTCGGTCACCATCAGCTGCGCCTCGGCCTGGGCGGCCGGGCCGCCGAGGGCGAACATCGCCATCCGCTGGGCGATCACGCCCTGCGCCTCCAGGCCGAGCATGGCCATGTCCATCCCCGTCTTCCACCAACCGAACAGCATCGCGTTCCTCGTGTTGCGCGGGGTAACGGCCGAGCCTGGCTTCGGCTCCCGGGCTGCACCCGCATCGTGCCTGCATGCAGCGCAGGCCCGTCCCGCGAAGCCGATCCCGTCTTTGCGCCGTCTCGATCCATGCCGTAAGCGCCCCAGGAGATTCCTCCCGGACACCGCGCCCGCTCTCCATGATACGCCTGGACAAAATCACCAAGCAGAACGGGCGCCAGCTCGTCTTCATCGAGGCCTCGGCCGCGCTGCAGCGCGGCGAGAAGGTCGGGCTCGTCGGCCCGAACGGCGCCGGCAAGACCACCCTGTTCCGGATGATCATCGGCCAGGAGGAACCCGACGAGGGGCAGGTCGCCGCCGACCGGGGCATCACGATCGGCTATTTCAGCCAGGATGTCGGCGAGATGTCGGGCCGCAGCGTCGTCACCGAGGTGATGGACGGGGCCGGCCCGGTGAGCACGGTCGCGGCCGAGCTCGCCGCGCTCGGCGCGGCGCTCGCCGACCCGGACCGGGCCGACGAGATGGACGCCCTGATCGAGCGCTACGGCGAGGTCCAGGCCCGGTTCGAGGAGCTCGACGGCTACGCCCTGGAGGGCCGGGCCCGCGAGGTGCTCGACGGCCTCAGCTTCAGCCAGGCGATGATGGACGGTGACGTCGGCGCCCTGTCGGGGGGCTGGAAGATGCGCGTGGCGCTCGCCCGCATCCTGCTGATGCGCCCGGACGTGATGCTCCTCGACGAGCCGTCGAACCACCTCGACCTCGAGAGCCTGATCTGGCTCGAATCGTTCCTGAAGGGCTATGACGGCGCCCTGCTGATGACCTCGCACGACCGCGAGTTCATGAACCGCATCGTCACCAAGGTGATCGAGATCGACGGCGGCGCGCTCACCACCTACTCGGGCGATTATGCCTTCTACGAGGGCCAGCGGAAGCTCAACGAGGCGCAGCAGCAGGCGCAGTTCGAGCGCCAGCAGGCGATGCTCGCCAAGGAGATCGCCTTCATCGAGCGCTTCAAGGCCCGGGCCTCCCACGCCGCCCAGGTGCAGAGCCGGGTGAAGAAGCTCGACAAGATCGAGCGCGTCGAGCCGCCCCGGCGGCGGCAATCGGTGGCCTTCGAGTTCCAGCCGGCGCCGCGCTCGGGCGACGACGTCGTGATGCTCAAGGGCGTGCACAAGCGCTACGGCAGCCGCACCATCTACGAGGGCCTCGACTTCTCGGTGCGCCGCCGCGAGCGCTGGTGCGTGATGGGCATCAACGGCGCCGGCAAGTCGACGCTGCTCAAGCTCGTGACCGGCACCACCGCGCCCGACGACGGCGCGGTCACGATCGGCGGCAGCGTCAAGCTCGGCTACTTCGCCCAGCACGCCATGGACCTGCTCGACGGTGACCGCACCGTGTTCCAGACCCTGGAGGAAGCCTTCCCGCAGGCCGGCCAGGGCTCGCTGCGGGCGCTCGCCGGCTGCTTCGGCTTCTCGGGCGACGATGTCGAGAAGCGCTGCCGGGTGCTCTCGGGCGGCGAGAAGGCCCGGCTGGTCATGGCCCTGATGCTCTACGACCCGCCGAACTTCCTGGTGCTCGATGAGCCGACCAACCATCTCGATATGGGCACCAAGGAGATGCTGATCGAGGCGCTGGCCAATTACGAGGGGACGATGCTGTTCGTGTCCCACGACCGGCACTTCCTGGCGGCCCTGTCGAACCGGGTGCTGGAGGTGACCCCGGACGGCATCCACCAGTATGGCGGCGGCTATACCGAGTATGTCGCCCGCACCGGCCAGGAGGCGCCGGGCCTGCGGAGCTGAGGGGCGGCGTCATCGCGAGCGCGGCGAAGCGACCCAGGGTAGCGGGACGTCTCGGGAGCGAGCGCGTCGCTGGATTGCTCCGCTCCGCTCACAACGACGGCCATTTCGGCCCTGCGACGGCCGCTCCGCTTACCGCGCCGGCCGACACGGGTTAGGCTGCCCCGAAACGGCCCTGGGACGACGCCGTGCGACGCCTCCTGAAATTCCTGCACACGATGGGATCGGCCGGATTGCTCGGCGCGATGGCCGCGCTGGTCGTCCTGCTGAGCCTCGCGCCCGCGCCGGCGGCTCTGCAAGGATACGCGACGATCCGGGGTGCGATGGGCGCGGTCGCCACCTGGATCTTCCTGCCGGCCCTGGCCGTGACGCTGATGTCGGGCCTGCTCGCGATGGCGCTGAACCGGGCCTATCTGAATGCCGGCTGGGCGTGGTTGAAGCTCGCCACCGGGGTCCTGATGTTCGAGGGCGGCCTCGTCTACGTGCAGGGTCCGATGAAGCGGGAGGCCGAGCAGAGCGCACAGGCGCTCGCCGGCACGCTCGATCCCGCCGTGCTGGCGGTCTCGCTCCCGGGCGAACGCGGCACGCTCTGGGTGCTGCTCGCCGTCGCCACCGCGAACGTGGCGCTCGGAATCTGGCGGCCGCGCGTGCTGCGGATCCCCCGCTAGGCATGCCCATCCGACCCGCGTCCCGAACCCGGGCGCACCGCGATCCGGTCGTCACTTCCCAATACAGAAGCCGGCAAACAATCGGTCGAGCACATCCTCGACACCGACATGGCCGCCGACCTCGCCGAGCGCCCGGACGGCAAGCCGCAGGTCCTCCGCGGCGAGTTCCGGCAGGGTGCCGGTGCCGGCCTGCAGCCGGTCGAGATGGGCCACGCAGGCCTCCAGCGCCGCCCGGTGACGCGCTCGGGTGATCAGTGCGTCGCCGGCGCCGAGCCCGGTTTCTGCCGCTACCTGGATGGCGTCGAGCAGCGCCTCGAGACCCGCGCCGGTCCGTGCCGAGACGGCAAGTCCCCCATGAAGTGAGCCGGCAAATAGATCGGCTTTCGTCAGAACCGTTACGGCTGGAACCGCCGCTGTGTCGAGGTCCGGTGTCGTCCCGTCGGGCGGCACGAGCAGCAGCACCAGATCGGCGCCCGCGATCCGCGCGCGGGTGCGGGCGATGCCCTCGGCCTCCACGGGCTCGGCGGTGTCGCGCAGGCCCGCGGTATCGACCAGCAGGACCGGCAGGCCGCCGAGATCGAGCCGGACCTCGATCGCATCCCGGGTGGTCCCCGGCAGGTCCGAGACGATCGCGGCCTCGCGCCGGCTGAGGGCATTCAGCAGCGTGGATTTGCCGGCATTCGGTGCGCCGGCCAGAACCACGGTGAAGCCGTCGCGCAACCGCTCGCCCCTGCGGCCGTCGCGCAGGGCCGTCGCGATGGCGTCGCGCAGGGCGGCGGCCCGGCCGAACAGGGCGGCGTCGAGGCCTGCATCGTCCACATCGCCCTCGTCGGCGAAGTCCAGGGCCGCCTCCGCGGCGGCCAGGCAATCGATCGCCTCGGCGCGCCAGGCCGCAACCTGCCGGCTGAGTTCGCCGTCGAGCTGGCGCAGCGCCTGACGGCGCTGTGCGTCGGTCTCCGCGTCGATCAGGTCGGCGACCGCCTCGGCCTCGGCGAGATCCATCCGGCCATTCAGCACGGCGCGGCGGGTGAAGGCTCCCGGTCCCGCGGCCCGGCAACCGGGAATGGCCGCGAGCGCCGCGAGCACGCCCATGCGCACCGCCGGTCCGCCATGCAGATGCAGCTCGGCCATGTCCTCGCCGGTATAGGTGCCCGGTCCCGGAAACCAAGCGACCAGGGCCCGGTCGAGCTCTATCCCGCAGGCAGGATCGCGGAGCGTCCGGAGCGACAGCCGTCGCGGCGGCGGCAGTGTCCCCGCCAGGGCCAGCACAGCGTCCCGCGCGGCCGGGCCGCTGAGGCGGAGCACCGCCACCGCGGAACGGCCGAAGCCGGTGGCGGGGGCAAAGAGCGTGTCGGTGTCGGTCATGGTCTTCGATACGGGTGGGGCCCAGCGGCCGCCGGGCTGTCGGGACGGGATTTCACGTGAAACACGCACCCGGTCCTATACCATCCTGCCGCCATCGTGCTGGGCCAGGGGAAATGGACGGCACGTCGAATCGGGGATCGCCATGAGGCTCTGGACCCGTCGCAGCATCGGCCGCGGCCTGCTGGCGGCCCCCGCAATCCCTCTGCTTCGGCCGGCGCTGGCCGGAACCGAGCCCGAACTCGTGGCGATCGAGCGCCGGCTCGGCGGGCGCCTCGGAATCGCGGCGGCCTCGGCCGGGCGCGTCCTGATCGGCCATCGCGCCGGGGAGCGCTTCCCCCTGTGCAGCACGTTCAAGGTCCTGGCCGTCGCGGCGGTTCTGGCCCGGGTCGATTCCGGGTCCGAGACGCTGGAGCGGAGCATCGCCTACGGACCGGACGACCTGCTGAGCTACGCGCCGGTCACTCGGAAGGCCCTGGAATCCGGCGGCGGCCGCCTGACGGTCGCCGAACTCTGTGCGGCCGCCCTCGAATGGAGCGACAACACCGCCGCGAACCTGCTGCTCGCGAGCCTCGGCGGCCCGGAGGGGCTGACCGCGTGGCTGCGCAGCCTCGGCGATCCCCTCACCCGGCTCGACCGCACCGAACCGACCCTGAACACCGCGATCCGCGACGATCCGCGCGACACCACCACCCCGGAGGCCATGCGGGCGACCCTCGGGCGGATCCTGCTCGAGTCGGTGCTGTCGCCGCCCAGGCGTGCAAGGCTGGAGGACTGGATGGTCGGTTGTCAGACCGGCTTCAAGCGGCTCCGCGCCGGACTCCCGGACCAGTGGACGGTCGGCGACAAGACCGGCAGCGGCGACAACGGCACCGTGAACGACGTGGCGATCCTGCGGCCGCCGGGGCGTGCGCCGGTGATCGCGACCGTGTACCTCACCGGTTCGGCGGCCCCCGCGGCGGCCTGCGAGGCGGCCTTCGCCGAGATCGGCCGGCTCGTCGCCGCGCGGGCGGCCGGTGCCTGAGACCGGACAGACCGTGGCCAAGACCGCCGCGAAGACCGCCGCGAAGGCGCCCAGCAAGATCACACGGGCGACGCAGGTCCTCGACAAGGCCGGGTTCCGCTACAGCGTCCACACCTACGCCTACGATCCGGATGCCCCGCGCATCGGCCTTCAGGCCGCGGAGGCGCTGGGCGTCGATCCCGGCCGCGTGCTGAAGACCCTGATGGCGGCGGTGGATGGACGCCCGGTCTGCCTGCTGGTCGCCTCCGACAGGGAGGTCGCGATGAAGCGCGTCGCGGCCGCCTTCTCGGGCAAGGCCGCCGCGATGCTGAAACCGGCCGATGCCGAGCGCCTGACCGGCTATCATGTCGGCGGGATCAGCCCGCTCGGCCAGAAGCGGAGCTTCCCGACGGCGATCGATGCCGGCTCCCTGGGCGATCCGGGTGCCGAGATCCACGTCAATGGCGGCGGCCGCGGCCTTCAGATCCGCCTGACCGAGGGCGACCTCGTGGCGGTGCTGGACGCCCGGGTCGTCCCGCTCGCCTAGCCGGGTCGGGTAAGGGCGCGTTTACCCCGTTCCCGCACGGTGCGGCTTCCTGAGAGGTGGGACCGGCATGCGGAACGTGGGGCGCGGGGTGATGGCGGTGCTCGCACTCGCCCTGCTGACCGGTGGTCCCGGCGCGGCGGCGGATCTCGAGGTCCGCGGAGCCTCCGAAACCGGGGTGAGCGGCAGCCCGCGCTTCTTCCCGCGCAGCGACGGGATCGATCGCCGGCCGGTCTACGCCATCCGGACGCGGGCGGTGCCGGTGGGCTGCACGCCCCGGCGGGCACCGGTGCCCACCAACGCCCCGGACGATCCGAGCTATGTCGGATCCGAATACGGCCTGTCGCATCCGAGCTATTACGGCTTCACGCCGCCGCTGGGCGTCGATGATCCCTTCGGCCGCTCGCTCCTGCCCTATTGTCCCTGACGGGTCCGTCGGCGCGGAGGATCCGCTGCGTCGTTCCCGATTGCAACGCGATCGGAAACGGCTCTAGACCGGCGGCACTGCCCCCGGAGCCCGTGCCTTGCCCGAGTCGACCCCGCAGCGTTTCAGCGATCTCGCCGCCCTGCGCGGCTGCGTGGCGGCGTGGCGCGCGGCGGGCGAGCGCGTCGTCCTGGTCCCCACGATGGGCGCCCTGCACGAGGGCCATCTCGCCCTGGTGGCCGAGGCCAGGAGGCTCGGGCAGCGCATCGTGGCGAGCATCTTCGTCAACCCGACGCAGTTCGGCCCCAACGAGGATTTCGCCCGCTATCCGCGGGACGTGGAGACCGATCTGGCCCTTCTCGGTCGGGCGGGGGCCGATGCCGCCTGGACGCCCGACGTGCCGACCATGTACCCGCCGGGCTTCGCCACGCGGATCGAGGTCGGGGCGCTGTCCGAAGGCCTGTGCGGCCCGTTCCGCCCGGGTCATTTCGCCGGGGTCGCCACCGTGGTGACCAAGCTGCTGAACCAGGTCCGGCCGGACGTCGCCCTGTTCGGCGAGAAGGATTTCCAGCAGCTCCGGGTGATCCAGCAGGCGGTGGCCGATCTCGATCTCGCGGTGGAGATCCGCGGCGTGCCGACCGTGCGGGAGCCGGACGGCCTCGCCCTGTCGTCGCGCAACCGCTACCTCTCGCCCGAGGAGCGGGCAACCGCACCCCGGCTCCACGCGGTGCTGACCGAGATCGCGGCCGCCTCGCGCAACGGCACCCCGGTGGCCGGCCGGATCGCCGCCGGCAGGGCCGCGCTGGAAGTCGCGGGCTTCCGGGTTCAGTACCTCGCCGTCTGCGACGCCCGGACTCTGGCGCCGGTCGAGCGGGTCGACGGCCCGGCGCGCGTCCTCGCCGCCGCCTTCCTCGGCCGGACCCGGCTGATCGACAATCTGGCCGTCTAGGCCGGCTCCGGCGCGGCTACGCCTGCGAGCAGGCGTCCGCGTGCCCGAAGGATTTCGGGCGGCGCGAACGGCTTCTCCAGCCGGCAAGCTGCCGCGTAGCGTTCGGGCCGGACGGTCTGATCGTAGCCGGTGGCGAACACGAACGGCACGCCGCGGGCGATCAGACAGTCCGCGACCGGATAGACCATCTCGCCGCACAGGTTCACCCCGAGGATCGCCGCCTCAGGTGCCGCCTCGCTTCGGAGCAGGGCGAGGGCGCCATCGACGGACGAGACCGGCCCCAGCACGGTGGCCCCGGCCTGCCGCAAGGCCTCCTCCAACGCCTCCGCGATGACGTATTCGTCCTCGACCGCCGGGACGCGGCGGCGGGAAAGAGACCCGGCAGACATCGGCACGCCCCTTCCAGGCCGGCAGGTCCGGAGCAGGCCGGACAAGGGTGCTCCGAACGCGGCCGGTTTCCATCACGGAGGTTGGTCTGGCACCGGGTCGATCAACCACCGACGCATATCGGTGCACCCGAGGGCCGTCCCCGGCCACCGGCCGGTGCAGGGGCCGTACGGCACCGGCGACATGCGCCGCGGGGTCCGAAGCCAGGCGGCGCGGGGCGAGCGCGTTTGGGAGCCGCGTCGTGGCCGCCGGGTCACGCTCCCGGGGTTTTCACCATTTGTTATCCCACGCTGTTGGCGCTGCCGTGCCGACCTGCTCTCTGCTGGCCCCGTGATCGGACCGCGCCCCGCCCTGGCCTTCCTGGCCGCCTCCCTCCTCTGCGCGACCCAGGCCAGTGCTGGGGACGACGCGTTCGAAGGCATGGCCGGCCCATACGGTGAGCGCCTGCGCTACGACGAGAAGGGGCTGACCCTTACGTTTCCCGATCCCGCGGTGAGCCTGAATATCGGCGGCCGGCTCCACCTCGATGCCGGCGCGGCGGGCTTCAGCCGGCCCGGCCTGCCCGAGGCCTTCCCCGACAATTTCGCCGTGCGCCGGGCCTGGATCGAGCCGACGCTGACCATCGGCAAGGATTGGGTGATCGCCTTCCAGTACGATTTCAGCGATCCGCTTCAGCCGATCAACGATGCCTTCGTGGCCTGGAAGGGGCTGCCGGACACGATCCTGACCCTCGGCAACATGAAGGTGCCGTTCAGCCTCGAATGGCTGCAGAGCAACAACGACATCCTGTTCACCGAGCGCTCGCTGGCCAACGCCTTCGTGCCGGATCGCCGCTTCGGTTTCGCGGTCGGGCATCACGGCCAAGCCTGGACCGCCGTGGCCGGCGTGTTCGGCAACGCCGCCAGCAACGGCATTGGCGGGGACGGGGTCGCGGCCGCGGGGCGGGCCACCGTGGCGCCGATCCTGGCGGAGAGCGAGACCCTGCATTTCGGCCTCGCCGGAATCGTCCGCCGCCGGTCCCGGAGCGACGGCGATTTCAGCTTCTCGACCCCGGCGGAGGCGTCGCTGTTCGCGCGACCGTTCGCCGATACCGGCGACCTGCCCGACGTGGCGCGCGTCTCGCGGCTCGGCGCGGAATTCGCCTATCGCAACGGCCCGTTCCTGGTCCAGGCGGAGTACATCCGGGCCGAGATCGAGCGCTTCGCGGGACCCGGCGGAGCGCCGCCCGCGCGGGCCTTCCAGGGCGGCTATGTCGAGGCGGCCCTGGTGCTGAACGGGGAGGGCCGCCGCTACGCGCTCACCCCGAACGGCGGCACCACCTACGCGACCTTCAAGGGCGTGGCCGTCCCGGAGGGGCAGCGGGTCTCCCGGGGCGGGATCGGCGTGTTCGAGCTGGCCGCCCGCTTCAGCGCCATCGACCTCGACGATCGGGGCCTGCGCGGCGGGATGGAGCGGGACGTGACCCTCGGCCTGAGCTGGTACCCCGAACCGAATCTCCGGCTCATCGCCAATTACGTCCACGGCCGCGTGCGGCCCGGTGCGGCGCAGGCCGACACATTCGGCACCGCGCCGTTCTCCGTCGATACGGTCATCGGGCGCCTGCAGATCTACTGGTGAGGCCGCCCCGGCCGTCCTTGCGCGCGGAGCGGAGCCATCCGGAATCGCGCCCCGGTCACCGAGAGGTCGCGCCGCCCTGGGTCACGCCGCTGCGCGCGGGATGACGGGAGCCTCGTCAACCGTAGCCGTGGAACGGAAACCGTCTCAGACGGCGCGGCGCAGGACCGACCGGAAGGAGCGCCGCTCCGGTTCCGGCTCGGTGGGCGGCACCGGGGCGTCGGCGGGCGTCGCCAGCACTTCGGCGCGGACGGGCCGGGGGGTGGCGAAGGCCGAGCCCTGCGCGAACGGGACGTCGAGGTCGATCAGGTCGGGGACATCCGCCTCGTCGCCGACCTCCGTGGCGACCAGCCGGATGCCCGCGCGGCCCAGGGCCGGCGCGGTATCCTCGACGGCGAGGTCCGCGAGGCGATCCCGGTCGGAGGCGGGGTGCAGCAGCATCGCGACCGGGACCTTGACCTGTCCGATGCCGAGCGCGGCCAGCTCCGCCGCGTCGAAGCGGAGATCGTCCGGGCGGTCGAGGCTGAAGCCGATCCGGCCGCGCAGGGGGGCCAGCAGGCTCCGCTGGCCGGCATCGAGGCCGCGCCAGCTGGCCTGCGGCAGGGCGATGATCAGACCCGCCAGGGCGGGATCGTCCGCGGCCATGCGGGCCAGCTCGCGCAGCAGGCCGGGCTCGAACAGCGACAGTGGCGACAGGCCGTAGGTCAGCATGGTCTCGCTGCCCCGCCGGGCGAGGTGGCGGGTCACGATGGCCGCCCGCTGCAGCATGCGGCGGTCGAGCTCGGTGGTGCGCCCGTGGCGCTCCAGCACCGGCAGGAACGTTTCGGGCTCCGCCGACGATCCGCCGACCCGCAGCCGGGCCAGCGCCTCGTAGGCCACGACCTTGCGCTGGGGCAGGGTGACGACAGGCTGGAGATGGATCTCCAGCCCCTCCCCTTCGAAGGCCCGGATGATCTCGGCCTCGCCCTCGGGCTCCCGGGCCGGCCGGGGCGGGATCGGTCGTGGGGGAATCGGCGGTTGCGAAATCGGCCGCGCCGCCGGCGGCGCCGGCACGATCGGCCGGGCGGCCGTGACGGGCGGCGCCTCGGACGCGACGGCCTGCGGGCGGGATGCGAGGGCGGCCGGGACCGGCTCCGGTGCGGACGCGGCCAGCTCGGCCCGGATCTCGGCTCGAAGATCCGGTATCGCGGCCGGCCGGGCGTTCAGGCGGGCGATCTCGGCATCCTGGGCGCTCACCACCCCGGTGAGGTCCCGGACGATCCCGCTCAGGAGCCCGAATTCGACGGTGAGTTCCTCGATCTGCGCCCGGAGCGCCGCCTCGGCCGATTCGGGCCGCGGCTGCGCGGCCGCGGTGGCGGCGGCCGTCTCGACCTTGAGCAGGCGGCGGGACAGCAGGTCGACCTCGCCGGACAGCTTCTCGCAGCGCCCCTTCAGGATCGCGATGCGGGTCAGCGCGAGGCCCGCGACCCCGGCGGCCAGGACGCCGAGCGTCAGGGCACTCCAGAGCGGCAGGAACACGGCGAGCGGCCCGAACACGACGAGCCCGAGCAGGCCGACCGTCAACAGCCCCGCGTACCGGCCGAGGACCGGGACCATCGTCTCTACACCCGCCAGGGTCACGCACCGGTCGCCGGGGGAGATCCCGGGCGAAGCCCCGCCGGGCGAGAACCGCTCACCGAATCTTTGGCGCCGCGCGGCCGGGGCGGCAAGGCCGTGCAGGCGCTGCGGCGGCGCGCAGGGTGTGAATTCCGGGCGGTGTGACGCCGGCGCCCACTGGAACGTTGCTGAATCGTCACGGCCGAGCCGATTGCGAGGCGTTCCGGGGAGGGTTGCGCGGCTTGCGAATGCGGAGGGGATGAAAAGGCGCCATAAAGCGTGACCATGACGTCAGTCTCCTCCCGTTCCTCTCGAATCCGCGCCCTGCTCGGCGCCGCGCTTGTCGCTGCCTGCGGCACGGCAACGTCGCGGGCCGCCGATCTCGGCGCGGTGCTGCCGCGCGCCGCGCCCACCTTCACGATGGTCGATCCCAGCACCTGGGTCGTGACGGTCAGCGGCTCGATCCAGGCCGTGCCGCGCTATCCCGGCGCGAGCGACTACACGGCGGTGGGCTATCCCTCGATCGACATCCGACGGGTCGGCGAGCCGCGCCGCTTCTCGACGCCGGATGACGGCTTCAGCCTGTCCCTCTACGACAGCGAGACCTTCCGGATCGGCCCGACCGCCCGCTTCGTGCCGGGCCGCTACTACGGCGACGACCGGCGCCACCTGTTCGGCTTCCGCGACGCGCGCTTCGCGGTCGAGCCGGGGGTGTTCGCGGAATTCTACCCGGTCTCCTTCATCCGCACCCGGGCCGAGATCCGGCAGGGCATCTACGGGCATCACGGCACGGTCGGCTCGGTGGCGGCCGATTATCTGATGCCGGTCGACAAATTCCTGTTCTCGATCGGGCCGCGCTTCAACATCGGCGATGCCAGCTTCGCCCGGAAGTATTTCGGCGTGTCCCCGACCGAGGCGGCGCTCAACGGCCGCGTCACCCCCTACGATCCGGACAGCTTCTACTCGGCGGGCGCCCTCGGCGCCGTGACCTACACGCCGAACGAGACCTGGGCCTACACGGCCTATGCCGGCTACACCCGCATCCTGGGCGTGTCGGGCGACAGCCCGCTGGTGCGCCGGCCTTTCGGCAACCCGAATCAGTACCAGTTCGGCCTGCGGATCGACTACGCGTTCCGGATGCCGGCCCTCTTCTGAGCCGCCTTGCGCGGCGGGAGCCCGGTCCCGACATTGCGGGACCTGGATTCTCGGAGAACGCGATGGACGCGACGCACACGGATCTGCTGATGCGGGTCGAGGGCATGACCTGCGACGGCTGCGCCGCGGCGGTGACCCGAACGGTCCAGCGCCTGGACCCCGCGGCCGAGGTCCAGGTCGATCGCGCGACCGGGCAGGTGGCGATCCGCACCGACGCGCAGGCCCTGGTGGTCGCCGAGGCCCTGACCAAGGCGGGCTACACCGCCACCGCGATGACCGGCTGAGGCCGGCGATGGCAGCGGCCCGGGGCTCGGCCTCCGGCCGCTGTCGGTCTCAGGAGCGGGTCAGGAACATCCCGGTCAGCAGCAGGGCGAAGCCCGCGAGGCCGAACAGGCCCTCCTTGCGCTTGGTGCTGTCGAGGAAATGGGCGGCGGCGCCGGCCGCGCAACAGACGGCGCCCAGGCCGATTGTCAGCGACGACATCTCGATTTCTCCTCACCGCGCGTCGCTCCGCGACGCAGCGAAACAATCCCCCGCCTGGGCCTGACGGACGCCGTTGTCCGTTCAGGATTCCGTGACGGGCAAGATTTGCACGGCCCGGATGCACTGGCAAGGGCGGCCGGGACAGTCCTCACCGGCCAGGCTGAAGTATAGCGTCTTGGCAGGACAGAGGCGGACGGCGCGCGGGCGCGGAATACTGCCGTGCCGTATTCCAGAACCGCCGGTTTCGGGCCCATCGGGTGTCCCGTGGCGGGCGGACGGCAGGACCTCGAACACGGGCTGACCAACCACAGCGCTTCCCCGTCTCGTGCAACACGCATTCCGTCATGCCAGGGCGCCGCAGGCGAACCCGGAGTCGGAGGCGTAAAATCCAGAAACGCTCTCGAAGCCCTTTCGGGAACGCCGCGGGGTTCTGGATTCCGGGCCCTGCTGCGCAATCCCGGAATGACGGGTTGGCTTCTGGGATGGGCAGCCTGCTCTCGTGAACGCGCGTTCGGGATCCTGGGGCGCGGGACCGCCGGACGCGTTGACCGCCGCATCCGCGCGCGCTTAGACCGGCCATGACCGGCCCGACCTGCGGGCCCTCCCCCGCGTGGACGATGCGGCGGGATCTCAGCGAAAGGCTGCGCGCCACCCGATGCCCACCCCCTCACCCGACCGGTTCGACGTCGCAATCGTCGGCGGCGGCCATGCCGGCGTCGAGGCCGCCGCCGTCGCGGCGCGCTGCGGCGCGCGCACCGCCCTGGTCACCCACGACCCGGCGACGATCGGGGCGATGTCGTGCAACCCGGCCATCGGCGGCCTCGGCAAGGGCCACCTCGTGCGCGAGGTCGATGCCCTGGACGGGCTGATGGGCCGGGTCGCGGACGCCGCCGGCATCCAGTTCCGCCTGCTCAACCGCCGCAAGGGCCCGGCGGTGCGTGGCCCCCGGACCCAGGCCGACCGGAAGCTCTACGCGGCCGCCATGCAGGCGGCCATCGCCGAGACTGCGGGCCTGACGGTGATCGCGGGGGCCTGTGAGGATCTCGTCCTCGACGCGGGCGGCCGCATCGCCGGCCTCGTCCTCGCGGATGGCCGGACCCTGGCCTGCGCCGCCGTGGTTCTCACCACCGGCACCTTCCTGCGCGGCCTGATCCATATCGGGGAGCGGCAGATCCCGGCGGGCCGTGTCGGCGAGGCGCCGGCGATCGGGCTCGCGCGGACGCTGGACCGCCTCGGCCTGCGCCTCGGACGCCTGAAGACCGGGACGCCGCCGCGCCTCGATGGCCGGACCATCGACTGGGCCGGCCTGGAGATGCAGGAGGCCGACGCCGAGCCGGTGCCGTTCTCGACGCTGACCGAGCGGATCACCAATCCGCAGATCCGCTGCGGCATCACCCGGACGAGCCAAGCGGTCCACGACCTGATCCGCGCCAACCTGCACCGCTCGCCGATGTATTCCGGCGGCATCGCCAGCCGCGGGCCGCGCTACTGCCCGTCGATCGAGGACAAGGTCGTGCGCTTCGGCGACCGCGAGGGGCACCAGATCTTCCTGGAGCCCGAGGGGCTCGACGACCCGACCGTCTACCCGAACGGCATCTCGACTGCCCTTCCGGAAGAGGTGCAGCACGCGATCATCCGGGCGATTCCGGGCCTGGAGCGGGCCACGATCCTGCGGCCGGGCTACGCCATCGAGTACGATTACGTTGACCCGCGCGAGCTCGACACCGGCCTGCAGGTGAAAAGCCTGCCGGGCCTGTTCCTGGCCGGCCAGATCAACGGCACAACCGGCTACGAGGAGGCGGCCGGCCAGGGGCTGGTGGCCGGCCTCAACGCCGCCCGGCTGGCGGGCGGACTCGCGGTCGCGACCTTCGACCGGGCAGAATCCTATCTCGGCGTGATGATCGACGACCTCGTCACCCACGGGGTCAGCGAGCCGTACCGGATGTTCACGTCGCGTTCCGAGTACCGGCTGTCCCTGCGAGTCGACAACGCCGATGCCCGGCTCACGCCGCGCGGGGAGTCGCTCGGCTGCGTCGGCCGCCACCGGGCTGCGCATTTCGCGGCGTCGCAGCAGGGACTCGACGCGGCCCGGGCCCGGCTCGACGCGGTCAGCCTGACGCCGAGCCAGGCGGCTGCCCACGGGATCAGCCTGAACCGCGACGGCATCCGCCGGACGGGCTTCCAGCTGCTCGCCTATCCGGAGATCGCGTGGCCGGATCTTGCGGCGATCTGGCCAGACCTGGCTTCGGTCGCGCCGCGGATCGCCGACCGGCTCAAGACCGACGCGACCTACGCGGTCTATCTCGACCGCCAGAACGCCGACATCGCGGCCTTCCGCCGGGACGAGGCCGTGCGCCTGCCGGCCGGGCTGGATTATGCGGCGATCAGCGGCCTGTCCAACGAGATGCGGGTGAAGCTCGAGGCGGTGCGACCCGGGACCCTCGGGCAGGCCGCGCGGATCGAGGGCGTGACCCCGGCCGCGCTGACGCTGCTCGCCGCCCATGCCCGGCGCGGCGTCCGGGTCACCGCGGATCGCGCCGCCGCGGACCGTCTGTCGGCATGAGTGATCCAGACCGCGCGCGCGTCCTCGCCGGCTCCCGTGTTTCACGTGAAACAGCCGAGCGGCTCGACCTCTACGTCGCGCAGCTCCGCCGCTGGCAGCCGATCAAGAACCTCGTCGGCCCCGCCACCCTGGCGGAGGTCTGGCGCCGGCATATCGACGATGCGCTGCAGCTCCTCGATCTCGCACCGGAGGCCCGGACCTGGCTCGATCTCGGCTCCGGGGCCGGCATCCCGGGGCTGATCCTGGCCATCGCCGGGGCCGAGCGCGGCATCGAGGTCAGCCTCGTCGAGAGCAACGCGCGCAAATGCGCCTTCCTCACCGAGACCGCCCGTCTCACCGGCGCACCCGTCCGGGTGCGCAACGCCCGGATCGAGTCGGTGATCGAGGATTATGCGGGCACCGAGATCGTCTGCGCCCGGGCCCTGGCGCCCCTGGCACAGCTCCTCGCCTGGACGGAGCCGCTGTTGAAAACGGGCACCACCGGTCTGTTTCCGAAGGGCCGGGATGTACAAGCCGAATTGACCCAGGCCGCCGCGCAGTGGAGAGTCGTTAACGACCTCGTGCCGAGCCGGACCGATTCCGATGCCCGGATCGTGCGCGTCACTGCCCTCGCCGCCCCGAGCCACCGATGAGCGAAGCGATCCTCGGCGAGTCCGCCGACCGGTCCATGGATTCATCCATGCGACGCCCTCTGCGCGTTCTGGCGCTCGCCAACCAGAAGGGCGGCGTCGGCAAGACCACCACGGCGATCAACCTCGGCACCGCGCTGGCGGCGATCGGCGAGGACGTGCTGGTGATCGATCTCGATCCCCAGGGCAACGCCTCCACGGGGCTCGGGATCGACCGCGCCAAGCGGCGGGTCTCGACCTACGAGGTGATGGCCGGCGAGGCCTCGCTGGCGCAGGCGGTGGTGCCGACCGCCGTGCCGCGGCTGTCGATCGCGCCCTCGACCATGGATCTCCTGGGGCTGGAGCTGGAACTGGCCACCCTGCCCGACCGGGCGCACCGGCTGCGCTCGATGCTCAAGAGCCTGACCCAGGCGCCGAGCCTGTCGAAGATCAGCTACGTGCTGATCGATTGCCCGCCCTCGCTCAACCTGCTGACCATCAACGCGCTGGCGGCGGCCGACGCGGTGCTGGTGCCGCTGCAATGCGAGTTCTTCGCCCTGGAAGGCCTCAGCCAGCTGCTGCGGACGGTCGAGCAGGTGCGCGGCGCCCTCAACCCGAAGCTGACGATCCAGGGCATCGTTCTGACGATGTTCGACCCGCGCAACAACCTCTCCGCCCAGGTCGTGGCGGATGTGCGCGGCTTCATGGGCGACAAGGTCTACGAGACCGTGATCCCCCGGAACGTCCGCATCTCCGAAGCGCCCTCGCACGGCAAGCCGGCCCTGCTGTACGACCTGAAATGCGCCGGCAGCCAGGCCTATCTGCGCCTCGCCTCGGAGGTGATCCAGCGCGAGGGCCGGGTCCCGGCGGCGGCCTGATCTGACCGCGCGGGCGCCCCGCGGACCGGATGCCGGCTCGGCACCGGAGGGCGCATCGAACAAGGAGCCGCCACCGACAGGGTCGGAGCGGCGCCGATGAGCCCCTCGCCGATCCGGGGGGATGTGTGGAGCGTGACACGGGTGGCGATCATGGCGGAGGAGGGGGCAAGACCCCGACTGGGGCGCGGGCTCGCGGCGCTGATCGGTGATTTCGGCGATACCGGGCAGGCCGCCGCCGCGAAGGTGGAGGCGCAGCGCAAGGTTGCGGTGGAGTTCCTGCGGCCGAACCCGCGCAACCCGCGCCGGAGCTTCAGCGAGACGGAGCTGTCCGAGCTGGCGACCTCGATCGGCCAGCGCGGCATCATCCAGCCGATCGTGGCGCGGCCGATCGGTGACGTGCCCGGCACGTTCGAGATCGTCGCCGGCGAGCGCCGCTGGCGGGCGGCCCAGAGGGCCGGGCTCGACGAGGTGCCGGTGGTGGTGGTCGAGATCGACGACCGCGCCTCGCTGGAATTCGCCATCCTGGAGAACGTCCAGCGCAGCGACCTCAATCCGATCGAGGAGGCGTCGGGCTACGAGCGCCTGATGCAGGATTTCTCATACACCCAGAAGGAGCTGGCCGAGATCCTCGGCAAGAGCCGGAGCCACCTCGCCAACACCCTTCGCCTGCTCAATCTGCCGCCCGCCGTGCAGGCGCGCGTGACCGAAGGCGAGCTGACCGCCGGCCATGCGCGGGCGCTGCTCGCGGTGCGGGATCCGGAGGCCCTGGCCCGCCGGGTCGTGGCGGAGGGCCTGTCGGTCCGGGACGTGGAGGCGATCGCGTCCGCCGAAGCCGAGCCGACCGAGGCGCCCCGCCCCGGCCGCCCGCGCCTCTCCGCGGAGCGCGCCGCCCCGGTGCGGGATCTCGAATTGCGGATCCACCGGGCGCTCGGCGTCCCGGTCTCGTACCGGCCGAAGGACGAATCCTCGGGCGAGATCCGCATCCGGTACGAGACCCAGGACGAGCTTCAGGGGCTGCTCAACCGCTTCCGGGTGTCGGACGGCTGAGGCCGGGCTGGCTTTGCGCCGGGGCGCCTGATTCGCGCTCCGTCATCACGGGCGGAGCGACGTGACCCGGGGCAGCGCCATGCCCGAGGTCCGGGCGCCCCTGGATTGCTTCGCTGCGCTCGCAAGGACGGCGGATGGCTACCCTGCGCATGCCGGGCCGAGGGCCGACGCCTACCGCCGACGGCGCGCCCCGGCCTCGGCGACGCGCAGCAGGGCCGCGGAGGCCAGCGCGTGGGCCAGCTCCGGCTCGGCCCGCCGGCAGGCCAGGACGGCCGCCTGGAGGGCCGCCACGGCCTGCCGCAGGGTGCCGGCGGGCCATGCGCCGAGCTGGCCCTCGATGCTGGCCTTGCGCTTGAAATGCAGGCCGCGCCACGCCGCCACCATCATCGCCGGCGTCTTGTCGGGATTGTCGAGGCGGGTGGTGAGCAGCGTCAGCGCGTGCCGCAGCGCCGAGCCGAGCACCACGCCCGGATCGAGGCCCTCGTGCCGGAAGCGCCGGTAATCGCGCTCGACCGCATCGCGGCGGCCGTCGAAGGCCGCGTCGATCAGGGTGTTGAGCACGCTGGCGGCCACGTCGCTGGTGACGGCCTCGACATGGTCGAGGGTCACGGTGCCCGCCCCGGCCGCGTACAGGGCGAGCTTCTCGATCTCCATCAGGCTGGCCCGGCGGTCGCCGCCGAGGCTCCGGACCAGGACCTCGCGGGCGGCGCGGTCGATGCGCAGGCCGCGCTCCTGAAGGGTGCGCTCGATCAGGTCCGAGAGGGTGCGCTCGTCGTCGGCGTAGCAGGGGATCGCCAGCGCCTTGGCCGAGCGCTCGCACAGGGCGCGCAGCGGGTTGTTCTTGGCGAGGTCACCCGCCTCCACGACGATGCGGGCGTCGGCGACGGTCGCGCCCAGCAGCGCCTCGACCGCGGGCGCGTAGTTGCGGGTGCCGGGCCGGACCCAGATCGACCGCCGGCCGCCGAACAGGCCCATCGTGCCCGCCTCGTCGCAGAGCCGGCCCGGGTCGGAGGCGAGGGTGTCGCCGTCGATCCGCACCAGGGCGAAGGGGTCGGCCGGGTCGGTGACGAAATCCTCGGCGAGCTTGCGGGCGCGCTCGGTGACGAGGCCGGTATCCGGCCCGTAGACGAGGATCACCGGGATGCGCGGATCGGGCCCGCGCCGGATCAGCCCCTCGATCTCGCCGGCCTTGACCGCGGTCACCGCGGGTTACGGCTTGGTCGAGAGCACGGCCGCGAGGCGGCTCTTGATCTGGTCGGAGAGCACGCCGGCGAGGCGGATCTCGGCGTCGCGCGCCGCCCGCTGGCTGGCGAAGCGCTGGACCGACCGGTCGTAGGTCGCGGTCGAGGTCGCCACGCCCTCGGTGTAGACCTTGGTGCCGGACATGTCCTCGAGGCTGTACTTGATGTTGGCCACCAGGGTGCCGGCCTCGGCGCGGCCCGTGGTCGAGGAGACGATCGGGGTCTGGACGATCTCCGAGCCCGAGAGCTTGAGCCGGTAGCGCTTGGCCGAGGGCTGGCCCGACCCGTCGAGGTCGAAGACCAGCTCGCTGCGTAGGTAATGCCCGAGCCGCTCCTGGCCCTGGGCCATCACCACGTCGTCGACCTGCACGGAGGCGAGCAGCGCCTGGACGGTCTCGCCGGAAGCCGTCGGCCCGTAGAGCGGGCGAAAGCAGGCCGAGAGGTTCAGCGCCAGGCCGGCCACGCAGGCGAGACGGCCGATCCGACCCGCGATCGATACCCCAGACCTCACCATCAGCCGCCGTTCCGCCCCGCTTTGCCGGATC
>Ga0255028_100114_pt1 | contig 20872 bp, 20 predicted proteins | sample DRGLUT_MetaT_FD_178168 | JGI IMG/M metagenome (GOLD analysis project Ga0255028, IMG submission 178168) | Metatranscriptome of freshwater microbial communities from Pennsylvania, United States - DR:GLUT (Metagenome Metatranscriptome) | ecosystem: Environmental > Aquatic > Freshwater > Creek...
GAAATTCCGTCCCCGGTCCCAGGCGCGTGCCCGCACGGCCATCCGGTCCGAGAGATGTTCCAGTAGCGCTTCGGCGCCGCCCGCGTAACCCGTCGCGGACAAGCTCGTCGCGCCGAGGCCGTCTGGGGCCGCCGCGACGTTGACGCCGAAGCCGATGACCGCCGCCCTGCGGCCGCCCGGCAGCGTCTCCGCCTCCAGCAAGAGGCCGGCCAGCTTGCCGTCGCCCAGCAGCACGTCGTTCGGCCATTTCAATCGCAGAGATCGGGCGCCGCTGCCCGGTCGGGTATCCGGCAGGGTGCCGCAGGCCGCCTCCAGCGCCTCGATTAGGGCGAGGCCGGCGACGAAGCCGAGCTCGGCGAGATGACCCGGTGCCACCCCGGCCACCGGCCAGAGCACGCTCGCCGCGAGATTGCCTGGCAGCGACGCCCAGGCGTTCCCCCGCCGGCCGCGGCCCGCGTCCTGCCGATGCGTCACCACCCAGAGCGGACCGATCTCGCCGGCCCGGGCCTGGGCCATGGCCTCGGTGTTGGTCGAGCCCAGCGTGTCGTGAACGTGCAGGCGGTGGCCCTGGGTGCGCGCCTCGGGCCCGAGACGGTAGCTCAAGACGGTCTTTTCTGATCGTTCGGCATGTGCATCAGGAGGGCCGGAGGCCGTGCCGGACCTAGAACAGCGAGCGGGCCGCCCGGCCGGCGACGCCGACCAGCGGTCCGGGGAGCAGGAAGAACAGCACCACGACGACGCTCGACAGGGCGAGCACCACGCGCAGGCCCGGCGCCATCGCCTCGTAGGGCTCCTTCGGCTCGTCGAAATACATGATCTTGACCAGGCGCAGGTAGTAGTAGGCGCCGACCACGCTGGTCACCACGCCGATCACCGCGAGCGTCACGAGGCCCGCCTTGATGGCGGCGGCGAAGACGTAGAACTTGGCGAAGAACCCGGCGAGCGGCGGGATGCCGGCCAGCGAGAACATCATCGCGGCGAGGCAGAAGGCCAGCCAGGGATGGGTCCGCGACAGGCCCGACAGGTCCTCGATCGACTCGAACATCACCTCCCGGCGGCGCAGCGACAGGATGATCGCGAAGGTGCCCAGCGTCATCGCCAGGTAGATGATCATGTAGGTCACGAGCCCGCTGATCCCCTCCTCGGAGCCGCAGGCGAGCCCGATCAGCGCATAGCCGATATTGGCGATCGACGAGTAGGCCATCAGGCGCTTGATCGAGCGCTGGCCGATGGCCGCGAACGAGCCGAGCGCCATCGAGACCACGGCGACGAAGATGAAGATCTGCTGCCAGATCGCGGTCACGTCCGGCATGGCGCCGATGAACACCCGCACCGTCATGGCGACGGCCGCCATCTTGGGCGCGGTGGCGAAGAACGCGGTCACCGGGGTCGGCGAGCCCTCGTAGACGTCGGGCGTCCACATGTGGAACGGCACCGCCGACATCTTGAAGCAGACGCCCGCGGCCAGGAACACGATGCCCAGCACGATGCCGAGCCCGGCATTCTCGTTGAGCGCCGAGACGATGCCGGGGAACGAGACCGTGCCGGTGAAGCCGTAGACCAGAGAGGCGCCGTAGAGCAGCATCCCGGAGGACAGCGCGCCGAGGACGAAATACTTGAGGCCGGCCTCGGTCGACTTGGCGTTGTCCCGGTGGAACGCCGCGATCACGTAGGCGGCGAGCGATTGCAGCTCCAGGCCCAGATAGAGCGCGATCAGGTCGTTGGCCGAGACCATCACCATCATGCCGATGGTGCAGAGCACGATCAGCACCGGAAACTCGAACCGGTCGATCCGCTCGCGCTTGAAGAAGTCGTGCGCCAGCAGGATCGTGGCCGCCGAGCCGAGCAGCACCAGCGACTTCATCACCTTGGAGAACGCGTCCGAGACGAACGCCCCCGACAGGGTGGTCACCCGCCCCGAGGTCGGCTGCGACAGGACCACGAACAGGGCCACCAGCAGGAGCACCAGGGCGCCGACGCTCACCGTCTCGGCGGAGCGGTCGCCGCGCCAGGCGCCGTAGAGGATCAGGACCAGGACGCCGATGCCGAGGATCAGCTCGGGCAGGAGCGGCGCCAGCGAGGGCAGGACGGAGTGGACGGTGGGCATGGTGTCCGCCTCAGCGCGGGATCGGCAGCGCGGCCGCGGCCGTCTGGGTGTTCGAGAGGGCGGCCTTCATGCTGGCCATCAGCGCGTCGGTCGAGGGCGCGAACACGTCCAGCACCGGGGCCGGATGGACGCCGTAATAGATCGTCAGCGCGACCAGAGGCGCCAGAATGATCTTCTCCCGGGTGTCGAGGTCGAGGATGCCCTGGAGGTTCGGCTTCTCGAGCTTCCCGTAGATCACCCGGGCGTAGAGCCACAGGGCGTAGGCCGCCGACAGGATGATGCCGAAGGTCGAGAAGAACGCGACGTTCGGGTTCGCCTTGAAGGCGCCGAGCATCGACAGGAACTCGCCGACGAAGCCGGAGGTGCCGGGCAGGCCGACATTGGCCATGGTGAACACCATCATGGCCACCGCGTAGAGCGGCATCCGCTTCACCAGGCCGCCATAGGCGGCGATCTCGCGGGTGTGCATCCGGTCGTAGACCACGCCGACGCAGAGGAACAGCGCGCCGGCCACGATGCCGTGCGAGATCATCAGGAACAGCGCGCCCTGGATGCCCTGCTCGTTCAGGGTGAACAGGCCGAGCGTCACGAAGCCCATATGGGCCACCGACGAGTAGGCGATCAGCTTCTTGATGTCGGTCTGCATCATCGCGGTGAGCGAGGTGAAGATGATCGCGATCACCGAGAGGGCGAAGACCAGGGGGGCGAAATCCTGGCTCGCCACCGGCAGCATCGGCAGGGAGATCCGGATGAAGCCGTAGCCGCCCATCTTCAGCAGGATGCCGGCCAGGACCACCGAGCCGGCGGTGGGCGCCTCGACGTGGGCGTCGGGCAGCCAGGTATGGACCGGCCACATCGGCATCTTCACCGCGAAGGAGGCGAAGAAGGCCAGCCACAGCCAGGTCTGCATGTGCACCGGGAAGCGGTACTGCAGCAGGGTCGGGATGTCGGTGGTGCCGGCCTGCCAGTACATCGCCATCACGGCGAGCAGCATCAGCACCGAGCCGAGCAGGGTGTAGAGGAAGAACTTGAAGCTGGCATAGATCCGGCGCTGCCCGCCCCAGATCCCGATGATCAGGAACATCGGGATCAGGCCGGCCTCGAAGAACAGGTAGAACAGCAGCAGGTCCAGCGACTCGAACACGCCGATCATCGTCGTCTCGAGGACCAGGAACGCGACGAAGTATTCCTTCACGCGGACATGGATCGAGGTCCACGACGCGCCGATGCAGAACGGCATCAGGAAGGTGGTCAGCAGCACGAGCGGCATCGAGAAGCCGTCGACGCCGAGCTTGAACCGGATCGTCTCCGCGAGCCACGGATGGCTCTCGACCAGCTGGAAGCTCGCCGATGCCGCGTCGTAGCGGCCCCAAGCCACCAGCGAGAGCGCGAAGGTGACGATGGTGGTGGCGAGCGCCGCCCAGCGGCTGTTGCGCGCGACCGAGGCGTCATCGCCCTTGAGGGTGAGGATGAACGCCGCCCCGCAGAGCGGGACGATCAGCAGGCCGGAGAGGATGCCGAGGCCGAGCATGTCAGTGAGCACCCTTGGGCAGGCCGGCCATCAGGTACCAGCTGATCAGGCCGGCCACGCCGATGAGCATGACGAAGGCGTAGTGGTAGACGTAGCCCGTCTGCAGGCGGACCACCCCGCGGGTGACGTCGACGACCCGGGCCGCGATGCCGTTGGGGCCGAGCCCGTCGATGATCTTGCCGTCGCCCTGCTTCCACAGGAACAGGCCGAAATCCTTGGCCGGACGGACGAAGATCCGGTCGTAGAGCTCGTCGAAGTACCACTTGTTGAGCAGGAACCGGTACAGCGACGGCTGCTGGGCGGCGAGCGCCCCCGGCAGTTCCGGCCGGCGGATATACATCCAGAACGCCAGCACGAAGCCGAGGATCAGCATGATCAGCGGCGAATAAGAGACCAGCGCCGGGACCTCGTGGATCTCGTGCATGATGTGGTTCTCGGGGCCGTGCGCCAGGGCATGGCCCCAGAACGCGTCCATCCCGGACCCGATGAAGCGGTCGTGGAAGATGATCCCGGCAAACAGCGCCCCGAAGGCCAGCACCGCCAGCGGGATCGTCATCACCAGCGGGCTCTCGTGGGGCGTGTGATCGCCGTGATGGCCGTGACCGTGATCGTCTCCGTGATGGTCGTCGGCGACGAGATCGCTCTTATGGGCCGGCTCGACGTCGTGGCCGTGGTCGTCGTGGGCCGCACCCTCGGTATGGCCCGGGGCGCCGTCCGCCTCATGGGCCATGGCGGAGTGAACGACCGCCGGGGCCGCCGGGTGGTCGTGCGCCGCGTGGATGCCCCAGCGGGCCGGACCCTCGAAGGTCATGAAGAACAGGCGCCAGGAATAGAACGAGGTGAAGAACGCCGCCACGACGGTGCACAGGAAGGCGAGCGTGTGCCCGGGCCGGGTCGAGGCGTAGGCGGCCTCGATGATCGCGTCCTTGGAATAGTAGCCGGCCGTGTACGGGAAGCCGATCAGCGCGAGGGAGCCGATCGCCATCATGGCGCAGGTGAACGGGATGTGGGAGCGCAGGCCGCCCATGTTCCGCATGTCCTGCTCGTGGTGCATCGCGTGGATGACCGAGCCGGCCCCGAGGAACAGCAGCGCCTTGAAGAAGGCGTGGGTGAACAGGTGGAACACCCCGGCCGAGTAGGCCCCGACGCCGAGCGCCACGAACATGTAGCCCAGCTGCGAGCAGGTCGAGTAGGCGATCACCCGCTTGATGTCGTTCTGCACCAGCCCGATCGTGGCGGCGAAGAAGGCCGTGATGCCGCCGATCACCGTGACGACGATCAGCGCGTTCGGCGCCTCCTCGAACAGCGGCGACAGCCGGGCGACCATGAACACGCCGGCAGTGACCATGGTGGCGGCGTGGATCAGCGCCGAGACCGGGGTCGGGCCCTCCATGGCGTCCGGCAGCCACGTGTGCAGCAGGAACTGCGCCGACTTGCCCATGGCGCCCATGAACAGCAGCAGGCAGGCCAGCGTCAGGGCGTTCCAGTCATAGCCGATGAAATGGAAGCTTAAGGTCTTGAGCGTATCGACCTTGGAGAAGATCGCGTCGAAGGCCACCGAGCCGGTCAGCACGAAGACCAGGAAAATGCCCAGCGAGAAGCCGAAATCGCCGACCCGGTTGACGATGAAGGCCTTCATGGCGGCGGCGTTGGCCGAGGGCTTCTCGTACCAGAAGCCGATCAGCAGGTAGGAGGCGAGGCCCACCCCTTCCCAGCCGAAGAACATCTGCACGAGGTTGTCGGCCGTCACCAGCATCAGCATGGCGAAGGTGAACAGCGACAGGTAGGCGAAGAACCGCGGCCGGTGCGGATCCTCGTGCATGTAGCCGACCGAGTAGAGGTGGACGAGGGTCGAGACCGTCGTGACGACCACGAGCATCACCCGGGTCAGCGCATCGATCTTGAAGGCCCAGTCGACCTGGAGGTCGCCAGCCGCGAACCAGGACGCGACCTGCACCCGTTCGGCGTGGCCGCCTTCGAGGAACACGCCCCAGGCGAGCAGGGCCGTGAAGGCCAGGAACGCCGTGGTGATGTACTCGCAGGCCCGGGCCCCGATGTAGCGGCCGAACAGGCCGGCGATCAGGAAGCCGATCAGCGGGAAGAAGACGATCGCGTGATACATCGCTCTCTTGCAGTCCGTCCTCCGGGCCGACCGCGGGGCGGCCGTCCGGATTGTCACTCGGGGCCCGTGAACTCGGAGGCCGCGAACTCGGGTCGCGTGAAGAAGGGCGCCCTAGCCCTTCATCATGCTCACGTCCTCGACCGCGATGGTGCCACGGTTGCGGAAGAAGACCACGAGGATGGCGAGGCCGATCGCCGATTCGGCGGCCGCGACGGTCAGCACGAACAGGGCGAAGACCTGTCCGGTGATGTCGTTCAGCTGCGTCGAGAAGGCGACCAGGTTGATGTTGACCGCGAGCAGGATCAGCTCGATCGACATCAGGATGACGATGACGTTCTTGCGGTTGATGAAGATCCCGAGCACGCCGAGCGTGAACAGGATCGCCGCGACGGTGAGGTAGTGGCTCAGGCCGATCATCGTTCGAAACCTCCGCCCTGCATCAAATCTTGCATCAGACCTCGACGCCCTGGCGGGAGGGCACCTTGCGGGTCTCGACCGCCATCTTCTGGGTGCGGGCGTTCTGGACCGCGATGTCCTGGCGCTTGACGCCCGGGCGGTCGCGGAGCGTCAGCACGATCGCGCCGATCATCGCCACCAGCAGGATCAGGCCCGCGAGCTGAAAGAAGTAAGCGTAGTCCGTGTAGAGCACCCGGCCCAGCGCCTGGGCGTTGGTGAGGTTCTCGGCCGCCGCGACGTTGCCGAGCGGCGCCTGCACCAGGCCCGGATCGATGGTCCAGGAGCCCACCACCAGCAGCAACTCGACCAGGAAGATCGCCCCGATCAGCCCGCCGATGGGCAGGTATTGCTGGAAGCCCTGGCGCAGCTCGGCGAAATCCACGTCGAGCATCATCACGACGAACAGGAACAGGACCGCGACCGCGCCGACATAGACGACGACCAGGATCATCGCCAGGAACTCGGCGCCCATCAGGACGAACAGCCCGGCGGCGTTCACGAAGGCGAGAATCAGGAACAGCACCGAGGCGACGGGATTGCGCGAGGCGATCACCATGAAGCCCGACGCGACCGTGACGCTCGCGAACAGGTAGAAGAAGGCGGCTGCTGCGGTCATGCGCTCGTCGGGATCGGCCGCCGGAGCGGCCCCTTCTGCCTTGCGTGGAAACGGGCCGCAGCGGGCGGCCCGTCTATAGAACCCGGTCGGCGGGGGCACAACAGCGCCGCCGTCATGAGCTTAGCGATACGGCGCATCCATCGCGATGTTGCGCGCGATCTCGCGCTCCCAGCGGTCGCCGTTCAGAAGAAGCTTCTGCTTGTCGTAGAGCAGCTCCTCGCGGGTCTCGACCGAGAACTCGAAGTTCGGCCCCTCGACGATGGCGTCCACCGGGCAAGCCTCCTGGCACATCCCGCAATAGATGCACTTCACCATGTCGATGTCGTAGCGGGTGGTGCGGCGGGTGCCGTCGTTTCGGCGCGGTCCCGCCTCGATGGTGATCGCCTGGGCCGGGCAGATCGCCTCGCAGAGCTTGCAGGCGATGCAGCGCTCCTCGCCGTTGGGATAGCGGCGCAGGGCATGCTCCCCCCGGAAGCGCGGGCCGCGATGGCCCATCTCGAAGGGATAGTTGATCGTCGCCTTCGGCTTGAAGAAGTAGCGCATGCCGAGGATCATCCCCGACACGAATTCCTTCAGCAGCAGGCTCTTTGCGACCTGATCGAGCTTCATGGCCCGGATCTCCGATTCGGCGGGTGGGCTCAGGCGCCCGGCGCGAGGCCGGTCAGCTTGAGCACGAAGGCGACGACGACGACCGAGACCAGCGAGATCGGCAGGAAAACCTTCCAGCCGAGGCGCATGAGCTGGTCGTAGCGGTAGCGCGGCACGATGGATTTCACCATCGCGAACAGGAAGAACAGGAAGCTGGCCTTCAGGATGAACCAGATCACGCCCGGCACCCAGGTGAACGGCGCGAACGGGATCGGCGACAGCCAGCCGCCCAGGAACAGCACGGTGCCGAGCGCGCACATGCTCATGATGGCGACGTACTCGCCGAGCATGAACAGCAGATAGGGGGTCGACGAGTATTCCACCATGTAGCCGGCCACCAGCTCCGACTCGGCCTCCGGCAGGTCGAAGGGCGGGCGGTTGGTCTCGGCCAGCGCCGAGATGAAGAACACCACGAACATCGGGAACAGCCACAGCCAGTACCAGCCGAACAGGCCGAGGCTGGTGTCCTGCGCCATCACGATGCGCGAGAGGTTCAGCGAGCCGGCGCAGAGCAGCACGCAGATGATCACGAAGCCGAGCGAGACCTCGTAGGAGATCATCTGCGCGGCCGAGCGCAGCGCCCCCAGGAAGGCGTATTTCGAGTTCGAGGCCCAGCCGCCCATGATGACGCCGTAGACGCCGAGCGACGAGATCGCGAAGATGTAGGTGATGCCGACATTGATGTCGGCGATCGCCCAGCCGTCGGCCAGCGGGATCACCGCCCAGCTCGACAGGGCCAGCATCGCGAAGACCAGCGGCGCCAGCAGGTAGATCGCCTTGTTGGCGCCCGCCGGGATCACCGGCTCCTTCAGCACGAACTTCAGAAGATCGGCGAAGGACTGGAACAGCCCGAACGGCCCGACCACGTTGGGGCCGCGCCGGAGCTGCACCGCCGCCCAGATCTTGCGGTCGGCGAGCAGCGCGTAGGCGATGAAGACGAGCAGCGCTGCGAGCAGCACGAAGCTCTTCAGCACGATCAGGAGTACGGTCCCGAGGATTTCGAGCGGCGTCATCGTCGGGTCCCTACTCTGCCGCCGCGAGCGGCTGCGGCTCGGCGGCGCGCTCGCGGGCCAGCCGCGAGCACTCGGCGAGCACCCGCGAGGCGCGGGCGATCGGGTTGGTGAGGTAGAAGTCGGTCACCGGGGAGGCGAAGGCGGGGCCGCCGGTCGCGCCGCCGAGGCCGGCGAGCCGGTCCATGGCCGCCGCGACGTCGCCGGTCTCCACGGTGCCGACCGCCGCGAGATGCGGGTGGGCGGCGTAGAGCGCCCGGCGGAGCGCGGTGAGCGAATCGTACGGCAGGCGCTGGCCCAGCACGTCCGACAGGGCGCGCAGGATCGCCCAATCCTCACGGGCATCCCCCGGCGGGAAGCCGGCGCGGTTGCCCATCTGGACCCGGCCTTCCGTGTTCACCCAGGTCGCCGACTTCTCGGTATAGGCCGCGCCCGGCAGGATCACGTCCGCCCGGGATGCTCCCCGGTCGCCGTGGGTGCCCTGGTAGATCACGAAGGCGCCCGGTGCCACGTCGCGCTCGTCGGCGCCGAGGTTGAACAGCACGTCGACGCCGCCGGAGGCCAGCATGGCCGGGAAGCCGAGGCCGCCCTCCCCCGGGACGAAGCCGAGATCGAGGGCGCCGACCCGGGCCGCGGCCGTGTGCAGAACGCCGAAGCCGTTCCACTCCGGCGTGACCGCGCCGATCGCCTTGGCGAGCGTGGCCGCCGCCGCCAGGATGCCGGGCTCGGCATTGGCGCCGACGATGACCAGCGGCGCCTTCGCTTCCTTGAGGGTCTCGAGGAAACTGTGCTCGCCGCGGGCGAGGCCGGAGAGCGAGTCGGGTCCCGCGCCGATGTAGTGGCTCGGATAGGTCAGGTCGACCGGCTCGCCGATCACCCCGACCGCGAGCGGGCCCATGCGCCAGCGCTTGCGGATCCGGACGTTCAGCAGCGAGGCCTCGGTGCGCGGGTTGGCGCCGACGATCAGGATCGCGTCGGCGGCCTCGATGCCGGGAATCGTCGGATTGAACAGGTAGGAGGCGCGGCCGAGGGCCGGATCGAGCCCGGTCTCGGCCTGGCGGCAATCGAGGTTGGGCGTGCCGAGCGCGCGCATCAGCTCGCGCAGGGCAAAGATCTCCTCGACGCCCGCGAGGTCGCCGACAACCGCGCCGATGCGCTTCGGATCGGTGGCCTTCACCTTGGCGGCGATGGCCTGGAACGCCTCGCCCCAGGAGGCGGGCCGCAGCCTTCCGTTCTCGCGCAGGTACGGACGGTCGAGGCGCTGCATCCGCAAGCCATCGACGTGGTAGCGGGTCTTGTCGGAGATCCACTCCTCGTTGATCTCCTCGCTGACCCGCGGCTCGATCTGCATGACCTCGCGGCCGCGGGTGTCGATGCGGATCGCGGAGCCGACCGCGTCCATCACGTCGACCGATTCGGTCTTGTTCAGCTCCCAGGGGCGGACGTTGTAGCTCTGCGGCCGGTGCACCAGGGCGCCGACCGGGCACAGGTCGGCGACGTTGCCCTGCAGTTCCGAGGCCATCGACTGCTCGAGGTAGCTGGTGATCTCCATGTCCTCGCCGCGGCCGATGGCGCCGAGGTCGGGCACGCCCGCCACCTCCGCCAGGAAGCGCACGCAACGGGTGCAGTGGATGCAGCGGTTCATCGCGGTCCGCACCAGCGGGCCGATATGCTTCTCCTCGACCGCGCGCTTGTTCTCCTGGTAGCGGGTCGAATCGACCCCGTAGGCCATCGCCTGGTCCTGGAGGTCGCAATGGCCGCCCTGGTCGCAGATCGGGCAATCGAGCGGGTGGTTGATGAGGAGGAACTCCATCACCCCTTCCCGGGCCTTCTTGGTCAGGCCGGAGCGGGTCAGCACCTCCGGCGGCTCGCCGTTCGGGCCGGGGCGGCAATCCTTGACCGCGTAGGCGCAGCTCGCCACCGGCTTGGGCGCGCCCTTCAGTTCGACCAGGCACATCCGGCAATTGCCGGCGATCGACAGGCGCTCGTGGAAGCAGAAGCGCGGGATCTCGGCCCCCGCGGCCTCGCAGGCCTGGAGCAGCGTGTATTCGGCCGGAACCTCGACCTCGGTGCCGTCGACGAGGATTTTTGTCATCGGTGCCATCTCAGTGCGGGGCGTCGGCGAGATCGAGGCGCCGCTCGATGCGTTCGAGGCGCGCCTCGACCCTGTCGATGCGCCGATTCACGCCGGCAATCGACAGATCGACCTTGGCGAGGTGCTCTTCCACGGCGGTCATGCGCGTCTTCAGCTCGCGGACATCGTCCGCCAGCCGATCCACCTTCTCGTCGATCCGACGCAGGTAGACGAGCAGCAGGTTGTCGGGCTGGTCCGCCATCCCGTCACTCCGCGGCCATCGGGATCGGGTCGGAATGCGGGTTGGCCGTGTAGCGGTCGATCCGCTTCTCGATCTCGGGGCGGAAATGCTTGATCAGGCCCTGGATCGGCCAGGCCGCCGCGTCGCCCAGCGCGCAGATCGTGTGACCCTCGATCTGCTTGGTGACCTCGAACAGCATGTCGATCTCGCGCTTCTGCGCCCGGCCCTCGGTCATGCGCTGCATCACCCGCCACATCCAGCCGGTGCCCTCGCGGCAGGGCGTGCACTGGCCGCAGGATTCGTGCTTGTAGAAATACGAGATCCGGGTGATCGCCGCGACGATGTCGGTCGACTTGTCGAGCACGATCACCGCCGCGGTGCCGAGGCCGGAGCCGAGGCCGCGCAGGGTGTCGAAATCCATCTTGGCGTCGATGATCTGGTCGGCCGGTACCAGCGGCACCGAGGAGCCGCCCGGGATCGAGCAGAGCAGGTTGTCCCAGCCGCCGCGCATGCCGCCGCAATGCCGGTCCACCAGCTCGCGGAAGGTGATGCCCAGCTCCGCCTCGACGTTGCACGGCTTGTTGACGTGGCCGGAGACGCAGAACAGCTTGGTGCCGGTGTTGTTCTTGCCACCCAGGCCCGCGAACCAGGCGCCGCCCCGGCGCAGGATCGTGCCGGCCACCGCGATCGACTCGACGTTGTTGACCGTCGTCGGGCAGCCGTAGAGGCCCATGTTGGCCGGGAACGGCGGCTTGAGCCGGGGCATCCCCTTCTTGCCCTCGAGGCTTTCGATCAGCGCCGTCTCCTCGCCGCAGATATAGGCGCCGGCGCCGTGGTGGACGTAGATGTCGAACGGAAAGTCGTGCACGTTCGACTGGCCGACGAGACGGGCCTCGTAGGCCTCGTCCACGGCCTTCTGGAGCGCGTGCTTCTCGGCGACGTACTCGCCGCGGATGTAGATGTAGCAGGCATGCGCGCCCATGGCGAAGCAGGCCAGCATGCACCCCTCGATCAGGAGATGCGGGTCGTGCCGCATGATCTCCCGGTCCTTGCAGGTGCCCGGCTCCGACTCGTCGGCGTTGACCACGAGGTAGTGCGGGCGCCCGTCCGACTTCTTGGGCATGAACGACCATTTCAGGCCGGTGGGGAAGCCCGCGCCGCCGCGGCCGCGCAGGCCCGACGCCTTCATCTCCTCGATGATCCAGTCGCGGCCCTGCTCCAGGAGGAACTTGGTCCCGTCCCAGGCGCCCCGTTGCTTGGCAGCCTCCAGACCCGGCGAATGCAGGCCGTAGAGGTTGGTGAAGATGCGATCCTGATCCGACAGCATGTGCTTCGTCCCTCAGCTGACCGGAGCGTCGGTGATGTCGAGGCGGCCCTCGATCCGGGCGAGCCGCGAGTCGAGGGCGCCGAACGCTTCGTAGAGGTTGCCGATATCGGTCTGCACGGCGTTCATCTGCAGCTGCTGCGCCTGCTGGTTGCCGCGCACGCCCTTCAGCTCGCCGCGCACCGCGCGCAGACCCTCGTCCATGTTGCCGAGGCGCGCCTGCACCGCCTGCAGCACTTCGTAGATCAGCTCGTTCGTCACCGGAGTCATGGCGTCACGCTCCGGTGCCCGACAGCGCCTTGGCCTGCCCGACCCAGTTCTCCCGGTCGATGCGACCGGGGAACGCGAGGTAGGTGCCGATCCAGGTGATCTCGTCGCGGGTCCAGGCGGCGATCTGGTCGACATGGTAGATGCCGAGCCCGTTCAGGCGCTGGCTGTTGCCCGGGCCGATACCCTTGATCCGGGTGAGATCGTCCGGCTGCCCGGTGCGGGCCGCATCCAGGCCCGGCGGGCGCTTGCCGACCGCATCGGCCTTCTGTTCGGGGCTCGCATCCTTCGGCAGCGCCGCGAGCGCCCCGGCGACGCGAGCCTCTTCAGCCTCCGCCGCCACTTCGCCCTCGCTGGCGCCGGACGCCTCGGGCTGTTGCGGGACCACGTCACGGTCCGGCATGGCCTCATGGCCCTGCTCGCCCGCGGCCGGCTCGCCTTCGGCGACGCGCTTGGCCGGCGAGTCGAGCACGTCCGCGTCGCCTGGGCGGGCGGCGCCGTGCTTGGCGGTGGAGCGGCCGCGCTCGGCCGCGTCCGCGCGATCCTCGGGCTTCACCGGCGTCTCGCCCTCGGCCGCGCGCTGGGCCGGGGCATCGCTCACCGTCCGCTCCACCGGGCGTCCGGCATCGGGCTTGGCGGGCTTCGGAGTCTCGGCGGCCTGCTGCGTCGCGGAGGCCGCCTCGCCGGTCTTGGCGGCCTGCTCCTCGGGCTTCGCGGTATCCTCGAAGCGCTTGCGCCACGCCCCGACCCGCGAGCCGTCGAACAGGGTCGGGTCGGTGAGGGTGTCGGGGCCGCCCTGCGGCTCGGAAGCCTGGCGCCCAGTCTGCGAGCCGACCTTGACCGGCCGTCCCGCCGCGAGGTCGTCCATCAGCGTGCCGAGCGATTCGGGCGTGAGATCCTCGTAATAGTCCTGGTTGATCTGCACCATCGGGGCGTTGCAGCACGCACCCAGGCACTCGACCTCGAGCCATGAGAAATTGCCGTCCGCCGAGACGTGGCCGGGCGGTCCGAGCCGCGCCTCCAGCATCTCCTTCAGCCCGCGCGCGCCGCAGGAATCGCACGGCACCGTGCCGCAGACCTGGATCCAGAAGCGACCCACCGGCTCCAGGGCGAACATCGTGTAGAAGGTGGCCACCTCCAGCACGCGGATGTTGGGCATGCCGAGCTCGGCCGCCACCGCCTCGATGGCCGCCCGCGGCAGCCAGCCGCCGTTCTGCTCCTGCGCCTTCCAGAGCAGGGAGATCACCGCGGAGGCCTGGCGGCCCTCCGGGTACTTGGCGATCTGGGTCTTCGCCCAGGCGGCGTTCTTGGGGGAGAACGCGAAGTTTTGGGGCTGCTCGGAGGCGGGGGCGAGTCTGCGGTTGGCCATCGCGTCTGTCTTACCGATCCACTTCGCCGAACACGATGTCGAGGGTGCCGAGCACACAGGACACGTCGGCCAGAAGGTGCCCCCGGCACATCCAATCCATCGCCTGAAGATGCGCGAAGCCCGGCGCGCGGATCTTGCAGCGATACGGCTTGTTGGTCCCGTCGGACACGAGATAGACGCCGAACTCGCCCTTGGGCGCTTCCACGGCGGCGTAGACCTCGCCCTCCGGCACGTGGAAGCCCTCGGTGTAGAGCTTGAAGTGGTGGATCAGCGCTTCCATCGAGCGCTTCATCTCGCGGCGCGGCGGCGGCGCGAACTTGCCGTCGATGGCGGCGATCGGGCCCTGCCCGGCCGGCTCGCGCAGCTTGGCGCAGCACTGCTTCATGATCTTGGCCGATTCCCGCATCTCCTCCATGCGGATCACCTGCCGATCGTAGGTATCGCCGTTCCGGCCGACCGGGATGTCGAACTCCATCTCCTCGTAGCACTCGTAGGGCTGCGCCTTGCGCAGGTCCCACGGGATGCCCGATCCGCGCAGCATGACGCCGGAGAAGCCCCACTCCATGCACTCGTCCACCGACACGATGCCGATGTCGACGTTGCGCTGCTTGAAGATGCGGTTGGCCATGACGAGGTCGTCGAGATCCTGCACCACCTGCAGGAACGGGTCGCAGAACGCCTCGATGTCGTCGACGAGCTTGGGCGGCAGGTCCTGGTGGACGCCGCCGGGCCGGAAGTAGTTGGCGTGCAGCCGAGCGCCCGAAGCACGCTCGTAGAAGATCATCAGCTTCTCGCGCTCCTCGAAGCCCCAGAGCGGGGGCGTGAGGGCGCCGACATCCATCGCCTGCGTGGTGACGTTGAGCAGGTGCGACAGGAGCCGGCCGATCTCGCAGAACAGCACCCGGATCAGCTGCGCGCGGCGCGGCACCTCGATGCCTGCGAGCTTCTCGATCGCCAGGCAGAAGGCGTGCTCCTGGTTCATCGGCGACACGTAGTCGAGCCGGTCGAAATAGGGCGTCGCCTGCAGGTAGGTCTTGTGCTCGATCAGCTTCTCGGTGCCGCGGTGCAGCAGCCCGATATGCGGATCGACCCGCTCGACCACCTCGCCGTCCAGCTCCAGCACGAGGCGCAGCACGCCGTGCGCCGCCGGGTGCTGCGGGCCGAAATTGATCGCGAAGTTGCGGATGTTGTGCTCTGTCACTGACAGTCTCCGCGGTTCAGGCCGACGTCTTCTTCTCGTCCCCGGGCAGCACGTAGTCGGTGCCTTCCCACGGAGACAGGAAGTCGAAGTTGCGGAATTCTTGGGTGAGCTGGACGGGCTCGTAGACCACCCGCGCCTCGTCCTGGTCGTACCGGACCTCGACGAAGCCGGTGAGCGGGAAATCCTTGCGCAGGGGGTGCCCCTCGAACCCGTAATCGGTGAGCAGGCGGCGCAGGTCCGGATGGCCCGAGAACAGGATTCCGTAGAGGTCGTAGGTCTCGCGCTCGTACCAGTTGGCGGCCGGGAACACCTCGATCGCCGAGGGGACCGGCGTCACCTCGTCGGTCTGCACCTTCACCCGGATGCGCGCGTTGTGGCGCAGCGAGAGCAGGTGGTAGACCACGTCGAAGCGCTTCTCGCGCTGTGGGTAGTCCGCGCCGCAGATGTCGATGAAGCTGCGGAACGCGCAGGCCGGGTCGTCGCGCAGGTAGGTCAGCGCGTAGACGATGTCGGAGGCCTGGACCACCAGGGTCAGCTCGCCGAACGCGATGGCGTGCGACACCACCGCCGGCCCGAGGGCGCCGGTGACGCGCTCGGCCATCGCCGTGAGGGCGGCCGCGCCGCTCTCCGGCTGCGTGTGCGACAGGATCGAGATGCCGTTGGTCATGGCCGCTCCTCAGCGCTCGATCGTGCCGGTGCGGCGGATCTTCTTCTGGAGAAGCAGCACGCCGTAGAGCAAAGCCTCGGCGGTGGGCGGGCAGCCGGGCACGTAGATGTCCACCGGCACCACCCGGTCGCAGCCGCGCACCACCGAATAGGAATAGTGGTAGTAGCCGCCGCCGTTGGCGCAGGAGCCCATCGAGATCACGTAGCGCGGCTCCGGCATCTGGTCGTAGACCTTGCGCAGGGCCGGGGCCATCTTGTTGGTCAGGGTGCCGGCGACGATCATCACGTCCGACTGGCGCGGCGAGCCGCGGGGGGCGAAGCCGAAGCGCTCGCAATCGTAGCGCGGCATCGACATCTGCATCATCTCGACGGCGCAGCAGGCGAGCCCGAAGGTCATCCACATCAGCGAGCCGGTGCGGGCCCAGTTGATCAGCTCGTCCGTGGTGGTGAGCAGGAAGCCCCGGTCGGCCAGCTCGTCGCTGATCGACAGGAAGGTCGGATCGTCGGCGCCGATCGGCCGGCCGGTGTTGGGATCGATGATCCCTTTCGGCTGGGGCGCGACCGCGGGGGCGCGGGACAGGCTGTGGGTCGTGTCGGTGATCAGGGCCATCGGCGACTCGGAATGCGGTGCGGGCAGGCGGCTGTCGCGAATCAATCCCACTCGAGGGCGCCCTTGCGCCACTCGTAGACGAAACCGACCGTCAGCACGCCCAGGAAGACGATCATCGACCAGAAGCCGAACCAGCCAAGGTCTCCGAAGGTGATCGCCCACGGGAACAGGAACGCGACCTCGAGGTCGAAGATGATGAACAGGATCGCCACGAGGTAGAACCGCACGTCGAACTTCATGCGGGCATCGTCGAAGGCATTGAAGCCGCACTCGTAGGCCGAGAGCTTCTCGGGATCCGGGCTCTTGAAGGCGACCAGGAAGGGCACGACCAGCAGGGCGGTGGCGATGAACAGAGCCACGCCGATGAACACGATGAGCGGAAGGTAGTCCGCCAACAATCCGGTCATGCCAGGGCCTCGCGAGAGCGTCTCGTATCGACGTGGGAACCCGCGGTGCGCCGCCGAACCGGATTCGCCCGTGGAATTGTTCTTATGCCAGGATGCGCGCGGCCGGAGGCTTAGTCGAGCCGCCGACCCGTGACAATGGCTTGCCGCGTCGCACAAACTGCACGGCCTGTCTTGTGTAGGGATGTGGGAGCACGCGGCGGCCCTGCAACACGACGCAAGCGCGCAGGCCCTTCGGCCGGGCCTCGCGCAAAACCGTCACGGACACGCTTGACAGGCCCCGGCGCGGCCCATACACCCCGCCCCGTCGCCGGGCGAAACGCCCCTTCGAGGCGACCACGCCGTGCGGGCGTAGCTCAGTTGGTTAGAGTGCCGGCCTGTCACGCCGGAGGTCGCGGGTTCGAGTCCCGTCGCCCGCGCCACTTATTTCAAGCACTTAGCGTGATATCCCGAGCCGCCGTTCAACTGGCTGTTCCCGGGGCCGTTCAACTTTTTACCCCCGATCTGTTCTGCCGCGCCCTTCGCCGCGCGACTAGACGGGCGCGATCGACGGCTTGCACAGCATCCAGGTCCACTGGCTGATAGGTCCGCTCTAGCTCGGCATTGGCGGCGATCGAGTTTGCGAGCTTCGCCCCCAAATGCTCCCGAGACGCGCCCCCTGCCCTCGCCTCGATCGCGACCGAGCGGCGGATGTCGAGCATCTGCCGGGTCTCCTTGGGGTCGACCAAGCGACGCAGGTCGCGAAAATCCTCGGCGAGCGAGTTCTTCCGATAAGGGGCCCCCTCGCGCGTTCGGAACAGCGGTGTGGACGGCAGCGGGCGCAAGCCGAGCTGATCGAGATAGGCGCGCATCAGCACGGCCGACCGCCGCGAGAGCGTGCCGATCGCTGCCTGCCCCGTCTTGGCGCGACCGACCTCGAAGGCTCCGAATCGGCCGGCGCGGACGAGCTGGCCGGCGGTGAGCGACCGAGCGTCCACCGGCGAGAACGCGGTGTCCCACATGATCGATACGAGGCAGGCAAGCCCGCGGTAGCCCTCGCGCCAGGCGCGATGGATGATCCGACGGAGCTCGTGCTCCTGCCAGACCGCGGAGCGGCTCTTCGGCGTGACGCGCCGCACGCCGAGGGACGGATCGGCGCCGCGCGCGCAATAGAACGGACGCCCACCGCTCATGGCGGCCGCCACGACCCACAGCGCGCGCCAGATCTTCATCGCGCGGTGCGCCTCACGGACGCTGGCCGATTCGATCAGGTCCGCGTACCAAGCGTCGATCAGATCGTAGTCGATCGTATGTGGAGCGATGTCGCCGAAGATCGGGGCGATGTAGCGCCAGCCCCGTTCCCAATCCTCACGGGTGCGGGCCTGTTTCCGCTTCCAGCCTTCTGTCGCTCGGTACCGCTCGTAGGCCTCGCCGAGCGAACCCCGCGGCCATCTGGGCTTCTCGGTTTCCTTCTGGCCCTTCCGGTGCGCCTGCCAGCGCTCGTTCCAGGTCTTGGCGTCGCGCCACGCGTCCGGGCCGTCGAGGCCGAGGGCGATGAGGACGAAGCCCGCGGCCTTCATCTTCGGGGTCGGGCACCAATAGGCCAGTCGCTTGCCGTGCCGCTCACGGACGACGAGGTAAGGTATCTTCACGGTGCCCACCTGATCGCCTCTCCGCGAGTCGCTGTCTGGCGACCGAAGCGTCACGTGCCTCTCCAGAGGCTGTCAATTCGGGGAAGAGATCGGGATGGCGGCGCCGGCGCCAACGATCCACGGCCTCAATGCAGTAATGCCCGGACGTCGGGTCCGGGGACGGAAATCCGCGCCGGATCAGTGTCGGCAAAGCCTCGCCGAAACTGCGCACGTCAGCATAGCCCATGCGTGCGGCCACCTTCGCGACAGGTACGTCTCCTGTCTCGGGAATGTACGGCGGCCGGCTCATCCGGCGCCCCCTCCCCGCTCCTCCAGCCCTTCGCTCTTCGCCCGGTTCAGATCCGCCATCATGTCGTGCGACCCGCCCGGCCGGTCCGGGTGGCGCTCGTGGGCCAGCCGCTTGAACGCCGCCTCAATATCGGCGCAGGTCGCCGTCGGCTTCAGGGCCAGCACCTGCCACCAGGGCGTCGAGCCGGGCGCCGGCAGGGCCTGAAATCCAGCGAACATCTCGGCCGCGGTCGCGACGCCGAGCCGCTCGATCTTGCGCGTTGCCTCGATGTGCGCGGCCAGCGCTGCAATGTTGTCGGCCACGCGCTGATAGGTGTCGCAAGCGAGCACGTGTGGCTTGCCGTCGAGGGTGAAGTAGAGGGCCACGCCCGGGTCTTCCGGGGCGCGGCGATCCGACCGTGGCTGTCCGTCGAGCCGCAGCTCGACGTTCGTGCTCAGCACCACCGAACCGGCGCGCAGCAGGTCGACCTCGGATTGCAGGCGCTCACGTGCGTCGGCGATGGTCAGCTCGACCCTGCGCCCCTGAGAGCCCTGTTTCCCGAACGGCGCGGCCTTGCGCTTGCTCGGCTGCTTGCGGGGACGGCCCGGCGGCCACCGGAGTGGATAGGCCTGGGTCATGCCGCCGCCCCGATGTCGAGCGCATCGATGAGCGTGAATATGCAACTCTTGTGGATGCAAATTCTGACTAGTGCGCTTTTTAACTCATCTTTAATCGCCAATATCAATGTTGTACAAACGTGGAGGCGCCCATCATGGTTAGCGTTTCGAGCGACAATTATTACGCCATGGTTCGCGCGGCGCAACTGCAGGCAGCGCGTACCGGAATGCCGACGGACAGCAAGCAGTCCGTGTCCGTCGCTGTTCAAGAGCAGGCCCCACCGCCCGCGCCGCAAAATCCGGATGCCGTGGTGAGCCGCATCGTCGACGTGTTGGTGTAGGCGCATCACGATCGCGCCTTCGGCATGCCATTGTGCTCGACGCCGTCGAGGAGGCGGCCGGCGAGTTTTTTGCCGACGCGCGAGACAATCACGTCTCCATCCAGGTGTCGGTATCGATCCGGGTCTTTGCCGAACGCCAGGTAGTTTCGGTTGCCGTCCGCAAGCATGTGGCCCCAGGCCAGCCACTCGCCCCATTGCTTCCGGTAATAGACGACGGCGGCCGCCTCACATTGGAGGCGGATGCTTTCTTCCCAGCGCGGATCCATGATCCGAGCGCCGCGGCCGCTCTCGCCGCCGACGATGATCCAGTCGAGGCCGACGCCGCGGAACGAGATACCGAGCTGGCGCGACAGGGCGTCGAAATGGGCGCCGGTCGTCTCCCGGATACGATGGAAGTCGATAGGCCCCAGCAGCGGCTCAGCCGACACGAACCGCACCGCGGCCGGCGTCGCCAGCAGATCCGGCACGCGCTCGTCGGCGCGGCGCTGGTCCTCGGCCGAGACACCGAGCCAGACGTTCGGGAGCGGTTGCCCGAGCACAGAGAGCTGGTGCGTGAGGCTGATCACCATGGCTTCGGCGGCGGGGTGGCCGCGTGCCGATTTCATCAGCTCCCCGCCGACCCGTCGGCCGAAGCTCGGGTCGGTCAGGTATGCCCGCATCCGATCCGCGCGCTTCGTAAGCACCTGAAACGTGTGCTGCGGGCACAGCGCCATGACAGCAAACACGCGGTCGATCCACTTGTCCGGTACGCCCTCGGCGAACAGGTCGGACATCGAGTTGACGAAGATGCGCCGCGGCTTGGTCCAGCGCAGCGGCAGGGTCAGCACGTCCTCGACTAGGCGCATCTCGCTGGTCCACACCGCCTTGCCGTTCACCTTGCGAGTCAGGCCGGCATAGGGGCTAACGCGGCCCTGCGCGGCCGACATCAGTTCGTGTCGATACGCCGTCGGCATCGCGTAGCAGTTGGTACAGCCGGGCGACTTCAGGGAGCACCCGGCGATCGGGTTCCAGGTCGCGTCGGTCCATTCGATGGTGCTGGAGCCGGCCATGTTGAGCTATGCTCCTGCTTCGAAGGCGACGGGGGCTGGATGACGACGCACACACGACTGCGCCTGAGCGCCGTTGCGCTTGTGCTCTTCGTCGTGATGTTGCTCGGCGGGTCGCACCTGTGCGGGGTGGCGCTCGACAAGAATACTTCCGATCCCGGCATGAGGCCGATCGGAGATGGGGCCCTGGCCTGCACCGAGTTCTGGCTGAACCGCTATCAGACGCTGATCGCAGGCCTGATCGCCGGGAGCATTGCCTTGTGGGCTGGACGGTTGCTTTTCAAACAAGTTGAAGCGCAGCGTTTCGATTTTCTGGCTCGGCA
>Ga0255028_100115_pt1 | contig 20844 bp, 17 predicted proteins | sample DRGLUT_MetaT_FD_178168 | JGI IMG/M metagenome (GOLD analysis project Ga0255028, IMG submission 178168) | Metatranscriptome of freshwater microbial communities from Pennsylvania, United States - DR:GLUT (Metagenome Metatranscriptome) | ecosystem: Environmental > Aquatic > Freshwater > Creek...
CTTCGACATGATCGAGACGCTCTACGGAGTCGGGTACCGGTTCAAGGAGGCGTGATCTTCAGGATCCGCCGCATGTCCACCCGTATGCCCGCCCAGGCCGAGGATGCCCCGGCCCGCGCCTCGCTGACCCAAGCCCTGTCGCGTCCGCTCGGTTGGCCGCGCGCCCTTTGGGACGCGGTCGGCCAGCGCGCCTCGTCGAGCCTGACGCGCCGCATCGTCGTCCTCAACCTCGTCGGGCTGATCGCGCTGCTCGTCGGGTTCCTCTACCTCAACCAGTTCCGCCAGGGCCTCATCCAAGCCCGGATCCAGAGCCTCGCCATACAGGGCGAGATCATCGCCGGGGCGATCGCGGCTTCCGCGTCGGTGGATACCGACACCATCCGCATTGATCCCGACAAGCTGCTCCAGCAGCAGGCCGGCGAGGCGGCGGAAGAGGAATCGCAGCCGCTCGCCTTCTCGCTCAACCCGGAGAAGGTGGCGCCGCTGCTCTCGCGTCTCGTCACCCCCACCGGCAATCGCGCCCGCGTCTACGATCAGGAGGGCGGCCTCCTGTTCGATACCCGCACCCTGTTCAAGCGCGGGGGCGCCGGCCGGCCGGATCCGCTCGAGCCCAAGCCGCACAAGCCGGGTATGCTCGAATCCGCCTTCGAGACGGTCCAAACCAAGCTGGGTGGCCTGTTCCGCAGCCGCACCGAGCAGGCCGAGGAGACCGGTCCGGTGAACGGCCATTCGCTCCGCGAAGTCCAGGCCGCCCTCGGCGGCAATCGCGGCAGCCTCGTCCGGCGCAACAAACTCGGCGAGACCACCGTCTCGGTGGCCGTGCCGATCCACCGGGCCGGCTCGGTCCGCGGCGCCCTGCTCATCTCGACGCAGGGCGACGCCATCGACCGCGTCATCGCCTCGGAACGCTTCGGCCTTCTGCAGGTGTTCCTCGTCGCCTCGGCCGTGATGGTGGTGCTGTCGTTCCTGCTCGCGGGCGCCATTGCGGGCCCGGTGCGGCGCCTCGCGGAGGCTGCCGAGAAGGTGCGCATGGGCATCAAGACCCGCGAGGAGATTCCGGACTTCACCGAGCGCACCGACGAGATCGGCCACCTGTCCGGAGCGCTCCGCGACATGACTCAGGCGCTCTACCGGCGGATCGACGCGATCGAGAGCTTCGCAGCCGACGTCAGCCACGAGCTGAAGAACCCGCTCACCTCGCTGCGCAGCGCCGTGGAGACTCTGCCGCTCGCCAAGACAGATGATTCGCGCGGCCGGCTGATGGCGATCATCCAGCACGACGTGAAGCGCCTCGACCGGCTGATCAGCGACATCGCCGACGCTTCGCGCCTCGATGCCGAGCTCGCCCGCGCGGAGGCGCGCCGGGTCGACCTGCGGCGGCTTCTCACCACGGTCGTGTCGGTCGCCAACGAGCGACGCCGGCCCAAGGACTGCCTCATTCAGCTCGACGTCGAGGCGACGGCATCGGACCTCGATGCGCCGTTCACGATCATCGGCCATGACAGCCGGCTCGGACAGGTCGTGAACAACCTCCTCGACAATGCACGCTCGTTCTCGCCGTCGGACGCGAAGGTTCGCGTCGTGCTGCGTCGGGTTCGCGGCGAGGTCGAGCTGATCTGCGAGGACGAGGGACCGGGCATTCCGGAGCACGCGCTGGAGCGGATCTTCGAGCGATTCTACACCGACCGGCCCGAGCAGGGCTTTGGCCAGAATTCGGGCCTGGGCCTGTCGATCTCGCGCCAGATCGTCCAGGCGCATCGCGGGACGATTCGGGCCGAGAACCGTCCCGGCGCACCCGACGAGGATGGCGAGCCGACAATCCGCGGCGCGCGCTTCATCGTGCGCCTGCCGGCGGCGCCCCGCCAGCTTCACGCCTGATGATCACGCTCCATGCCGCCTGCTGCACGCTCGGCGGCGCCGGGATCCTGGTCCGCGGCGAGTCCGGGTCCGGGAAGACAAGTCTGGCACTGCTTCTCGCATCTGCCGAGGACGGGACGTTCGTGGCGGACGACCGGGTCATCTGCGCACGGGAGGGCACACGGCTCGTGGCCCGGCCGCATCCCGCGCTGGCCGGCCGGGTCGAGGTGCGGGGACAGGGCATCCTGTCGCTCACCGATCTCGGTCTTGTGCCCTGCGCCGAAACGGCTCTGCACCTCGCCGTCGATTTGGTTCCTGAGGTGCCGCGCCTGCCCGAACCGATCGATCCGGTGGACCTGCTCGGGGTCAAGCTCCCGCAGGTCACGCTCGACGTCGGCGTGCGTGCCGCGGGCCTCGCGCCGCTGATCATTCGTGCGGCGCTGCGAAAAGGGCAGCCGTGACTTCGCAGCCGCACAGGTGTGCCGAGTCGCGCAACGGTGGTATCCCCCCATGGCGCGCACGAGGCAGCCATGGCATGATTACAGCGATGTCCGGGCAAAAAAGTCGCGTTCGCCTTGTGGGGGGCTGTGCGATGCACAACATGGCAGCACACACAGGACGTTGGAACACGTGTCGATGATTGGCATGGTGCTCGTCACTCACGGGCTGCTGGCGACCGAGTTCAAGGCCGCTCTGGAGCACGTGGTCGGCCCGCAGGATCAGATCGAAACGATCACGATCGGGCCGGAGGACGATATGGAGCTGCGACGACGGGACATCATGTCCGCGGTCTGTCGCGTCAATACCGGAGAGGGTGTGGTGGTGCTGACCGACATGTTCGGCGGCACACCGTCGAATCTCGCGCTCTCCTGCATGAACGGCGGATCGGTCGAGGTCGTCGCGGGGATAAATCTGCCGATGCTGATCAAGCTTGCCAGCGTCCGCGACGAGGAGAATCTCGGCGACGCGGTGCTCCACGCCCAGGAAGCCGGTCGCAAGTATATCAACGTCGCCTCGCGCGTTCTCGCCGGCAAGTAACCGCCGCTCACGTCTCCAGGATCGCCACCGGCGGCGCCGATCGCCGCGAACCGACCGTGATCCCCACTGAGGCCGCGATGACGAGGCCGATCGCGAGCCATTGTACGGCGCTGATTCGTTCGCCCAGCAGCAGGAGGCCGGCACAGGCCGCGACGGCCGGTTCCAGGCTCATGAGCACGCCGAAGCTCTTCCGGTCGAGGCGCCGAAGGGCCACCATCTCCAGCGAGTAGGGCAGGGCGCTCGACATGATCGCGACCGCCAGCCCGGAGAGCAGGATTTCGGGCGCGAGAAGGCTCGCACCCGCCTCGGCCACACCGAACGGTGCCGCCACGAGTGCGGCGGTGAACATGCCGAGCGACACCGCCTGGCCGCCATCGACCCGGCCGGCGCGCTGGCCGAACAGGATGTAGAGTGCCCAGGCGAGCGCCGCCCCGAGATCGAGCGCGACGCCGACGGGATCGAGCCCGTCGGTCGTGGCGATCGGCAGGAGCAGCATCAGCCCGATGACGGCAAGGCCGATCCACAGGAAATCGGACCGGCGCCGCGAGGCGATCAGCGCGACGGCCAGGGGCCCCGCGAACTCGATCGCCACGGCCGGACCGAGGGGCAGCCGCGCCAGGGCGAGGTAGAACAGCAGGTTCATCAATCCCAGGGCCGAACCGTAGAGCGCGATCCAGCCCGCCTCCCGCGCCGGCAGGCATCGCCGCCACGGCCGCCACACGGCGATGAGGATCAGCGCCGAGAAGCCGACCCGCAGCGCGGACGTCCCGGCCGCACCGATGGCCGGGAACAGGCTCTTGGCGAAGGTCGCCCCGCACTGAAGCGAGACCATGCCGGCGACCAGGGCCGCGACCGACAGCCCGACTGCGGACGGGGCGCCCCGCCCGAGGATGCTCACAGGATGAACCGGCTCAGATCCGCGTTGGCCGCGAGATCCTGCACCCGGGCGCGCACATAGGCGGCATCGATCGGGACGGTCTCGCCCGACCGGTCGGTCGCCGTGAACGAGATCTCGTCGATCACCCGTTCCAGGACCGTCTGCAGACGGCGGGCACCGATATTCTCCACCGAGGAATTCACCTCGACGGCAACCCGGGCGAGCGCGTCCACCGCGTCTTCCGTGAAGGCGAGGGTCACGCCCTCGGTCTGCATCAGGGCGACGGTCTGCTTGATCAGGCTCGCCTCGGTCGTGGTCAGGATCTGCTTGAAATCGTCCACGGTGAGCGGCTGCAGCTCGACCCGGATCGGAAGGCGCCCCTGCAATTCCGGCAGGAGGTCCGCGGGCTTCGAGACGTGGAAGGCGCCGGAGGCGATGAAGAGGATGTGGTCGGTCTTCACCGGGCCGTGCTTGGTGGCGACCGTCGTGCCCTCGATCAGCGGCAGCAGGTCGCGCTGCACGCCCTCGCGGGAGACGTCGCCGGACGCGCGGCCCTCGCGGGCGCAGATCTTGTCGATCTCGTCCAGGAAGACGATGCCGTTGTTCTCGACCTCGCGGATCGCCTCGCGCACCAGCGCCTCGTCGTCGACGAGCTTATCGGATTCCTCGGCCATCAGCGGCGCGTAGGCGTCCCGCACCAGGATCCGCCGCGGCTTGCCGCGCTGGCCGCCGAGCGCCTTGCCCAGCATGTCGCCGATGTTGATCGCCCCCATGGACGCGCCCGGCATGCCGGGAATCTCGAACATCGGCATGCCGGCGGGCGCGCCGGCAGCCAGCTCCAGCTCGACCTCCTTGTCATCAAGCTCGTTGTTGCGGAGCTTGCGGCGGAAGCTGTCACGGGTGGCGGCGCTCGCGGTGGGCCCGACCAGCGCATCGAGGATCCGGTTCTCCGCCGCGGCCTCGGCCTTGGCCTTCACGCCCTCGCGCTTCACCTGACGGGTCAGGCCGATCGCCACCTCCACGAGGTCGCGGACGATCTGCTCCACGTCCCGGCCGACATAGCCGACCTCGGTGAACTTGGTGGCCTCGATCTTCAGGAACGGCGCGTTGGCGAGGCGGGCGAGGCGCCGGGCGATCTCGGTCTTGCCGCAGCCCGTCGGGCCGATCATCAGGATGTTCTTGGGCGCCACCTCCTCGCGGAGCGGACCGGTGAGCTGCTGGCGGCGCCAGCGGTTGCGCAGCGCGATCGCGACGGCGCGCTTGGCGTCGTGCTGCCCGACGATGAAGCGATCGAGTTCGGACACGATCTCGCGCGGAGAGAACGTCGTCACCGCTTAGCCATCCCTGTTTCCCGGCCCGAAACGCTGGCCCTTCGCGGGAATGGGGTCGCGCGCCGCCGCGCGCAAGAGGCCGCGCGCGCGCGAATAGCCGCCTCAATGGCTTGCCAGCGACGGCGCCGCGCCGGCTTTGTCGTGCGTGCCGAACCGCTCGACCAGGGTGGCGCTGGCGGCATTGAGGCCGATCACCTCGACGCTCCGTCCCCGCGCGCGAGCCTTGAGGACCGTGCGGTCGAGGGCGGCGACCGCCGAGATGTCCCAGAAATGCGCGGCGTGCACGTCGATGACGAGGCGCTCGACTGGCTCAAGCACGTCGATCGCTTCCGTGAAGGTCCCGGCCGAGGCGAAGAAGACCTGGCCGGTGACGTGATAGGTCCGGGTCCCACCATCGGCGGAAAGCGCGGATGTCACCCCGCTCAGCCGCGACACTTTCCCGGCGAAGAACACGCCGGACAGGAGCACGCCCACCAGTACGCCGATGGCGAGGTCGCGGGTTGCCACCACGACCAGGACGGTCGCCAGCATCACCGTCGAGGACGGCAGGGGGTTGGTGCGCAGCTGCGCCAGCGAGCGCCATGAGAAGGTGTTCAGCGAGACCATGATCATCACCGCCGTGAGCGCCGCAACCGGAACGACGGCGAGCAGGCCCTGCAGTGACACGAGGAGGGCCAGCAGGAAGGCGCCGGCCACCAGCGTCGATAGCCGCCCGCGCGCCCCCGACGAGACGTTGATCACCGACTGGCCGATCATCGCGCAGCCGCCCATGCCGCCGAACACCGCCGAGGCCATGTTGGCGACACCCTGGCCGATGCATTCGCGGTTCTTGTCGCTGCCGGTATCGGTCATGTCGTCGACGATCTGCGCGGTGAGCAGGCTTTCCAGCAGCCCCACCGCCGCCAGGGTCGCCGCGTAGGGCAGCAGGATCTGCAGTGTTTCGATGGTGAGGGGCACGTCGGGCAGGGCGAAGCTCGGCAGCGCCGAGGGCAGGGCGCCCAGATGCGAGACCGTCCGGACGTCGAGGTGGAACGCCGCCGTCAGCGCGGTCAGCACCGCGATCGCCACGAGCGGTGACGGGATCGCCCGCGTGATCCGCGGAAAGCCGTAGATGATCGCGAGACCCAGGGCGATCAGCCCGTAGGTGGCGGGCGTGACGCCGGTCAGCTCCGGAAGCTGCGCCAGGAAGATCAGGATCGCCAGCGCGTTGACGAAGCCGGTCATGACCGATTGCGACACGAAGCGCATCAGCCGGCCGAGCTTCAGCAGGCCCGCGAGGATCTGGATCAGCCCCATCAGGATGGTGGCGGCGAACAGGTACTGGACGCCGTGCTCGCGCACGAGGTCGACCATCACGACCGCGGTGGCGGCCGTGGCCGCCGAGATCATCGCCGGGCGGCCGCCCGCGAATGCGATCGTGCAGGCGATCACCACCGAGGCGTAGAGGCCGACCTTCGGGTCGACTCCGGCGATGACCGAGAACCCGATGGCTTCCGGGATCAGCGCGAGCGCGACGACGATTCCCGACAAGGCGTCGGCACGCACGTTCGACCTCCACCCGTGAAGGAGGCCGGCCAGTCTCGATACTGTGTGTGACATGTAAGTTCCGCACGGGACGCGTGTCCGCAGGCTTGGGCGGAGCGATCAGCGTCTCGAATGCGTGGTCCGGCGGATCGGCGGCCGGAAGAGCCACCCGGGCTTTCACCGGGTCCTTGCGAATGCCCGGACCCTACGGGCCCCTGCGCTGCAATGCAATATCGCTTCGAAGCGGCGCCGCGGCTCAGGCGGCGCGCACCTGTGCCACGAAGCCGGCGACCTCGCCGCCGAGCCCGTTGGAGCGGCGCGCGATGTCGGCGGCCGCGTCCAGCACCTCGGCCGCGCTGGCGCCGGTCTGGCGGGCGGCCTCGAGGACATGCGCCATCGTCTCGGTGACCGACCGGGTGCCGCTCGCGGCCTCGGACACGCTGCGGGCAATCTCCTGCGTGGCGAGCTGCTGCTCCTCCACCGCCGCGGCGACGCCGAGCGCGATACCGTGGACCTGCTCGATCGTGCCACCGATCTCCTCGATGGCGGCGACAGCCTCGTGGGTCGCGGCGCGCATGGCGGCGATCTGGCCGGCGATTTCCTCGGTGGCCTTGGCGGTCTGGGTCGCGAGGTCCTTCACCTCGGTGGCGACGACAGCGAAGCCGCGGCCAGCTTCGCCGGCCCGGGCGGCCTCGATCGTAGCGTTCAGCGCCAGGAGGTTGGTCTGGCCCGCGATCGTCGAGATGAGGGAGACGACCTGCCCGATGCCGTCGGCACTGCGGGCCAGCGCCTGCACGCTGGTGCGCGTCCGCCGCGCCGCCTCGACAGCGCTCTCGGCGGCGGTGGACGTCTGGGTCACCTGAACCCCGATCTCGCTCGCGGTGGCGGCGAGTTCCTCCGTGGCGGCCGCGACCGCCTCGACGTTGTGCGCGGTGGTCTCGGCCGCGCGTGTCACCGCCTGCGACTGCGCGCCGGTGTGCTCGGCGTTCCCGGCCATCGCGGCGGCGGTGCGCTCCATCCCGGCCGCAGCGCCCGCGAGATGATCGACGAGGCCGCCGATGCTGCCCTGGAACCTGTCCGCGAGACCCGACATCTCGGCCCGCTTGCGCGTCGTCGCCTCGACGCCCATGCGCTCGTTGTCCTGTCGCAGGGCTTCGGCGTCCCGCATGGTCGCGCTGAAGACCTGCATGCTCGCCCAGATCGCCCCGATCTCGTCGCGGCTGGGCTTGATGGCCGGCAGGACGTGATCGCCGCGCGACAGGCGTTGGATCGCATCCGAGACCGCCCGAAGCGGCCGGGCGATCTGGCGCTGCCCCACGAGCAGGCCGAGCGCGCCGCAGATCAGGGCTCCGGCCAGGGCGAGGCCCACGAGAAGCAGCGTCCGCGCCTGGAACAGCGCCTGCGTCTCGCCCTTGATGGCCGCCATCTCGGCACGCCCCTGGTTCACCAGGGTATCGATGCTCGCCTGGAAGGCTTTGCGGTTGGCACGGTTCGCGTCGTTGAAGCCGAGCTCGGCGGCAGCGCGGGGGCTCACCGTCTCCCCCGCCTCCGCGAGGGTCGTGCGCAGCGCCCGGAAGGCGTCGGCATTGCGCGTCATCGTGTCGAAGAGCGGTCGTTCGGCCTCGGTCACCAGTGGCGCCCACGCGGCGCGCAGCGCGTCCATGTCGGCCAAGCTCTTGCGAAGGCCGGCGGCATATTTCGCCGCTTCGGCCCGGTCGGCGGACGCGTAGACGCCGCGCGAGTCCATAGTGACTTCGGCGGCGAGGCGGTTGAAGTTCGCGGCGTTGAGTGCGCGGATCGAGGCATTCTCGACACGCGTCAACGACTGCTCGAAGCTTTGGAGCGTCGCCACGCTGACACCGGCGACGACCAGCGTCGTCAGGCTGCAGGCCGCCACAAAGCCCAGGAGTTTTGCGCCGATTTGCATTGTATTCCAACCCCGAGGCGTGGTTGGAGAAAAATGGCGCTAATTGTTCAAAAGCCCGTTAACTCACTAGCGGGATCTACACTGGTTTCCGCCTGAATTCAGCTGGACGCGTGGTTCGCCCATCGGTCATCGAAGCGCTCCAATCTGCACCTCCCGGTCTCCTCTCGCCGGGAGGTGCGCCGATCAACGCGATCAATCCTGGCGGCGCTCTCACGCCGCCCGCACGGTCTCGAGAAAGCGCCCGACCTCGGCCGTGAGGTTTTCGGACTGGCGCGACAATTCCGAGGCCGCACCGAGGACCTGATCGGCCGCGGCACCCGTCTCTTCGGCCGCGCCGGCGACGCCGGAGATGTTGGTCGTCACCTCGCCGGCTCCGAGAGCCGCCTGCGCGACGTTCCGAACGATCTCCTGCGTGGCCGCGCCCTGCTCCTCGACGGCTGCCGCTATGGACGTGGCGACACCGCTGATCTCACGGATGCGACCGGTGATACCGCCGATGGCCGCCACGGCCTGCCCCGTCGAGGCCTGGATCTGAGCGATCTGGCCGGAGATCTCATGCGTGGCCTTGGCGGTCTGCTCGGCCAACGCTTTCACCTCCGCGGCCACCACGGCGAAGCCCTTGCCCGCCGCGCCGGCCCGGGCGGCTTCGATGGTCGCGTTGAGCGCCAGCAGATTGGTCTGTCCGGCGATGTTGGAGATCAGGCCGACCACATCGCCGATCCGGGCCACGGACCCGCTCAACTCCTGGACGAGAGCGCCGGTCTGGTCGGCATCGCTGACGGCGCGCTGCGCCAGCTGAGCCGAGCCGTTCACCTGCCGGCCTATCTCCTGGACGGACGAACCCAGTTCCTCGGCTGCGGCCGCTACGGTGTTGACGTTCGAGGCGGCTTCCTCCGCCGCGGCCGCCACGGTGGTCGATTGGCTCGACGTCTCGGTCGCGGTCACCGACATGGTCCTGGCGGTGGCCTGCAACTGCGTGGCCGAGGCGAGACCATGCCGACGATGCCGCCGATTGCGCGGTCGAAGTCGTCCGCCAGCTTGATCATGGTCTTCCGCCGTTCGGCCGCCGCCGCCGCATCGGCTTTGCGCTTCGTCTCAGCGTCCGCGGCCGCCTTCTCGGCCACCATCGCCTTGATGCCCTCCACGGCCTTCCCCACGGCGCCGATCTCGTCGCCGCGCTGCGCCTCGGCGATCTGCGCCTCGATCTCGCCCCGCGCCATCCGCTGAAGCACGGCGACCAGCCGGCTCAGAGGCCGTGTGAGCATCGCGAAGACCAGGATCGCCAGCAGACCTGCGATCACGACACTGGCCGCACTGCCGAGGATGCTCGTGAGGTAGGCCGTCCTGAAGGATTGCGCCTGCGCGCTGCTCCGGATGGCGAGGAGATCCCGCTCCGCCTGCGCGGCGTCGTCGACCTTGGCGCGCAACGCATCCATCGACGCCTTTCCGGCGCCTCCGGCCTCGAGCTGCTGGGCCTTCGCGAGATTGCCCGCCACGACGAGCGCGATCTCCTTCGCGGCGACGTCCGACCACGTCTGAGCGGATCGGCCGACAGCGTCGAGGCGCCCTTGCTGTTCGGCGTTGTCGGCGGTGAGCGACCTCGCCGACGCGATGACGGCCGTGTAGGCCTTCTGGCCCGCGCGGAAGGGTTCGAGGAACTTCGGATCTCCAGACAGGAGGTATCCGCGCAGACCGGTCTCCTGATTGACCATCGACATGGTCAGGCCTTCGAGTTCCGTCAGAACTTTATAGGTGTGTTCCGTCAAACCATTGGTGTGCTCGATCGATGATAAACGACTGTATCCGACTGCACTGATGCCAATGGTGACTGCGGTCAGTGTTCCGAAGGCAACCGAGAGCTTGGTTACGATCCCAATATCGTTGATGAAGCGCATCCTGCAGTTCCTACTAGGCGACGACATCATCGAATTGCTGATCTCGCGGGAACGTATTAATTTGTACCGTGTAAAATTTGTCTTACTTCGTGCAGGCTGGGTGAGCGCTCGAAGACATCGACAATGATTCGCAGGCGTGAACGTCTGTCGATCCGCAGCCAGGCCGAGACTATGAGAGTCAGGTATTGCGAGCGTCAGCAGGCCGACTGGCCGGGCACCTGATGAGCAAGCGGATGCCATGCCCGAGATCTCATTGGGCAAGTCTTGCGCGAATATGAGTTTTGGTCCAGGCGCAAAGATATTAATTGCCTCAGCGCGTATCCGCAATCTTGGCAAAGATGTCGCTGATGGATTCGTTTATGATCGGGAACAGGATGCGCCGCCAGTCTGCGGTCGAAACCGCGGACCGGCACGCACGGAACTGCTCGTTCGCCTTAAGTCTCGCGCGTCACGGTGTTTTGATCATGCGCGTTCGCAGGATGGATTGCTGCGGCGGTTCAGGCCGCGTCGAGCGCTTCGATCACGAGATTGCCGTTCGTGTAAACGCAAATCTCGGCTGCGATCGCCATGGCGCGGCGCACGATCGCCTCCGCGTCGAGTTCGCCATCTTCCAAGGCGCGTGCGGCCGCGAGCGCATAATTACCGCCCGAACCGATTGCCATCACGCCGCTCTCCGGCTCCAGCACGTCCCCCGATCCCGACAGGAGAAGGCTTACGTCGCGATCGGCGACCAGCATCATCGCTTCGAGGCGACGCAGGTAACGGTCGGTCCGCCAGTCCTTCGTCAGCTCCACGCAGGCCCGGGTCAGCTGGCCGGGATATTGTTCGAGCTTGGCTTCGAGGCGCTCGAACAACGTGAAGGCGTCGGCCGTGGCACCCGCGAACCCGCCGATCACCGCCCCCTTCGCGAGACGCCGGACCTTTCGGGCGTTGCCCTTCACGATCGTCTGGCCGAGGCTCACCTGACCATCGCCGCCGAGCACGACACGGCCGCCCTTCCGGACCATCAGGATGGTGGTCGCGTGCATCTGAGGCGGGTTGCCCCGGTCGTCATGCCTGAATGCGTCTTGGCTCAAGATTCGGCTCCGCTCTCGATCGCGCCGAGATGGGGAGCCTTGTCGGCGGCGTCCAGCCGCCGATCCACGATGACCGCGCAGCAGCACCCGCATCCGTGGCGATAAAAGAGGTCTTACTCCGCGACGGCCTCGGCCGTCTGCGTGCTGCCGGCATCCTGCAGGATCGATTGCGCCGCCGCCTCGGCGAGAAGGGCGTAGCCGCGATCAGCCATGTGCAGGCCGTCGGAGGCGAACAGCTGCTTCGCGGTCAGCTTTCCCTCGCGCACCCAGCCGTGCATCAGGTCGGCCCGGCGGATGACCGGCACGTCGAGCTCATCCCCGATGCTGCGCACCGCGTCCAGGAACCGCGACGAACCAGGCGTCGCCTCGAGCTTCGGGCACCATTGCGGCTCCATGAGCACGACATCGATGCCGGCCTCACGGATCCGCCGGATCGCCGCCACCGTGGCCTCACGGAAATGGTCGATCGAGACTCCGCGCAGGGGATCGTTGCTCCCCGTCTGCCAGATGACCAACTGCGGCTCGGCCGCGATCACATCCCGATCAAGGCGTGCCAGCATGTCGTCCACGTGCTCACCGCCGATGCCGCGGTTGATCACGGCGACGTCGATCCCGCGCAGCTTCTTGCGCAGATCGATCTGGAGACGCGCCGGGTAGGCGTTGGCCGGGCTGGAAGCGCCCACACCCTCCGTCGATGACGAGCCGAAGGCCACGATCTTCAACGGCGCGCCGATCGCGATCTGGCGCGCAACATGCGGCAAGTCCGGGCTTTCCCGCAGGTCGAGTCCGAGAAGATCCAGCGAATCCGGAAGCAGGTCCGCGTAGGCCAAGACGGCCGTTGGCACGACCAAGAGGCTACAGAGGACACCAAGCCGGCGCAGCATCTTGCGGAGCGGCCGGGCGGGACCAACGCTGTTCATAGTCTGGGACAAGGGACCGACTGCTCCGGCTCTCGTGAGCAACGGATACAATCTGACACACCCGCCTGCAAAGTGGGGTTCCGTCCTTCGCTTTAATGCGCGTTGAATTCGTAACACAAAATTATCGAACTCGGCCGCCGAGGATCGGGATGGCCGGGCGGGCAAAACTGATCCTGCTGCCTGCGTCCGTCGGCTGCGGGCGGTGTCAGGCGACAGACCGATGGTGCAGGCCGGCGTCGAGAGCCCCACGCGGCACGAACCATGCGTCGAGACTGCTGCGGATCTCCGGCAGGGCGGCGGAGAACGCGGTTCGGAATTTCGGGCGCGACTCCGGACCGGCTGCGAGCCACGACAGGTCGTCCCTTGGTCGACAGCTTGCGCATCGCGATCCTCACGCGCTCGACCGAACCCTGCGGCAGCACGGTCCATGCGCTCGCCCTCGGCGAAGCGCTCTGCGCACACGGGCACGAGGCCGTGGTCCACGCCCCGGATCCCAGCGGGCGCGGCTTCTTCCGTGACGCAAGGTGCCCGGTTGTTTCGGTGTCGGCCAAGCCGGTGACCGGAACGGCCGCTGCCCTGGTGGGTACTCGGATCGCCGATTACCTCGCCCATTTCTCGACGCCGGCGGCGTGCGACTTCGACATCTTTCACGCGCAATGCGGCATCAGCGGCAACGCGCTGGCGACCCTGACCCGCCGCCGCCTCATTCCCGGTTTCGTGCGTACGGTGCATCACGTCACGATGGTTGCCGAGTCCCAGCTCGCACAATGGCAGGAGCGCGCGATCGTCGATGCCGGCCGGCTGCTCTGCGTCAGCCGGACCGGAGCCGCAGAGCTGCTGGCCGAGTTCGGGATGCGGGCCGACATGATCGGCCATGGTGTCGACGGCGCGGTGTACCGGCCGGAGCCTGAATCCGGCGACGGTGATCTGCGCCGCCGGCTCGGGCTCGGCGCAGGGCCCGTCTTCCTCAGCGTAGGCGGGTTTGCGCTGCGCAAGAACACGCTCACGATCATCGAGGCTTTTGCGGCCATCCGTCAGCTTGTCCCGGATGCGCAACTCCTCGTGGCTGGCGGCGACGCGCGCGCCGACCATGCGGGCTACGAGGCCCGGTGCTGCGCCTTGCTCGAGCGCGCGGGCTTGGCGATCGGTCCGGGCCAGCCTGTGATTCGCGCCGGACCGATGACGCAGGCGGACATGCCAAGCCTCTACCGAATCGCCGACACGTTGATCGCGCCATCCCTGACCGGCAGCTACGGCCTGTGCGTCCTGGAAGCCATGGCGTGCGGGACACCGGCGATCATCTCGGCGCAGTCGTCCGGCGTCGATGGCCCTGCCTTGGTCGAGACCCTCACGGCCGACCCTGACGATGCCGGTGCGATCGCATCGGCGATGCGCACGAGCCTGGAGCCCGCGCGCCGTGCACAGTTTCGCAACGCCGGCCGCGAAGTCGCCCGCGCTCACACCTGGGAGACCTGCGCTGCCCGCCACCTGCCGATCTACGAGTCCTTCGCGCCTAGCCGCAAGCCGTTGATGCCCGTGGCCACGGGCTCGGCAGCCTGGAATATCCAGCGGTTCCCGCGCGATGCCTGAGACCCACTTCCTGATCCGCTGGCCGGGCGGATCCGGGAAACATGCTGCTCGCCGTCGCCGGTGGACAAGGATCACCTCTCGGTCGGTCAGGCCCCCCCGGTCGAGGAACTCGCGGCCCTGAGCTGCCTGGCCCTTGGTATGGCTCACACGCGTGTTCGGCCCCGCCTCGGTGATCCCTCCGGCCGGACACAAGCGCAGCCGGCCCGGATCGAGCCATCGGCGCGCCGTCCGGAGCCCGGTACAGTCCAGGCCGAGCTTTTCGAGGCGTCAGCCGTCGCCCGCCGGCCGACGTGGAGAACCGACACGGGAGCAGTGCCCGAACCGGTCGGGTTGTTCGCATATCTTCCCGCAGACGACAGGCGAAGGCGATGAAGATCCGGATTGCCGCGGCGCTGATCCTGGCCGCGACCCCAGCCGCAGCGCAGACGCGACTCTCCAGCACGACCATGACCTGCCAGCAGACCATGCGGCTGATCCAGGCGCGGGGTGCCCTGGTGCTCGGAACCGGCGGCATGACCTACGATCGATTCGTCCGGGACCGAACGTTCTGCGAGCCGACCGAGATCGCCAAACGCGCGTTTCGCCCGACCCGGGACAACCCGAACTGCCTGATCGGATACACCTGCTACGAACCTGGTCCTGGCGACTGGCCCGGCGAGGATTTCTAGGCCGAACCCTCGCCGGTGGAGTCCGGCTCCAAACCGACGATCACCCGGCGATCCCCCGCCCGACGGGTGAAGCCGACCGCGTCGAGGTGCTCGAGGAGGGGAATCGAAAACTTGCGCGAGATTCCCAGGGTCGCGCCGGCCTCTCGGGCCAGGAAGCCCGACTCGGCCGTGGTGGCGTGAGGAAAGGCTTCGGCAAGACGCGCCCGGGCACCCGCCACCGCCTCCCGGTGGAACAGCACCGCGCGGCGTTGCACGCGATCGACAGCGCGGATCACCGTGCCGGCTCCGACCAGATATGTCAGGGCCTCGCGTCGGCGCACGTCGCGACCCACGGCGTCGCTTTCGTCCGGCGGGTTGAGGCCGGCGCGGCGGAAGAGCTGCTCCAGCCGGCGCGCGGCCTCGCTTTCGTTCCGAGCCGGATCGAAATCGGCGCGCCGCCACAGGGTTCCGGCCTGGGTGACCGCACCTGAAGCGGCGAGAGCCCGCAGGATTGTGGCGGTGAGCGCTTCAGCGAGGGACAGCGAGCGGGACAGGCGCTCGATCGTAATTCCGTGCTCCATCGGGTTGTCACGATGGTGCTGCGACAGGGCTGCCAGTGCGCCGGTGCGAAGGGCCTCGAAGGCTCCGGCCCCGATGAGCCGCTCGCCGACGTCCCGCGCGCCGGCTTCGACCAGCAATGCCCGAGCGCGCTCCGGGGCCACGCCCGCGAGCCGAGCCAGTTCGGGCAGCACTGCGCCGGCCGCGCCGGCCTGCCCGAGACGGACCGCGATCACCTCGCTCGGCCGGCCGGTCGCGAGCTTGGCGAGATCAACCATCACGCGCGGATCGTTGCGCCGCCGCCGCCGGCTTTCCGGGTCGATCACGCGGCCGCCAGCGACCGTCGCCGCCGGGGAATCGAGCCGCAGGACGAAGGGCTCCCGAGCCGGCACCGCAACCGGCTCGGCGAGGTGCAGCTGCGCCTGGCAGCTCGCGCCCGGTTCGAGCGCGTCGCGGTCGAGCAGTCGCAGCCGGGCCTCGACCTCCGTGGTGCCGACCAGCAGGCGGCAATTGGTGCCAGCGGCCAGCGCTGTCTCCGCGCTGGCCGCGGCCGTGATCGCCACATCGAGCCACTGGCTCGGCGCGAGAAGGCCCGGTAGCGACAGGGCCTGACCCCGGGCGATCTCGTCGAGGCCGATGCCGCGCAGGGCGACGGCGGTCCGACGCCCGGGCTCGGCGCGCTCGACCGGACGGCCGTGAATCTGGAGGCCGCGGACCGTGGCAGTCCGGCCGCCGGGCGCGATCTCAACGGTGTCGCCGACCGCGAGCGGGCCGCGTCGCAGCGTGCCGGTCACGACGGTACCGAAGCCCGGCCGCGAGAACACCCGATCGACTGGCAGATATGGAAAGCCGTCGTCGATGCTGGGCTCGCCTTCGACGAGCAGCGCCGACAAAGCCGCGGCAAGCTCTGAGAAGCCCGAACCGGTGATCGTGGAGGTTGCGATGACGGGACCCGCCTCGAGACCGGCGCGGGACGCCGCGGCGGCGATCTCGGCCGACCGCGCCGCGATCGCGTCGGGCGTTGCGAGATCCGTCTTGGTCAGCGCCAGCACGCCGCGACGCACGCCGATCAGGCGGGCGATCTCCAGATGCTCGACGGTCTGCGGCTTGATGCCTTCCTGTGCATCGACGGCGAGAAGGACGGCCCGCATGCCGGTGGCGCCCGACACCATGGCGCGCACGAATCGTTCGTGACCGGGCAGGTCGACGAGGTCGATCTCACCCTGGTCCGAGGACAGCAGGGCGAAGCCCGGGACGATCGATACGCCGCGGGCCTGTTCTTCCTTGAGCCTGTCCGTCTCGATCCCGGTGAGCGCACGCACCAAAGCGGTCTTGCCGTGATCGACATGCCCGATCACGCCGACGAGGAGGGTCTTCAACGCAGCCACCGACCGGATGATCTCCGCGGTGCTACCGTCCACGCCGGGCGCACCACTCTCGTAGCAAGGGAAGTCTGCCTCACCGGTTCAACATCGAACCGCGAGCCTCCGGACGATCGGGACCGGAGCGAGAAAGGCGGATTGGATTGTGGACAATTTGTTTTGCCACGCGATTCGGTTTTGGGAAAGCGCGTTTTTAACGCGGCGCAACATGCCTCATCCGCATACGGCGATGCTCTTGCGCCCTGCTTGATGCCGTGAAAGCGTCTGTGTCCCTCAGCATGCTTCACCGGATGGCGAGCCTAAGTGGCATCAGCGCGACCCTTCGATGCAACCGGCTGAGTGCCTCGCGCCATCCGGCAAGGCAGGTCACAAAGAGGAGAGCATGAGCGACACCGATAGCGCCGCCCCGGCAGAGCCCCGCGAGATCGAGCTGAAGCTCGACTGCGCAGGTCCGGACCTGACCGCACTCGCCGCCCATCCGCGGCTGGAGGGCGCTGCGGCCCTGGAACCCGAGCTTCTGGTCACGACCTACTACGATACGCCGGGCCGCGACCTCAGGGCGGCTGGCCTGACCCTGCGCGTGCGCGCCAAGGGTAGCCGCCATATCCAGACCGTGAAGGCGGGCCGCGGCGATGTCGGCCTGTTCAATCGGGCCGAGTGGGAATCCGAGATCGTCGGCGAGACGCCGGACCCGGCGGCCTGGGCCGGGACCGCAGCCGAGCAGGTCCTGCGCGAGGCCGATGCGCCCCTGGAGCGTCTGTTCTCCACCGTGGTCAGGCGCCGTGAGATCCCGGTCGAGCAAGGCGCGTCGAAGATCCTCGTCACCCTGGACGAGGGCCGTGTCGAAGCTCCGACCGGCGATGCGTCGCTCTGTGAAGTCGAGCTGGAACTTCAGGAGGGCGATCCGGCCGACCTCTTCCTGGTCGCTCAGGCGCTCGCCGAAAGCGTGCCCCTGCGCCTGTCGGTGAAGGCCAAGAGTGCCGTCGGATTCGCGCTTCTCGACGGCAAGGGACCATCCATCGCCAAGTCCGAGATCCTGGACCTCCCGGAGGGTGCGAGCACGGGCGACGTCTTTCGGCGCGTCGCGCGGGCCTGCCTGCGCCACATGCGCCTCAACGAGACGGCGTTTCTTGAGGGCGGCCGGGCACCCGAGGCGTTGCATCAGATCCGCGTGGCGCTGCGCCGGCTGCGCTCGGCCCTGTCACTGTTCGCGCCCATGCTGGAGGGCGATCCGCGGGCGGAGGGCTTCAACGACGAGATCAAGCGGGTGACCGAGCCGTTCGGCCATGCCCGCAACCTCGATGTGTTCCTCGGACACACGCTGCCGACCCTTGTCGAGGAGCGTCCGGATGATCAGGGTCTCGACGGCCTGCGCGAGCGGGCGGAGGCGGAGCGGGAGCGCGCCTACGACGCGGTTCTCGCAACCTTGGAGAGCCCGCAATGGCGCGGCCTCATCATCGAGTTCGCCGGCTGGATCGAGGCCGGCTCCTGGGCGGCACAGCCGGCGGCCAAGGAGGACGGTCGCGATTTTGCGGCCCGCGTGCTCGACAGGGCCCGTCTGCGGCTCAAGAAGCGCGGCCGCGGCCTCAAAAAGCTTGACCCCCATACCCGCCACCGTGCCCGCATCGCCGCGAAGAAGCTGCGCTACGGCGCGGAATTCTTCGCCGGCCTCTTTCACAAGAAGAAATCCCGGCGGCGGCAGGAGAAATTCGGGGCCGCCTTGTCGGACCTTCAGGACCACCTCGGCGTGCTGAACGATCAGGAGACCGCGCGCGCGATGACCGAGAGCCTGTCCGGCCCGCCGATGCCGGGCCCGGACGATCCCGGGGCACAGAAGCTGCTTGAGGCTGCCGCGGACGCCCGGGCCGAGCTCCTCGACGTGAAGCCGTTCTGGCGCTGACGCGTCTCGCGGCACCGCACGGTCCGGAACTTGGCCGGTGCGGTGGCGTTCGCCGGAAGGTCCGCCCGGGCGCGGGCAGGGAGCGCCGATGGCCCACGCCTACAGGTTCGGTATTGAGGAGGAGTTCTTCCTCGCCGATGCCCGCACGCGCGGGACGCCGCGCGCCGGGCTCCGGGCCTTCCACGCCGCCGTGCGGGCCCGCCTCGACCATGCCGAACGGGAGCAGCTTCAGTGTCAGGTCGAAGTGGCCTCTCCGCCGAGCGCCGACGTCGCCGAGGCCAGGGGGCACCTCGCTGACCTGCGGCGCAGCCTCTCGGAGATCGGCACCGAGCGGGGGGTTCTGCCCTTCGCGGCGGGCACGCATCCCACGGCGCGCTGGCGCGACCAGCGTCCCACCGACAAGGCGCGCTATCACGGCATCATGGCCGACCTCCGCATGCTCGGACGGCGCAACCTCGTCTGTGGCCTCCATGTCCACGTCGAAGTTCCGGACCCGGAGGCACGGATCGGGCTGATCAACCGGCTGCTGCCGTTCCTGCCGGTGCTGCTGGCGCTCTCGACCTCGTCGCCGTTCTGGCAGGGCCGGCAGACCGGGCTGGCCGGCTACCGGATGCGCGCCTATGCCGAGCTGCCGCGGACCGGTGTGCCGGAGCTGTTCGCAGACGAGGCCGACTACGCCCGCTACGTCGATGTCATGACCAGGGCCGGCGCCATAGCGGATGCCAGCTATCTCTGGTGGCACCTGCGCGCCTCGCTCAAGTACCCGACGCTCGAATTGCGGGTGGCCGACAGCTGTACGCACCTCGACGATGCGCTCTGTATCGCGTCGCTGTTCCGGTGCCTCGTCCGGCACGTCGTACGGGACCGGACCTGCAATGCCGGCATGACCGCGGCGTCACGGGGCTTCGTGATGGAGAACCTGTGGCGGGCCGAGCGCGACGGCATCCGGGCCACGCTTATCGATGAGGCCCGCGCGCAGGCCATAGCCTTGGATGCGAGCGTCGATAATGTGCTCGGCTTGATCGCCGAGGACGCCGACGCTCTGCACTGCGCCGAGGCCTGCGGGCGCGCACGCGCGATCGCGGCCGATGGGACGAGCGCGGATCGTCAAATGGCTGTCTTCGCGGCCGCGCGCCGGTCCGGATCCACGGAGCGCGCAGCACTCTCGGCCGTGGTGGACCATCTCGCCAACGAAACCGCCGCCGGCACGACGCTCGGGCCTGGGGGGCACCCGAACAACGTTCCGGCGGCGTGACGACGGGACAGGATCCGGCTGAGGGGGGGTGTCGGAGCCTGCGATCCGCCGACCGCGCTTTGACGGCGCGGTTGTCTTGATGAGTCGCACACGCATGTTGCCGAAGCGTGTCTATTCGTCGAATCGATCACCGATTTGCCTGTATTCGGCGGATCTGATCGGCTGTCATCTGCCCATGCCGGCGTCGCGTCGACGGCCTGCACCGCAATGGCTTCCCTATCGGCCGTGCTCTGCTATCCCTCACACGTTTTCCGCAGCCACCCGCGATCGTCCGGCATGAGCCTCCTGCGCGACATCATCGGCCAAGTCGGCCGCACCGTGACCGCTTACGCGGGCGACAAGGCGCTGATGCTCGCCGCCGTCTCGGCGTCCGCCAACGTCATCGTGGCCGACGGCGAGGTCGCTGGCCGGGAATTCGACGCCGCCCTCCACGGTCTTCGTGCCGATCCGGTGCTGATGAAGGGCTACGACGCGCTGATGCTGGAGACCGAACTCTACGAGGGGATCGCCCGGGCGCGCACGCGCCTCGGCCGTGCCGAGAACCTGCGCCATGTCGGGGCGATCGCAGAACGGCCCGAGATCCAGCGCCAGAACGTGTTCCTGATCGCCGCGGACGTCGCCGACCAAGACGGGATCAGCAACATCGAGGCGAGCGCCCTCGGTGAGATCGCGGCGGCGCTGCGGGTTGACGGCGTCGGGCTCCTGCGGGCCAATCCGGTACGCCGCTCGCCGGCCTGACGGGCGCGGTTGGCATCGGCGTTGCTGGAGGGTGGCGCGTCGCCGAGAGGGCGGCGTCTCCTCACAAAGCACTTGTCGCACGGCCCCGCGCCGTGAAAGGAACCGGCATGGCCGAGACGATCCCGAGCAAGACCCACAACCTGCGCGCCGATGGCACGCGGCTCTGGTCCACGATCTTGGAGACCGCCGCGTTCGGCGGCACCCCTGCCGGCGGCATCAACCGGCTGACGCTCTCGCCCGAGGATGGGCGCGTGCGTGACTGGTTCCGGGACGCCTGCGAGGCGGCCGGGCTGACGGTCTCGGTCGACGCGCTCGGCACGCAATACGCC
>Ga0255028_100116_pt1 | contig 20787 bp, 19 predicted proteins | sample DRGLUT_MetaT_FD_178168 | JGI IMG/M metagenome (GOLD analysis project Ga0255028, IMG submission 178168) | Metatranscriptome of freshwater microbial communities from Pennsylvania, United States - DR:GLUT (Metagenome Metatranscriptome) | ecosystem: Environmental > Aquatic > Freshwater > Creek...
AGCCGCCGGGCTCCTCGACGGTGCCGGCATCGGCCCGGAAACCGCAATGGACGAGGCGCTGACCCGGCTCGACGCCCATCTCTGCGACCTCGGCGAGACCGTCTTCCGCGACGGCCTGCATATTTTCGGGCGCGCGGCCGGCGGGGCTTCGGACGCGGCTTCGTCCTGCGCGACCGGCGAGCGCACCGGGCTGCTGACGGCCCTCGACGGCCGGTTCGTCGCGCCCGGTCCCGCCGGGTCACCGTCGCGCGGGCGCGCAGACGTGCTGCCCACCGGCCGGAACCTCGCCACCCTCGATCCCCGCGCGATCCCGAGCCGCGCTGCGGCGAGCCTCGGCGAGCGGGCGGCCGCGGCGGTCGTGACCCGCTACCTCCAGGACGAGGGCGCCTATCCCGCGCGGATCGTCATGGATCTCTGGGCCTCCCCGACCCTGCGCACCGGCGGGGAGGATGTGGCGCACGCCCTGGCGCTGATGGGCGTGCGGCCGGTCTGGGACCATGCCAGCACCCGGGTCACCGGGTTCGAGGTGCTGCCGCTCGCCCTGCTCGACCGGCCCCGGATCGACGTGACGGTACGAGTCTCCGGGGCATTCCGCGATACGTTCCCCGACACTCTCGCGCTGCTCGACCGGGCCGCACGGGCGGTGGCCGACCGCGACGAGACGGACGACGAGAATCCATTGGCGGCCGCCCGGCGTCGCGGCGAGACGGCCGCCCGGGTCTACGGGGCGGCGCCGGGTCGGTACGGGGCCGGAACGGCGGCCACCGCGCTTGACGGCGCCTGGGACGCGCGCAGCGTTCTTGGACGTGCCTACCTGTCGGCCAGCGGTCACGCCTACGGCGACCGCGAAGGACCGGACGCGGATTTCGCCGCCCGAGTTGCGGCAGCGGACGCCTACCTGCACGCCTTCGACGTGGCCGAGCGCGATCTGTTCGACGGCGATGCCGCAGTGGATGCAATGGGCGGATTCGCGGCGGCGGCCTCCCTCGGGGGCGGCAGCCCGAAACTCTACAGCCTCGACGTCTCTGTGCCGGAGCGGCCGAAGACGCGCACCGCCCAGGAGGACGCGACGCGTCTCATCGGCGGGCGGCTCGCCGATCCGCGCTGGATCGCCGCGCAGATGCGCCACGGCTACCGGGGGGCGCAGGAGCTGGCACAGGGTCTCGACGCGGTCTTCGTCCTCGCCGCGACGAGCGACGCCGTGACCGATGCCGGTTTCGACCGGCTCTACGCCGCCTGGATTGCCGACGCGGACGTCTTCGAACGTTTACGCGCCGCCAATCCCGCGGCGACGAAGGCGATTCTGGAGCGCTTTGATGAGGCGCGAGACCGCGGCCTCTGGCACAGCCGCCGCAACGCCCTCCCGGCCGACGCTCTGATGCCGGAGGCGGCGGAATGAGCGCCCCCGCGCGCCAGCACCGCCGGGCCCTGCCCGAGGCCTCTTCCCGACGTGGCTGGTGCCCGGGTCTCGCCCGCCCGATGCCCACCGGTGACGGTCTCCTCGCGCGCGTGCACCCGCCGCTCGGTGTGCTCACCTGCGATCAGGCACGCGCCGTGGCGGAGGGCGCACGCCGGTTCGGCAACGGCCATATGGACTTCACGGCCCGCGCCAATCTGCAGATCCGCGGCGTGTCCGACACGACCCGCAGGCCCCTGGCCCGCCTGCTGGAAACGGCTGGGCTCGGCGACGTGCGCACCGACGGCGGTCCGCAGCGACTGACGCTCACGAGTCCGCTCGCCGGCTGCGACTCGACCGAACGGCTCGATGTGCCGGTGCTGGCCCACGCCATCGAGGCTGCGGGCCGAGCTATTCCGGGTCTCCCGGCCAAGACCCTCGTGGTCGTCGAGGGTCGCCCGGATGTGACGCTGCCGGACGCGGATTGCTTCGTCGCTGCTTCCGTCGCGGATACCGTTGTGATCGCGGCCGCGACTACTGAGGGCCGGCGCGACTTCGTCACCTGCGGGGAGCACGAGGCCCCTCCCCTGGTGGCGGCGCTCCTGGCCGCCTTCGCACGCACCGGTCACCGCCGGATGCGCGACCTGTCGGACGAGGAACTCGAGGCGCTCGTGGAAACTCTGCACGCGCTCCGTCAGGCGAAGGATCCGCCTCTCAAGGCGGATCGTCGGCGCGGCAGCAACACCCGGGACGGCAAGCCTTTCGCACCCAATGCCGGTCTCCGAACGATAGCGGGTCATCACGTCATCGCCATCGATGCGCCTTTCGGCCGGTGCAGCGCAGCCTCCCTCGACCGTGTCGTGCGGATGGCGGATGTGATCGGCGCGGACGCGATCCGCCTCTCGCCGACGCGCGGTTTCGTCCTGCGCGCTGCACCCGGCACGGACGCTGCACCGCTCCTGGCTGCGCTCGCGGACGCGTTCATCGTCACGCCCGACGATCCCCGGCGCGGGATCGATGCCTGCACGGGCGCACCGGGCTGCGCCTCCGGATCCACGCCGACGCTGGTGGATGCGGCGCGTCTGGCGGACGCGTTGCGATCGTTGGAGATGCCGCCGCTCGCCGTGCACGTCTCCGGCTGCGCCAAGGGCTGCGCCCGGCCGGCGCCGGCCGACCTGACCCTGGTCGGCCGGGCGGGCCTGTATGGCGCCATCATCGGGCGCGCCCCCGGCGATGAGCCGGCGCTCTATCTCCCTATCGAGGCGGTGCTGGAGCGGTTAGGAAGAGCCAAGACTGTCGGGCTCGCCGCCGCGTTCGCGCCGGATACAGACTCGATGGTGTGCGGGAGGACCAGGAGACCGGCATGAGCGCGAGCCAGAACGCCCTGCGCCAGACAGGATCGGAGCCGGCCGCGGCCCACGAGCCCCCGTCCCGCTACGATTACGTCCGTGATGGCGGCGCGATCTACGCCCGTTCCTTCGCGATGATCCGGGCCGAGGCCGACCTCGCGCGCTGGTCAGGCGCGGCCGAGCGCGTCGTCGTACGCATGATCCACGCCTGCGGCATGACCGACCTGCCTGCGGACGTGGAGATGTCTCCGGATTTCGCCGAAGTCGGCGTCGCGGCGCTCCAGGCCGGCGCACCGATCCTGTGCGATGTGCGCATGGTGGCCGACGGCGTCACGCGGGCGCGGCTGCCGGCCGGCAATAAGGTCATCTGCACGCTCGGCGACCCGCGCGTGCCGGATCTGGCGAAACAGCTCGGCACCACCCGATCGGCCGCCGCCATGGAGCTTTGGCGCGAGCACCTTCCGGGCAGCGTGGTGGCGGTGGGCAACGCGCCGACCGCTCTGTTCCGCCTGCTGGAGCTGCTTGACGCGGGGGTGAGGCCCCCGGCCGCAATCATCGGGATTCCCGTCGGCTTCGTCGGAGCCGCCGAGTCCAAGGACGCGCTCGCTCGGGACGGCCGCGTTCCCTTCGTGGTGGTCCATGGTCGGCGGGGCGGCAGCGCTATGACGGCTGCCGCGGTCAACGCCCTCGCCAGCGAGGTCGAGTGATGGACGGGTTCGAACGTCTGGACGCGCCTGCCGAAGAGATCCCGGCTGTGGCGGTGACCGGCATGCTCTACGGGGTCGGCATGGGCCCTGGCGATCCGGAATTGCTGACCGTGAAGGCACAGCGGATCCTGATGCGCGCGCCGGTGCTGGTGCATTTCTGCAAGCGCGGGAAGCGCGGCAATGCCCGCACCATCGCGGACGCGATTCTCCGCGACCCCGATCGCGAGATGGCGCTGGCCTATCCCTACACCACCGAGATTCACCCGGAGCATCCCGACTACGTCGCCGCGCTCGCGGCGTTCTACGACGATGCGGCCGGGCAGCTTGCGGACCATCTCGGCGCCGGACGCGACGTGGCGATTCTGTCGGAGGGTGATCCGTTCTTCTACGGTTCGTTCATGCACCTCTGGCGGCGCCTGAAGGACCGCTTCCCTGTGGAAGTGGTGCCAGGCGTGACCGGCATGTCCGGCTGCTGGACCCGGGCGGGGACCCCGATCACCTGGGGCGACGACGTGCTCACGGTTCTGCCGGCGACTCTGTCGCTCGATGCGCTCACCGAGCGCCTGAGCGGGACCGACGCCGCGGTCGTCATGAAGCTGGGGCGGCATCTGCCCAAGGTGCGCGCGGCGCTGGCGGCCGCGGGGCTGCTCGAGCGGGCGGTCTATGTCGAGCGCGGCACCATGGCGGGCGAGCGGGTCGTGCGGCTCGCCGACAAGGCTGACGACGACGCCCCGTATTTCTCGATGGTGCTGCTGCCCGGTGAGGGGCGGCGGCCTTGAGCGGAAGCGTCACGGTCGTCGGCCTCGGCCCGGGCGATCCGAGTCTGCTGACTGAATCCGCACGTCGTGCCCTGGACGCCGCCGAGGATCTGGTCGGCTACTTTCCCTATGTCGCGCGCGTGCCCGAGCGTCCGGGCCTCGTCCGGCATGCCAGCGACAACCGGGTCGAGGTCGACCGTGCCCGCCACGCGCTGCAGCTTGGGGCCGGGGGCCGACGGGTGGCGGTCGTCTCCGGGGGCGACCCCGGAGTCTTCGCGATGGCGGCGGCGTTGTTCGAGGCGGTGGAGCACGGCGAGCCCGGCTGGCGCGACCTCGCGATCACGGTCGAGCCGGGGATTACCGCCATGCTGGCGGCGGCGGCACGGCTGGGAGCGCCATTGGGGGGCGATTTCTGCGCCCTGTCGCTGTCGGACAACCTGAAGCCCTGGCCTGTGGTGACGGCCCGGCTGGAGGCCGTGCTTCGGGCGGATCTCGTCGTCGCGCTCTACAACCCGATCTCGTCCGCTCGGCCCTGGCAGCTCGGGGCCGCGCTCGAGATCGCGGCCGGGATCCGTGCCCCCGAAACGCCCGTGATGTTCGCCCGCGCCATCAGCCGGCCCGATGAGGCGATCCGGGTCGCGACGCTCGCCGAGGCCCGCGACGTGCCGGCCGACATGGCAACGATGGTCATCCTCGGCGCCTCGACCACGCGCCTGATCCCCCGGGACGGCCGTCCCCCCTTCGTCTACACCGCGCGCAAGGTCGAGGGGGCGGCGTGATCGCACAATCCCAGCCATCGGCGTGCGCCCTCGGCATCCGGGACGTTCGGCACATCGGGCTTCTCGGGCCGACGAACCATGACCACGGGAATCGCCAGATCGCGCGCCGCCGCGATCTTGCCGTAGGTCGCGGCGCCACCGGAATTCTTGCTGACGACGATCTCGATGCCGTTGGCGCGCATCAGCGCGATTTCGGAGTCCGCGTCGAAGGGGCCGCGCGCCTCGAGCGCGGTCAGATGCGGTACCGGCAGCAGGTCGCCCAGCGGCTCGACGGTGCGGGCCAGATATCTGTGCTGCGGCGCCGCCGCGAAGGCTCCCGCTTCCTGGCGGCCGATCGTCAGGAACACGCGCCGGGATTTCGGCCCCAGGGCGGCAACGGCCTGCTCCATGGTGTCGACTTCGTTCCAGAGGTCGCCGGTGCTCCGGCACCAGGCCGGACGGCGGATCGCGAGGAGCGGCACCTCCGTCAGCGCGGCCGCGCGCGCGGCGTTGGCGGAGATAGTTGCGGCGAACGGATGGGTCGCATCGACCAGGCGATCGATGCCCTCGGCGCCAAGGTATCGGGCCAACCCATCGGATCCCCCGAAACCGCCGACGCGGGTCGACACGGGCTCAGCCTTCGGCGCGGCGGTCCGGCCTGCCAGCGACAGCACAACGGACAGGTCAGGCCGGCCGGCGAGAGACCGCGCGAGGGCGCTCGCCTCGCCGGTCCCGCCGAGGATCAAGATCCGCATGCCGCCGCTCGTCATGGGCACCTTGTCCATGAGCGCTGAGCCTCTGTCGAGCCAGATTGGCCCCGCCCCCTGGCTATCGATCGTGGGCATCGGCGAGGACGGGCGGGCCGGGCTCGCGCCCGCCGCCGCTGCGGCGCTCGACTCCGCTCGCGTCGTCTACGGTGGCCGGCGCCATCTCGCCCTCGCAAGTCCGCTCGATGCGGAGACACGGCCTTGGCCGAGCCCGATCCACGAGGCCTATCCGGGCATCCTTGATCGCAGAGGCGAGCCCACCTGCATTCTGGCCACCGGCGACCCGTTTCACTACGGCATCGGCGCCGAGATCGCGCGGCTCGTGCCGGCGGCCGAGATCCGCGCGTTTCCGCAGCCATCGGCGTTTAGTCTGGCCTGCGCACGGCTGGGCTGGCCGCTGGCCGAGTGCGGCCTGATCACCCTCCACGGTCGGGCGCTCACCCGGATCAATCCGCATATCCATCCGGCCGCCCGGCTCGTCGTGCTGTCATGGGACGGATCGACCCCGGCGGCGCTCGCCGGCCTGCTCTGCGAGCGCGGCTTCGGCGCGTCGCTTCTGACCATCCTCGAGGCCATGGGCGGTCCGCGCGAACGCATCCGCGCGATTCGGGCCGACGCGTTCGATGTCGGCACCATCGATCCGCTCAACACCGTGGCGATCGCCGTCGCCGGCGAGGGCCGCAGCATCCCGCTCGCGCCGGGGCTCGACGACAGCCTGTTCGAGAATGACGGGCAGCTCACCAAGGCGGAGATCCGCGCCCTGACCCTCGCGGCCCTCCGCCCCCATCCAGGCCTGCACCTGTGGGACATCGGTGCCGGCGCGGGCTCGATCGCAATCGAGTGGATGCTCCGCCATCCGAGCCTGCGCGCCACCGCGATCGAGGCGCATCGCGACCGGGCCGCGCGCATCCTGAGGAACGCCGAGGCTCTGGGCACCCCCGATCTGACGGTGGTCACCGGCACGGCTCCCGAGGCGTTCGCCGGCCTGCAGGCGCCGGATGCGGTCTTCATCGGCGGCGGCGTTTCTCAGCCGGGCCTCCTGCGGGCGGCGCTGGCTGCGCTCAGGCCGGGCGGGCGCTGCGTCGCCAACGCGGTGACGCTTCAGGGCGAAGCCGCCCTCCTGGCCGCCTTCGCGCAACATGGCGGCAGCCTGCGACGCTATTCGGTCGACCGGGCCAGCCCGGTGGGCGGCCTGCACGGCTGGCGGCCGGCGATGCCGGTGACCCAATGGGCCTGGACGAAGCCATGACCGAGCGTCTGGTCGCCGGGATCGGATTCCGCCGACATACCGGCCCGGACGAGATCGCGGCGTTGATCACCCGTGCGCTCGACCAGGCCGGGTTCGACGGCACGGCTCTCGCCGCCGTCGCGACCGCGGCCGACCGCGCCGGCGAGCCCGCCATCGCCGCGGCCGCGGCGGGGTTCGGCCTGTCGCCCTGCCCGGTCGAACCCGCGGCCCTGGAGGCCTCCGATGCGCGGGTCGTCACGCGCTCCGCGCGCATCGAGAACCTGCGCGGGATCGGCTCGCTGGCGGAGGCGGCCGCGCTGGCCGTCGCGGGACCGGAGAGCCGCCTCGTCCTTCCCAGGATCGCGAGCGGCGGCGCCACCTGCGCGCTGGCCCTGCAACCCGACACCGATCCTGCCCCATGACGGTTCACTTCATCGGCGCCGGCCCCGGCGCGGCGGATCTCATCACCGTGCGCGGCCGCGACCGGATCGCGGCCTGCCCGGTCTGCCTCTACGCCGGATCCCTGGTGGCGCCCGAGATTCTCGGCTGGTGCCCGCCCGGCGCGCGGATCATCGATACCGCCCCCCTCGACCTGGATGCCATCATGGCGGAGATTGAAGCCGCGCATGCCAGCGGACGGGACGTGGCGCGTCTGCATTCGGGAGATCTGTCGATCTGGAGCGCGCTGGCCGAGCAGATGCGGCGGCTCGACGGGCTCGGGATCCCCTACACGGTGACGCCCGGTGTCCCGGCCTTCGCGGCCGCGGCGGCCCTGCTGCGACGCGAGCTCACCGTGCCGGGCGTGGCCCAATCCGTCGTGCTCACCCGCACCTCCGGCCGGGCGAGCGCCATGCCGGAGCGCGAGACGCTCGCGGCCTTCGCGGCCACCGGCGCGACGCTGGCGATCCACCTGTCGATCCACGTGGCCGAGCGCGTGGCGGGCGAGCTGATCCCGTTCTACGGGCCGTCCTGCCCCGCGGCGGCGGTGTTCCGCGCGTCCTGGCCGGATGAGCGGATGCTGGTGGGCGACCTCGCCTCCCTGCCGGGCCTGATCGCGGAGGCGGGGCTGGAGCGGACCGCGCTGATCCTCGTCGGGCCAGCGCTCGGCGCGGAGACCTTCCGCGAAAGCGCGCTCTACGCCCCCGATTATGATCGGCGCTACCGGCCCGGCGGCACCGTCGGGACCGCGTCGTGAGCGCCCCCGGACTCCTCGTCGCGGCGCCCCGGTCCAGCTCCGGCAAGACCACCGTCGCGCTCGCCCTGATGCGGGTGCTGACCCGACGGGGGCTGCGGATCCGCGCCGCGAAATGCGGGCCGGACTACATCGATCCGGCGTTTCACAGGGCCGCGACAGGCTGGCCGAGCTTCAACCTCGACAGCTTCGCCATGGCGCCCCCCATGCTCGACGCTCTCGCGTCGGCAGTAGCAAGCGATGCCGACCTCGTGATCGCGGAGGGCTCAATGGGTCTCTTCGACGGTGTGCGGGCCGCGGAAAGCCGGACCGGGGCGAATGCCGACATCGCCGCCCGCTTCGGCTGGCCGGTCGTGCTGGTGGTCGACGTGTCCGGCGCGGCCCAATCGGCTGCCGCGGTCGCGCTGGGCTGCAAGCTCTACGACCCGCGGATCACCATTGCCGGCGTGATCCTGAACAAGGTCGCGAGCGCGCGCCATCGCCGCTTGGTCGAGGCCGGGATGGAGCGGGTCGGATTGCCGGTTCTCGGCGTGTTGATGCGCGACGCGCAGCTCGTCCTGCCCGAACGCCATCTCGGCCTGGTCCAGGCCGGCGAGACCGCCGATCTCGAGATGCGCCTCGACCGGCTGGCCGATCTCGCCGAGGCGGGGATCGACCTCGACGCCGTGACATCCTGCGCCGGTGGCGCCGTACCGGTTTCGACGGGCGCGTTGCTCACCCCGCCCGGACAGCGCATCGCCGTCGCGCGGGATGCGGCGTTCAGCTTCCTCTATCCGCACATCGAAGCCGGATGGCGCGGGGCGGGGGCGGAACTTGTCCCGTTCTCGCCTCTAGCCGACGAGTCGCCCCGCGCGGATTGCGACGTGTGCTGGCTGCCCGGTGGATATCCGGAGCTGCATGCGGGACGTCTGGCGGCCGCGAGCCGGTTCCTGGATGGACTGCGCAAATTCGCGCAGGCTCGTCCCGTCCACGGTGAGTGCGGCGGCTACATGGTCCTGGGACAGAGTCTCGAAGATGCGGAAGGCGCGACTCACGCCATGGCGGGCCTGCTTCCGGTCAGGACCTCCTATCTCCGCCGCAAGCTCCACCTCGGCTACCGCGTCGCGCGGCTCTGCGGCGACGGGGTTCTGGGCAGGCGCGGCGTCCGTCTGATCGGACACGAGTTCCACTACGCCAGTGAAGTGTCGTCGGTGCCGGATGGATCGGCGGCGCTTGCCCAAGTCGCGGATGCGGAGGATATCGCGCTCGGCTTCGCAGGGCACCGGCTCGGCACGGTCACCGGAAGCTTCTTTCACGTCATTGCCGCAGACCAGACATAGGGTCGATGTCGACCCGGCGACGGACTTCCAGATGACGGCTCCGACCCGCCGGTGCGTCAGGTCGGGTTGACCGGAGGCGGGACGTTGCGCGCCTGAGCGAGGCGGGCAACGCTGCGGACCAGCGCCAGCACGTCCCGACGCATCTGCTCGTCCTCGATCTGCGCGTAGGCCCGCAGCAATTCTATCGCACCGTGTGCGCTCAGGAAACCGAACACGTCCTCGCGGGAATTTTCGCGAGGCTCGTTCTCCTCGAAGAAAGCCGAGACAGGCACCTCAAGTAGCCGTGCAATCTCGCGCAGCCGCCCGGCGCCGACCCGGTTCTGACCCTTCTCGTATTTTTGCACCTGCTGGAACGTCACGCCGACCGCGTTGCCCAGCGCGGTCTGGCTCATGCCACGCGCCTTGCGCAACGCTGTGATGCGGATGCCAACAAGACGGTCGACGTCCGTCGTCTGCTTCGGCATCGTCTGACCGGACACATCCTTCTCCGCGGAGGAGCTTGCGTCCTGTTGCGGACGCGGTGTCTTCGCCTCGCTGTCGCGCCGCTTCACCGCCCGCCCCTGCGTCCTATGTCGTACGAATCGATCTGACCGCTCAAGTGATCGCAATCGGCAATCGCCAAGCCTGCGGCACAATCGAGCGACGCCGCAGTAGGACACCAAGTTGTCAGGCTATGCAAGTCTAAGCTTACAGCTTCTAGTTTAACTGTACACATCTTTGCAACATTGTTGCTGAAATGTCGACATCCAAAGTCTGCGCAGTTCCTGTGGTGCGCCTTGTCGCCGCGCCATGGGTCGCCCAAGAGACAGCGACGCTTGTACGATCAATGCCCACAAGGAGAAACGCATGTTCATCGCGATGAATCGCTTCAAGGTAGTCAAGGACGCGACTGACGATTTCGAGGCCGTCTGGCTGGGTCGCGACAGCCATCTGGGCGAGATGGAGGGTTTCGTCGAGTTCCACCTTCTTCGCGGGCCGGAGCACGAGGACCACGTTCTGTATGCATCCCATACGATCTGGCGCTCGCGCACGGATTTTGAGGCTTGGACGCGGTCCGAGCAGTTCCGGAAGGCTCATGGCCGCGTTCCGTCGACCAAGCCCCTCTATCTGGGCCATCCGCAATTCGAGGGCTTCGAGACGATTCAGACCGTCGGTGTGCCGAACGCAAATGCTGCAAGCGCCGAGCCCGTCTGACGAAGCTGGGCCACACGAAGGGTCGCGACGGCCGTGACGCGTGCGCGAGACGGACGGCTCCGTACGGTACAGGACGATCGAGCGCGACCAGGTCGAGCGCGTCAGAACTGAACAGGTTCAGCCATAAACGCTCTCACGCCCCGCGGCCGGAGCGCTGAGCGCGCGATAACTGCGCTCAGCATTAGTTCAGCATTAATCATGTATTGCGGCGATCCAGGCTTCGCTCTAAGTCGCGCCGTGCCCAAAATCCTCGGATCGTGAGTCGCTCGGGCCCACGGCTTGCTCCGTCATGGATACAGGCCGGCGCTGAAACCTTCCGCGTTTCAGACTGGTACAAAGTCCGATCAAGACGGGACGTGGCGCGGCTTATGTTTCACGAACGGCTTCCGGAAACGTTCCAGGCCCTTCCCGAAGCGGCGGAGCATCGCCGCAACGTATGGTCGGCGCTACTTCCCCGCCGCGGTCGCGCCCTGGCGCGGATCGGTTTGTCAACGGCGCTGGCTCTCACCGACGTCCTGGCGATCCTGGCCGTCACACTCTGCGTCGAGTTCGGCTACCACGTCGCGTACGAGGACGGCCCTCTTTGGTTGGGCAGCCTCCGCGGTCTGAGGCTTTCAGCGCTGCTGAGCTTGGTCATCGTCGCCACAACCGCGTTGCGCTCCGAATACAATCTCGACAACGTGATCGCGCGGAAGGCGAATATCCAGCGCGTGGCGTCGCTGTGGCTTGTGGCCTGGGCGGCTCTGCTTGTCGTCAGCTTCATGACCAAGACGACCAACGACTATTCGCGGATCGTATCGATCGGGATCTTCCTACTCGGGCTGCCCACATTGATGACGACGCGAGACCTGATGACTCGCGTCGTACGCAGGCGTCTGACGGCCGGATCGGCCTCCGTCAGCCGCGTCCATCTGGTCGGCTACGAGGAGGACATCACCCGGTTCTATGCCGCCAACGAATCCGGGAATCTCGGTCTGCGGATCGTCGGCACCAGCTACCTGCGCCGGGTTGATCCGGGGGCCGACACGGCGACGCGCCATGATCAGTTGCAGGAAGATCTCGACCTCGCCGTATCGGTCGTCCGTTTCCTGCGGCCGGACGACGTCTTCGTGCTGGTGCCCTGGGCCGACACCGCGGAGGTCGAGCGCTGCATCGATGCGTTCCTTCGGGTTCCCTCGGCCCTGCATCTGCGGCCCGGCACCGTGCTCGACCGGTTTCCGGACCTGCAGGTCGCGCGGGTCGGCGGCATCTCCGGGATCAACATCGGCCGTCGCCCGCTCAACCTGGGCGAGGTGCTGCTGAAGCGAGCCTTCGATCTCACGGTATCGGCAATCGCCCTCGTCTCGCTGTCGCCGCTGCTCGGCGCGATCGCCGTGGCGATCAAGCTCGACAGCCGGGGGCCGGTCTTCTTTCGTCAGAAGCGGTACGGGTTCAATCAGCAGCCCTTCGGCGTGTACAAGTTCCGGTCGATGCGCGCTGAGCCGAGCGCGGCCTTCCGCCAGGCGACGCGCAACGACAGCCGCATCACCCGCGTCGGCGCTTTCCTGCGGCGGACCAACCTCGACGAGCTACCCCAGTTGATCAACGTGCTGCGGGGCGAGATGTCGCTGGTCGGCCCGCGGCCGCACGCCCTCGCCCACGATCGGAGCTTCGAGCGGCGGATCGCGCTCTACGCCCGTCGCCACAACGTTCGGCCCGGGATCACCGGCTGGGCGCAGGTCAACGGGTTTCGCGGCGAGACGCTCACGGACCTCGACATGGAGCGGCGTGTCGCCTGCGACCTCCACTACATCGACAATTGGTCGATCTGGTTCGACATCCAGATCATGGCCCAGACCGTCGTGTCCCGCCGCGCTTACCGGAACGCGTTCTGACGGGCTCCTGAAATAAGGGCCTCACGCCTGCCGTTGCACGAGCTCGCGCGGCATTGTCGAGGCCATTGCGCAGGGATCCATCAACCTCAGGACGCGTGCTTCTGCTGGCTGCAGGCACCACAATCGCCTTCGACCTCAAGAATGCTGTGCGTGGGCGTGAACCCGGCACGCTTCAGCGTGCGCCCGAGGCCGCCCTCGACCTCCTCCGAAGACGTCTCGTCAACGCCGCCGCAGGTGCGGCAGATCAGGAAGATGACGCCCTCCCCCGGCGCGTGGCCATGCGCGCAGGGGATGAACGCATTGCGGCTGGCGATCCGATGGACCAACCCCTGTTCCATGAGGAAATCTAGGGCGCGATAGACCGAGACCGGTGCCACGCGCCTGCCCGGCACGCTCAGTCGCTCGGCGATGTCGTATGCGCCTTGCGCCTTTCCGGCTTGGACCACGGCCTCCAGCACCTCACGGCGCAGCGGCGTGAATTGCAGCCCGCGTTCGCGACAGTGGGCTTCCGCCCGCGCGAGCATGTCACCCGCGCCCGCGTGGCACGCGTCGTGACCCTCGTGACGGTGCATGATGGCTCCAGTGGCATGATCCGCAGGTTGTCCCACGGGTATGTTACAGTGTATCACCGCTACCCTGGACAGCACCAGTAGCCCCGCACGGTGCCCGCGCCGCCCCGAGCGCGTGACGAGGACGTCTTGCCGATCACCCCCCGCCCGAGACACGCGGCCCGGCGGTCCCTGTTTCAGAACGGGATCGGGCTGCGCCTGACGCTCGCCGGAGCGCTCTCGGCCTTCGTGTGGCTGGCCATCGCCTGGGCACTCACGGCATGAGTGTTGCGCAGCAGCCAGCCCCGATCCGGCTCGTCGGCCTGACCCTCGGCTATGACCGGCATCCGGCCGTCCACCACCTCGACGGGACGGTCCGGTCCGGGGATCTGCTGGCGCTGGTCGGGCCGAACGGGGCCGGCAAATCGACCCTGCTCAAGGGTATGGCCGGGGAAATCCGCTGCCTGGAAGGGCACATCGAACGCGCGGGCGCCCTTGCCTACATGCCGCAGGCCGACGAGATCGACCGGAGCTTCCCGCTCAGTGTCATGGATCTCGCCGGCATGGGTCTCTGGCGGCGGTCCGGCGCCTGGCGGAGCCTCCGCCGGAACAGCCAAGCGATCGAGACAGCGCTCTCGGCGGTCGGTCTCGAAGGGTTCGAGGCGCGGCCGATCGGCACCTTGTCCGGCGGCCAATTCCGCCGCGCCCTGTTCGCACGGCTCATCCTGCAGGATTGTCCCGTCGTGCTCCTCGACGAGCCGTTCACCGGCATCGATGCCCGGACGGTCGACGATCTGCTCGCGCTGATCGCGGCCTGGCACGCCGAGGGCCGCACGGTAATTGCCGCCCTTCATGACCTGGCACAGGTGCGGGCGCATTTCCCGTCCACGTTGCTCCTCGCGCGGGAGCCCGTGGCCTGGGGGCCGACCGCACGGGTACTGACGCAGGACAACTTGGCGCGCGCGCGCAATCTCTCCGAGGCCTGGGACGAGGGCGCGCCGATCTGCGCCGGCCCGCAGGCCGCGGGCGCGCACGCGCACGACCACGCCGCGCACGGGCCGGGCGCCCACGATCATCACGAGGACGCCGCGTGATCGAACCGTTCGCGACGTTCCTCGCGCCCTTCGTCGAGTTCGGCTTCATGCGCCGGGCGCTGGCCGGATGCCTGGCGCTGTCGGTGTCGGCGCCACCGGTCGGGGTGTTCCTGACACTGCGCCGGATGAGCCTGATGAGCGACGCGATGAGCCACGCCATCCTGCCGGGCGCGGCGGCCGGCTTTCTGGTCGCGGGCCTGTCCCTGCCGGCAATGACCCTGGGCGGCCTCGTCGCCGGCCTCGCGGTGGCGTTGCTCGCCGGCGCGGCGACCCGCGCCACGGTGGTGCGGGAGGACGCCAATTTGGCGGCCTTCTACCTCATCTCGCTGGCGGGCGGCGTGCTCCTCGTCTCCCTGCGGGGCTCGCAGATCGACCTGATGCACTTTCTCTTCGGCTCGGTTCTGGCGCTGGACGATGCTGCCTTGTGGCTCCTGGGCGGCATCAGCACGCTGACGCTCATGGCGCTCGCGCTGATCTACCGGCCGTTGGTCATGGAATGCGTCGACCCGCTGTTCCTGCGCACGGTGAGCCGCAGCGGCGGCCCGGTGCATCTCGCCTTCCTGGCGCTGGTGGTCGTGAATCTCGTCGGCGGCTTCCAGGCGCTCGGCACCCTACTGGCAGTCGGGCTGATGCTGCTCCCGGCGGTCGCCGCTCGATTCTGGACCCGCGACCTCGGCGGTCTCATCCCGGTTTCGATGCTGATCGCCGCGACGGCGAGCGTCTCGGGGCTCAGCCTGTCCTACCACTTCGATCTGCCGAGCGGTCCGGCCATCGTGCTGGCGGCCGGCGCCCTGTATGTCGCTTCATTGATGGTTGGGCCCTGCGGTGGCCTGCTCCGTCGCCTCGTCCGGACGCGCCACCTCGAAGCCTGATCAGGGCTGGTCCTTCAGGGCGGCCAGACCCTCACGATAGGTCGGGTAGGCGAGCGCGACACCGAGTTCATCGCGGATCAGCGCGTTCCGCACGCGCTTATTCTCGCCGTAGAAGCTGCGCGCCATCGGCGACAGGTCGGCGGTCTCGAAATCGATCTCGGGCGGCAGCGGCAATCCGGCGAGTGCGGCGGCGTGCTCGGTCACCGTCTGCGGCGCAGCCGGCTCGTTGTCGGTGACGTTGTAGACGGCCCCGGCGCGCGGCCGATCGATGGAGGCGCGCAGTGTCGTGGCGATGTCGTCCACGTGGATCCGGTTGAAGACCTGACCGGCCTTGACGATGCGCTGGGAGCGGCCTTCGCGAAGCTTGACGATCGGATTGCGGCCCGGCCCGTAGATGCCCGACAGTCGAAAGACCTGCACGGCCTTGCCGGTCTCGGCGCCGAGCTTGAGCCACGCCGCCTCGGCGTCCAGGCGGATCCGGGAGCGGGCACTGCGCGGCGCAGCCGGCGTGGCCTCGTCGATCCAGGCCCCGCCCTGGTCGCCGTAGACCCCGATGGTCGAGAGATAGCCGATCCAGCCGATCCGCCCGGCCCGGATCGCAGCCGCGTAGCGGGCGAGGACCGGGTCACCCTCCGCGCCCGGCGGTGCCGACACCAGGAGCGCGTCCGTGTCGGCGAGGTCGTCGGCAATCCGGGGATCGTCGGCGTCCGGCCCGAAGGCGCGCATGATGAAGCCGGTCTCGGCCGCGATGCGGTCGGCGGACACCGCCTCGGTGACCGTGGCGCGCACAATCGCGAACCGGTCACGCGCGCGCTCGGCGAAACGGCGGCCGGTGAAGCCGAGCCCGAAGACGAAGAGATTCATGCGGCGGATGTCTCGCCTACCCCAGCTCCCGTCAAGCCGGTGCCCTGCCACTCGTCGCGGACATGCGCATCGGTTTCACCGACGCCGAACCGGCGATAGAGAATCTCGAGCCTGCCCGACCCGAGAAGCCGGCCGCACGCCCAGACCGCCATGCCGCGCACCAGCGGCGACGCATCGGCGAGCCGGGCGACGGCCGTCTCAGCGAGATCCGGGTCGCCGGAATTGCCGATCGCGATCATCACGTTGCGCAGGAAACGGTCGCGGCCCGTGCGCTTCACGGGCGTGCCCGCGAAGAACGTGCGGAAAGCGGCATCGTCCAGCTCCGCGAGGTCCTTCAGCGCGGGTGCCGCCAGATCCGCGCGCGCGGCAAGCCGGTTCTCCGCGGCGGTGCGGGCGAACTTGTTCCAGGGGCAGACCGCGAGGCAGTCGTCGCAGCCGAAGACGCGGTTGCCGATCGCCGGCCGGAATGCCTCGGGGATCGGGCCGGGATGTTCGATGGTCAGGTAGGAGATGCAGCGCCGGGCATCGAGGCGGTAGGGCGCCGGGAACGCGTCGGTCGGGCAGATGTCGAGGCAGGCCCGGCAGGAGCCGCAATGATCACGCCCAGGCGGGTCGGGCTCGAATTCCGCGCTGGTGTAGATCGCTCCGAGAAGCAGCCAGTTGCCGTGCTCACGGGAGATCAGCACCGTGTGCTTGCCCTGCCAGCCCAGACCCGCCGCCTCGGCCAGGGTTTTCTCCATGACCGGGGCGGTGTCGCAGAATACCTTCACCCGCACGTCACCCTTGGCCGACAGGTAGCCGCCGAGTTCCTTCAATCTCCCCTTCAAAACCTCGTGGTAATCCCGGCGCTGGGCGTAGGCCGCGATCGCGCCATGATCCGTCAACGCCAACAGCGCCAGCGGATCTTCGTCGGGCCGGTAGCTCATGGCCAGGACCAGGATGCTGCGCAGGCCGGGCCAGAGGTCTGTCGGACGGGCGCGCTGGTTCGACCGCTCCTCCATCCACTCCATCGTGCCGTGCGCACCCTCGGCGAGCCAAGCCGAGAGGCGGCCCGGCAGATCCGGGAGACGGTCGGGGCGGGTGACGCGCAGGCCGCAGAAGCCGAGCGCCCGGGCCCGGGTCTCGACGAGGCGGCGCAGATCGGCGCCGAGATAGGTTCGTCGGTGGCTCAGAAATCCAGATCCGCGTAATGGGCGGCCGGCGCCATGCCGGGCACCCGGTCGGCGAGCAGGCCGCGGAACGAGGGCCGCGACTTGATCCGCGCATACCAGTTTCGCGCCATCTCGTCTTCGTCCCAGGGCACGTCGCCCAGATAGTCGACGCACGAGAGATGCGCGGCCGCCGCCAGATCGGCATAGGTCAGGTTGTCGCCAGCGATCCATCGGCGGCGCGCAATCAGGTAGCCGATGTACTTGAGGTGATAGCGCACGTTGCTGCGCGCGGCCCGAATCGCATTCATGTCGGGCGGGCCGCCGCCCTCGTGGGCCGACATGAAGCGCTTCGAGATTTTCTCGTTCACCAGATAGGCCGTGACCTCGGATTCGAACTTGACCAGGAACCAGTCGAGGAGGCGCCGCACCTCGACGCGTTCGACGGTGTCCTCCGGCAGCATCCGCCGCCCCGAGAGACCGAGCCCGCGCGTCTCGTCGAGATACTCCGCGATCACGCCCGCGCCGGGGATCACCAGACCGGTCTGCTCCAGCAGCACGGGCGTCACGCCCGCCGGGTTGATCAGCAGGAAATCGTCGCGCCGCTCCCAAGGCCGTTCTTCGAACAGCGTCGGCTCCATGCCCATCTCGGCGAGCACGAGACGGATGAACCGGGAATTCGCGCAGAAGGGGAAGTGGTAGAGGGTTGCCATCGAGGCCGTGCGGGACGTTCGGTCTGCCAGCGCGGCCGGTCCCGCGCTCGTCGAGGGTCCTGCAGCGCGGATCTTCGGCGCGCAGGACTTCGGACCGAGCGTTATTGCCCGACCGTTGCGGAGCCCTTAACACGCGCAGCCGGCTCCGGTAACCGCCCGTCAACCCTGATCGGCGAAGCCTCCGGCACAACTATTCAGGTGGTTCGCGGCGTTCCCGGCACGGGTCGACGCGCGCCCGCGGCACAAGGCTTCGCGATGGATCCGGCAAGCATCGGCAAGGCAGTCCTGCTCGCCCTGGTTGAGGGCGCGACGGAGTTCATTCCGGTCTCCTCCACCGGTCATCAGCTGCTCGTCGGCCACTTCATCGGCTTCCACTCGCCCAACAACACCTTCGAGGTCTTGATCCAGCTTGGCGCTATCCTGGCCATCCTGGCAGTCTATTTCCGGCGGCTGCTGGGCATCGCCACCGCCCTTCCCAACGATCCGAAGGCGCGCCGCTTCGTGCTCGGAATCCTCGTGGCCTTCCTGCCGGCGGCGATCATCGGCGGCCTCTTCTCGAAGATGATCAAGGCGTACCTGTTCAACCCGTGGATCGTGTGCGCGACCCTGGTGGCCGGCGGCCTCGTGCTGCTCGTCATCGACGACACCGACCTGCGCGTGAAGAAGACCGACGTCTATGATTTCTCGCTGCCGATGGACCTGAAGATCGGCATCTTCCAGTGCCTTGCGATGATCCCCGGCGTGTCGCGTTCGGGCGCCACGATCGTGGGCGCGATGCTGATGGGCGCCGACAAGCGCTCGGCCACCGAATTCTCCTTCTACCTGGCGATGCCGACGATGGCGGGTGCCTTCGCCAAGGACCTGCTCGACAACTACAAATACCTGTCGAGCAACGATGTCGGCCTGATCGTGATCGGCTTCATCGTGTCGTTCATCTCGGCGCTGTTCGTCGTGCGGGTGTTGCTCGACTACGTGTCCCGGCACGGCTTCTGGCTGTTCGCGTGGTGGCGGATCATCGTCGGTGCGCTCGGCTTCGCGGGGCTGATCATCTTCGGCTGACCCGTAGGCGGTCGCGGCGGCTTCGGACGGGACGCGTCTCGAGCGGTCAAAATTCGGTCACCCGCGGCTTGAGGTTTCCTAAACCTTCGGGCGATTGCCTCCGGCGGAACGGCATGCGAGGCAATCCCATGAGAGCGGCGCGGCAGACGCCGCGCCTTGGGACGCTCCGATGGAAGACACACCGCTCGCCGACCTCTTCGAGCCCGCCGACCGGGCGCGCTGGCTCGGCCTCGTCGAGGGTGTGCTGAAAGGCGCCGATTTCGAGAAGCGTCTCGTATCCCGGACGGCAGACGGCCTGCGGATCGAGCCGCTCTACGGGCCGGCCGAGCCGGCAGCCCAGCCGGTCCGCGGGCCCGGCCCGTGGCGGATCGTGCAGCGCGTCGATCATCCGGACATCGCCGCCGCCAACGCGCAGGCGATGACTGACCTTGAGGGCGGAGCTGACGCCCTCGTCCTGACCTTCGCGGGCGCGCCCGGCGCCCGGGGTTACGGCCTGACCGCGGCGACCGTCGAGGATCTCGATGCGGTCCTCAAGGGCGTGATGCTGCCGCTGATCGCCCTGCGCGTCGATGCCGGCGGCCGGGGGCTCGAGATCGCCCATCTCGTGAAGGCCCTGGCGGAGCGCCGGGGCGAGGATCTTTCGACCTACGATCTCGATCTGGGCATCGATCCCGTCGGCGTCCTGGCCGCCACAGGCAGCCTCGGCGCAGTCTGGAGCGAGATCGCGCCGCGCCTGGCCGAGACCGTCGCGGAACTGAGCGCCGCGGGTTTCCGCGGGCGGGCCTTCCTGGCCGACGGACGGCCCTACCACGAGGCCGGAGCCGGAGAAGCCGCCGAGCTCGGCGCCGTCCTGGCGACCGCCGTAACCTACCTGCGCGCGCAGGAAGCCGCCGGCCACGACCTCGACAGCGCCCGCGACCGTATCGCGGTGCTCCTGACGGCCGACGCCGACGAGTTCGTGACGGTCGCGAAGTTCCGCGCCGTGCGGCGCCTCTGGGCGCGGGTCGAGCAGGCCTGCGGCCTCGAGCCGAAGCCGCTCCGGGTTCACGCGGAGACCGCGTGGCGGATGATGACGAAGCGCGATCCCTTCGTGAATATCCTGCGCACCGGCATGGCGGCGGCGGCCGCCGGGATGGGCGGTGCCGACAGCGTTGCGGTCCTGCCCTATACGCAGGCGCTGGGCATGCCCGATGCCTTCGCCCGGCGCGTCGGCCGCAACTGCCAGATCGTCCTGATCGAGGAATCACATCTCGCCCGGGTCGGCGATCCGGCTGCGGGCGCCGGCGGCTTCGAGGCGCTCACCGGCCAGCTCGCCGAGGCCGGCTGGGCGGCGTTCCAGGCCATTGAGGCCGAGGGCGGGATCGTCGCCTCGCTCAGCGTCGGCAAGCTGCAACGGCGGATTGAGCTCACCCGGGACGCGCGGGCCAAGGCGGTCGCGACGCGGCGTGAGGCTCTGACCGGAGCCAGCGAGTTTCCGAACCTCGCCGAGAAGCCTGTTGCCGTGCTCGACGTGGCGCCGGTCAGCGCACCGCAAGGGTCGAATTTCGGCTCGGGCTCTGCGGTTGCGTGCGACGCCCTGCCCTCCCAGCGCCTCGCAGAACCCTACGAAGCGCTGCGCGACGCCTCCGATGCCTATCGCGCCAAGACGGGGCGCCGGCCGGCAATCTTCCTCGCCAATCTCGGTCCGGTGGCCGCCTTCAACGCGCGGGCGACCTTCGCGTCCAACGCCTTCGCGGCGGGCGGCATCGAGGCCCTGTCGAACGACGGCTTTGCCGACACGGACGCGCTCGCGGCGGCCTTCCGCGATTCGGGGGCCGCGCTCGTCTGCATCTGCTCGACCGACGCGATCTACGCGGAGCGCGCCGTCGCGACCGCGGAGGCGCTGACGCGGGCCGGTGCCGGAACGGTGTACCTCGCCGGCAAGCCCGCCGACCTCAGCGAGCCGCT
>Ga0255028_100117_pt1 | contig 20784 bp, 34 predicted proteins | sample DRGLUT_MetaT_FD_178168 | JGI IMG/M metagenome (GOLD analysis project Ga0255028, IMG submission 178168) | Metatranscriptome of freshwater microbial communities from Pennsylvania, United States - DR:GLUT (Metagenome Metatranscriptome) | ecosystem: Environmental > Aquatic > Freshwater > Creek...
CAACGGCGGATATTATCCGATCGTGTACGATCCTGCTCAAGCGTTCGACGTGATGCAGCGCTCGGATAAGGAGATTGACGCGCAATTCGACAACTCGACATTCAGCCGCCCGGCCGTTGCACACGGGTTCACCAAGGCGCGCGTAGACAATTATTCCCGACCGATCCTTTTGGATCTGCGCGCGTTAACCGGACATATCGACAAGGCCATTCAGAATATCACCCATCGCGAGCCGGTCCGCGACACACTGAAGCTGATCTCCGACCCGGAGCTTCAGCGGACGTTGATCGAGACCATGGGGCGGCCCGTGTATCAGGAGATGTACAAATGGCTGGACCGGATCGCGAAGGACCGCGGGGAGCCGCCGGCAAACGCATCGATCGCGCGCCTGATGTCGGGGGCGAGGGCGAACATCTCCCTATATGCGATGGGGTTCAGGCTGACGACGGCACTGTCACAGCTTGCCGGATGGTCGAACGCCATGGAGATGGTCAAGCCGTCTTTCATGGGCTCGGCGCTGGCGGCCACGATCCGGCATCCCATCGAGACATGGGAGACGATCACGGCGAAGTCCGGCGAGATGCGGGACCGGACGAACAACCTAGACCGCGACGTTCGCTCCGCTCTCGCCCGGCTTGAGGGCAAGACGGGGGCGGTGGACCAGTTCAAGAAGTTCGCGTTCTGGGGCACGGCCATGGCGGACCGGGCGGTGGCCGCGCCGACATGGCTGGGCGCGTACAACCAGCACATCGCCACATACCCGACCGACGAGGCCGGGGCGATCCGCGCGGGCGACCGGGCGGTGCGCCTGACGCAAGGGTCCGGCGCGGCCAAAGACTTGTCATCGATCATGGGCAACAAGAACGAAGCCCTGCAAGTCTACACCATGTTCTACTCGTATTTTAACCTGTACTATAACAGGTTGCGCGCGCTCGGCCGGGACACCCGGATCATGATGCGCGATGGTGAATACGAGGATATACCCCATCTGCTCGCGCGGTCCGTGTTCCTCGTCATCGTGCCGGCGATCATGGCCGACGCGCTGGTGGGCAAGTGGAAGGATGATGACGAGGGGTGGGCGTGGTGGGCGTTCCGCAAGGCGTCGCTGTACCCGATGATGTCCGTGCCGCTTTTGCGGGACATTGGCGGCGCGCTCGATAGCGGGCTCGCTTACCAGATGTCGCCGCTGGCCCGGTTCGGCGAGCTTGCGACGCGGCTGGCACAGGACGCGAACAAGAAGCTTCACGGCGAAGACGTGGAAGGCCGGCTGATGGCGAAGCGCGCGGCAGAGCTTGCGGGCTACACGTTCGGCCTGCCGCTCGGCCAGGGCGTCAGCACGGCGTCGAACGTCTGGCAGGGCTTGGAGCAAGGCGACTTCAAGACGCGGGATCTGCTGTTTAGCAGGCGGTCGTTCGGCGACACGCGCGACCAGTAACGCCGCGAACGGTTTGGTGGTTGACTCACCAATCCGTGCATGTATGGTGCTCGTGTTGTTGGGACAACGCGAGACACAACATGTTCGGTTACAGCCTCGATGGGCGCAAACTGCTGCGCGCCGGTCGCGTCATCCGTGAATACGAGAGCCGAGGCGATGCGGTCGCCGCATTCGCCAAGCTCCTGCGCCTGATCCACGTCCTGGCGCGCTGATCGTGGCGCACGATCAGACCGGCAACCCCTACGGCGAGAAGCCTGTTCTTCCGCCGCTACCGCGGGGCCTCGCCCCGCGCATGACCCGACGCGGCCGTGAGAGCCGGGCCGAGACCGTGGCGCGTGCTGTCGCGGCGCGCGCCCGCATGGCAGAACTGATGCGACGCGCCGTCAACGAATGGGAACGCGATTGATGTCAATATCAATTGACGAGGAGCCGCAATGACACCTGAAGCATTTCGTTGCTGGCTGGCTGTGATGCGCGAGCGTCACGGCTGGACACTACACGACGCCGCGCGCGCCCTTGGGTGCGGCGTAAATTCCCCAACGCATGGTCTGTGCAAGGCGCGCCATTATACATCGCTCTCGCCTGTGCTGCTCTTGCCGACGGAATCCCGCCATGGCACAGGACCCTAGACGGGTGATGTGGTTGGGACCATGAGAACTGTCGGCGTCGCCTCATTGGCGGCGGTTGTACTAGCTTTGCCGCTAGTTACTGCCGTCTCTAGTCATGCTCACGCCGGCACGTTCTGCGCCCCCGTCAGGTGGGAGGGCGTCGGAACGGTGCAGATCTGCGCCCCTCCGCGCCCTCCCCGGCGCAAGCGAGGGCAGTACGGGATATGGCCGAAATCATTCCAGCCCCGGCCCTCGGGTTTCTGAGCTTCATCGCGAGCTTCGAGGCCCCGAAGGGGTACGACACGGTTTATGACAACCGCATGTCGCAGATGCCGAAGCCGCTTACCTCGATGACCTTGGCCGAAGTCATCGCTGACGGGCCGCGCCGGACAAAAGCTTTCGGCTCCTCGGCGTGCGGCCGATACCAGTTCATGACCGCGACGCTTCAGGACTTGCGCAAGACGCTGGTTCTGATAGGCGACGACTTGTTCTCTCCGGCGCTACAGGATCGTCTCGGGTTCGAGCTGCTGAAGCGGCGCGGGTACCTGAAGTTCGTGGCCGGCAGCATGTCGGCCCAGGCGTTCGGGCTGGGGATTGCCCAGGAGTGGGCGTCGTTCCCGGTGTTGGCTGCGGTGTTCAATGGCAAGCGGGCGCTCGCTCGCGGGCAGAGCTACTATGCGGGTGACGGCGTGAACAAGGCGCTCGTTCGGCCTGAAGCCGTCGAGGCCGCGCTTGCCAAGGTCCTGGCGGTCGGCAAGCTGCCCCCCGTGGTCGTCGCCGAGCCGAAGCCCCTGCCGACTCCTTCGCACCCCGAGAGCGCTGTAGTTCCGATCCCGGCCGCGCCATCGTTCACGGTGCCCGCTGCGCCGCCGGACACCCGCACCGTGTGGCAGCGCATGGCGGACCGCCTGCGCGCCGCGTTCCCCGCTCAGAACAAGGCGTAAGGCCATGGCCGCAGGCATCCTCGGTACTATCCTCGGCGGCGTCGTGACGGGCGGGATCGGCCCGGCGATCGGCGCGGCTCTGCCTACGGTGGCGGACACCGCCAAGGTGCTGGTCGATCGGCTCGTGCCAGATCCGAACGCCAAGGCGGCGGCGCAGGCCGAAGTCGAGAAGGCCCTTGCCGCGCGAGAAATCGCGCTGGTCACGGCCACGGCCGAGATCGCCAAGTCACAAGCCTCGATCAACCTCGCAGAGGCGCAAGGCAACGATCGGTTCTCCGCGCGCTGGCGTCCGTCTGTCGGATGGATCTGCGCGGCCGGCTTCGGCTACCAGTTCGTGCTGGCCCCGGTTCTGTCGTGGACCACGAATCTCATCAACGCTCTGGTGGGCTGCGCCATTCCGGTCGCCCCGTCCCTGTCCATCAACGACTTAATGGTAGTTCTCGGGGGCATCCTGGGTCTTGGCGCGTTCCGTACTACAGAGCGCGTCAGCGGCGTCCCTGCGGCCGCGGCAGCAAGCCAAGCCGCTGCGGGTCTCGCCCGCTGAGCGAGACCCGCACGGAAGGCGCCCCGATGCTCGACTACAAGTCTCCTCTTAACCGCACCCGCTCGACGGAGTGGATGCTGTCCTGCCTCCTGCTGGTCTGGGGGTACAAGATGGTGAGCCCGGAGGAGTTTTTCGACGGGCCGACGTATATCGTGATGAAGGCGCTTGCCGATGAAAGCACCTGGGGCCTCGTGGCGATCCTGTGTGCCGGCGTCCGCCTTGTCGGTCTGTATATCAATGGCTGGTGGCGGCGCACGCCCATCGTCCGGTGCTTTGGCGCCTTCATGGGCGGGACATTCTGGCTGTTGATTGGTTCGCTCATGTACATGGGCGGGCATGCCACGGGCACAAAGCTTCCGCCGGGGCTGTGGTACTACGGCGTATTCTTCGCCTTTGAGGGCTGGTGCATCCTGAGCACTGGTTACGACATGGCGCAGGAAGGTTCGTTCGGTAAGAGGCCACCGGCACGCTATGCTGTCACCCGAGCAACTTAAGGGTTACGCTGATATCGCCGTCTCCCTGCTGGGGGCCGGCGGATTCGGCGCGATCGTCCTTGCTGTTCTGGGCATCAAGAAGGGGTCGGCAGAGAGGCCGGCAGACCCGGTCCCCTCAATCGGCGCGGGCAGCATGGCGCACCTCGCCGGCATGATGGTCGGCGAGCATTTCGGGATGCAGCTTCTGGAAAAGCTTCAGGGGCTCAACGACGGGATCAAGTCACTGGTCCGCGCCCACGAGGACGAAACCCGCGCGATCCGCGAGGCGTCCGAAGACAGGCGCAATAGTACCCGCCGGCTGTGCGAGGAGATCGACAGCCTGACGGATGCGACAAAGGCGAGCCGGTCGCACTAGGCGGCCCGGCTCCGGGCGGCGATGCTGTTCTCGACGGCGATCCGCCCGGCCGCCGCGCCGGCCGTCTGCATGACGACGACGCGGAGCGGGGCAAGCCCGGCGTGCAGTTCGTCGTAGGCTCGCCAGGACTGCCGGCCGCCGCGCTCGCTCACGTCCTCGGCCCGCCACTGGCGGGCAAGCTCGCACGTCAGAGCCCAGAGGCCGCGCACCTGTGCAAGGCCGCGCTCGTACCGCAGCAGCATGAACATGTCATAGAGCTGCGAGCCGCGGAGCATCCGCCGGTTCGAGAAAGTCTTCTTGCAGGGCTTCGAGCAGAAGATAGGCGCGCTGCCGCGCCCCTTGTTCATGGCCGTGAACGGCCGTCCGCATTCGCGGCACGTCTTGCACATTGCGCTGGTCCCATCCACGCAAGAGCTATGAGAGCGGGGCCGTAGCCCCGCCGGGCGTGTCAGCAATCCCCATCCGGGCGAGTGTGATAGTAGCCCTCCGGCCGCTCCGGCATGGCGACCGGCGGCGCGGCGCGGTCGATCAGCCACTGCTTGCGACCAAGCTCCCATTCCCGCGCGAGATGCGGGCAGGCCGGCGGCGTGTCGATGCCGTCGTGGCGGGAGAAATAGCCGTCGTGCCAAGAGTCAATCAGAGCTTCGAGGTCAAGATCATCGAGGTATGAGGTCATCGCGTCGGTCCCAACCGGTTCAGGGGTCTAGCCCCTTCACGATGCATAGACGCCCGCACGGTTGTTGACAAGAGGTCAAGTACCGTGCGGGCTGATTTTTACGCGGCGCGGCGGCGGCGCCCTGCGGGCTCCTCCTCGGGGGCACGGCCGCCCTCGTTATCCTCGACTTCGCCGGCCGCCTGATCGGCGATTTCCTCGGCCGTTTCCGCCTCGGGGTGCTCGGTCTCTTCCTCGGCCTTGGCGCGGCTCGTGAAGCGGTGATCGACCTTCATCACGTCAGCGCCGGCCGCGGCCAGTCCGTTGAGGTCGTTCGACTGCTGCGCCTGATAGATCGCGTCGGCCTTGGCCTTCGTGTCTTCCAAGCTCTTCGGGTTCACCGGGAGAAACATCTTCACGGTGACGACGTAGCCCTTTTCGCGTGCCATCAGATTCTATCATCCTCTCGTTCGTCGGTCCCATCCTCGGCCCCTACGGGTTCGAGGTCTTCGACATCCTCGGAGCGCTCGGGCTCGGAGGTCTGCGAACTTGTGGCCGCCGCGGCGCTGGCGCGCTCCTGGCGGGCTTTGTCGAGAGCGGCCTTGCCACCGCCCTCCTTCTTCCTGCCGGCCGCTGGCGGGCTTGTCTCGCCATCCTGCGGGGCTTCGGTCTCGTCGTGGTCGATCTCCTCGCCCTCAGAACGATAAAGCCCGTCCACTCGTTCGAACATGGCGGCCGTCGCGCTATCAAACGGCAGTTGCTTGGAGTGCCGCCGCAGCACGGTTTTGCGCGCCATCTCGTGGGTGTGCTGCGCCCAGATCCCCACGAGATCGCCCTTGCGAATGCCCTTCTTCTTGTCGTCATACCGGGCGACGTTCTTGGACTGTAGCGCCGCAATGCGCATAACCTCAGACCAGCGCATCACTTCGATGGATTTGTGCCCGGTGTTCATGGTCACGACGGAATAGACCGCGACAGGTTCTCCGAGTTCGCCCGTGAGGAGCGGGCGGTGGATAAGTCGCGGGTCGGAACCGGCCTGATATTCGAACAGCCCTTCCTTCATTTCGCCATCGTAGACGATGCCGGTTTCTAGCACAGACACAAGGCCGGAATTGTAGATCCGGCGACGCATTCCCGCGACCATGGGGATATATTGCGCCTCACGGGCGACGGTCACGAACGAGCCGTCTTCCTGACGCTCGCGCTTGTTGTAGATCACAAGCGCGGCCTCGCGACCGTCGAGCAGCAGGCCGTCTGATGCCGCCTTCTCGCACGCGGCGACGATGCTCTTCGGCGTGCATTCCCGAAGCTCCGGGTTGCCGTTGAGCGCCGACTTGACCAGCCCGACGAAGCGTTGCGTCGGGATGTTCTTGGGCAGGAGTTCGCCGAAGCGCTCCTGCGCGCGCACCAGTTCGGACCCGATGCGTTGGATGTTCTCGGTCTTGGCCGGCAGGTTGCTCACGATTGGCTCTCCTTCTTGCGGGCCTTGGCGCGCTTACGGCGGGCCGCTCGGCGGCGGTTGCGAGCCGCCTTGATCTCGCGATGGTCGATGATCTCGCCGGTTTCCTGAGTGCGGTCCCCGGCGATCACCTCGTCTGCGATCTCGCCCACAGCTAAGCCTCAACCTGCGGGCGGATCGTGTTGCGGTAAGCCCAGGGCGGGATGTCCAGGGGCTCCGGGTCTTCCGGGTAGCCGGGCCACGCCTCGTCCGGCGCGAGCATCTTGCTATCCTCGCGCCCGACACACCGCGCGTAGGTTTCGAGAGCGCGCTTGTAGGTCTCGCGCCCTTCGTCCACGGCCGCGGGGGAAAGCTCGTAGCAGGAGACCAGAAACGGCGCGGTCTTCTCGATCACGACGAAGACAAAGGCGTCCACCTCGAACGCCCTGCCGTCGAATGTCGCGGGCCGCGCTGGGTATCGGGCCGCGCTCTTCCACACATCCGTGTAGAACGCCTCTTGCACGTGGTAGCCGTAATTCGCGCTCGCCCGGCTGAACGCCTCGCGCCCGCCGTCCGGCGTGGTCTTCAGGTCCAGGATGACACCGGCCGCCGCGTTGTAGGCGTCCGGCCGGCAGCGGCAGAGCATCCCGGTTTCGGCGTCGATCGCGTACCCTGACGCCTCGACCAGCGCGCCGCGCCGGAGATCCCGCAGCGTGGCGTTGCGCTCGCCGCTGTCGCGGATGCGCTCGGCCCGCTCGTAATCGCCCTCTGTCAGCAGCAGCCAGCCGTTGGCGTCGGCGTGAAGCTCGGCGTCCTTCCACTTGTTGCCGCGCCTGTCTGCCGGCCCCTTGATCGCCTTGACGTGGAACAAATCCGGCTCAAGCAGCGCGAGATGCGCGGCTGTGCCCAGGTCGAATGCGGCGCTGTCCTTGCGTTCGCCGAAGCGATAGTGCGCGGGCGTCTTGGTCGCGATGGTCCAGAGACCGGACTTAGAGATGCCGGGTCCGGCGTGGTAGTCTTCGTTGGATATGTTCAGGTGAATGCCGGGCGTCATGACTTGCTGATCTCCACCGATGCGGGGATACAGAACAGCAAAAGTTCCCGAATGTGGTGGATAGCTTCATCTAATGTCAGATATGCTATTGAACATGCCTCGGCATGTTCGTTCCATCGCACCACGTACATGGTCGCTCTCGCTTGGTCCCGAAGCCACCATTCACGTTTGATGACATGATGTCAAGCGCGTGCTACGGTCGCCGCGGGCCACGGAGGCAGACGGATGAAAACAAGGGTTGATAAGCTTTGCGAGCTATTCGCGGACAAGAAAGAGTTGTGCGACTGGCGCGCCAAGAACAACACGGTTAAATACAACGGCGGTAATAAGAACTTAGCCGCCGCTATTGGCGTCGATCCTGCCGTTGTATCGCGATGGAACGGAACAGGGGCGCGCGGAAACTTCGGCAACATTCCTCCGCAGTACAATCAACGCATCGTTGAGGCGTGCGACGCGCGTAAGATCAGCCGCGATCTCCTGCATGACATCCTCGACGGGCAAACCTGTCCGTGCTGCGGGCAGGATCTGCCGGTTGGTCAGTTCGTGGAGGCGCGGCGATGAGCCTGTTCGTCCCCAAGGCGCAGAAGATCGAATTGCGCCCGTTCCAGGCGGACATGGTGACGGAGACCCGCGCCAAGCTCCGCGTGCATGATGCGGTTCTGGTCCAGCTTCCGACCGGCGGCGGCAAGACGGTGCTGTCGTCGTTTATGATGCAGTCGGCCGTGTCCAAGGGGCAGCGGCCGTGGTTCGTCTGCCACCGCGATTTTCTCGTGGATCAGACGAGCAAAACGCTGGATCGCGTCGGCGTCGATCACGCATTCATCGCTGCCGGCAGACGGTGGAACCCCTACGCCCCGGCGCAAGTCTGCGGCATCGACACGCTGAAATCACGCCTCGACCGCGTTCCGCGCGAGTGCATGCCAACCGTGATCTTCGTGGATGAGGGGCACCATAGCTGCTCCCCGACCTGGGCACGCACCATCAATTGGGCGCGCGCTGGTGGTTCCAAGATCATTGGCCTGTCGGCGACGCCGGAACGCCTCGATCGCAAGGGGCTCGATGAACTGTACGGCGACATGGTCCGCGGGCCTTCGCTGTCGTGGCTTATCGAGCAAGGCTATCTGTCGAAGTACGAGGCGTTCGCGCCAAGCGTGCCGGATCTGGCATCGCTCTCGACGCGAGCGGGCGACTACAAGACAGAAGAGCTAGAAGAGGAGATGAACACCGATGTCTTGGTCGGCGACATGGTATCTCATTATCGGCGCCTTGCTCATGGTAAGCGCGCTGTTTACTTTTGTGTTAGCATTCGACACTCACAGCATGTCGCCGCCGCCTTCCGTGCTGCCGGCGTTTCGGCTGTGCATCTTGACGGCAGCGATCCTTCTGATGTTCGCAGGTCTGCGGCTAGATCGATGGCCTTAGGCGAGCTTGACGTAATTACGAACGTCAACCTGTTCGGCGAGGGCTATGACCTCGCGGCCCAGGCGGGGCAGGACGTGACGATTGAGTGCGTCGGCATGGCCCGGCCCACGAAGTCGCTGGCAATGTACATGCAACAGGTCGGCCGGGCGCTGCGTCCGAAGGACGATCCTGCGATCATCCTCGATCATGCCGGCAACCTCCTGACCCACGGCCTGCCCGACGACGACCGCGAGTGGCAGCTAGCACCGCGGGCGAAGACCAAGAAGAAGAAGGGCGAGGCCGCGGCGGCTCCGATCAGGGTGTGCCCGAACTGCTTTGCTACCGCCGCGGCCAACTCGATGGTCTGCACGTTCTGCGGCGAGCCGTACCCGACCAAAGACGGCCGCATGCCCGAGGAGACGGAGGACGAGTTGCAGCCGGTCGATAAGGCCGCTCTTCGGGCGTTCCGCGCGCAGCAGGAGCGTGACTGCGAAAGCGTCGAAGATCTCGTGAAAGTCGGCAAGGCCCGCGGGTATTCAAAGCCGGTCGAATGGGCTGCGCATCTTTGGACGGCCAGAAATAGGAGGGTTGAAGAGCAAGCAGCAGCACAAAAGCGTTGGTAGTGGTTGGGACCAAACCAGACGTAGAGGAAGCTATGCAGGAACGGGATATTACGAACCCGCTGCTTAAAGCAGCGTCGAAAGCTGGCGCACGACTGTTCCGCCAGAACGTGGGCGTTGGCTGGGTCGGCCGCGTCGTGCGGAAGACAGATGATAGTGTCACGCTCGCCAATCCTAGGCCGCTGCACGCGGGTCTGTGCAAGGGTTCATCCGACGTGATCGGCTGGACGCCCGTCGTGGTCACGGCAGACATGATCGGCCGGCGCGTAGCGGTGTTTACGGCGCTTGAGATCAAGACGCCGGGCGTGGTGACGACGCCGGAGCAAGCGCGCTTCGTTGAGACGGTCCGCGAGGCCGGCGGATATGCGGCCGTGGTCCGCAACGTCGAGGACGGTGTTGCGGCGCTGTCGCCGACGCTGATCTGAGGGCAGACGGGAACTCCGCCATCAACATGAGGAGAGACGAACATGCAGGCAGAGGCGCGCAAATTCGTGGTCGAAGTCCACGTTACGCAGCGGTTCGAGATCGAAGTCACGGCACAGGACGAAGGCACGGCAGAACTGGCCGCGCTAGAGGTCTATCGGTCCGCGGATGAGGTCGGCGGCTATGAAATCGGCGACCTGCCGGCAGAGGCAGTCGCCGTAACCGCCGCCTAAATATGGGGAGGGGAAATCTTTCGAACGGAGTAAGGGCAGGTCATGGCAAAGCGGCGCGCAGTAATAAGCCTCACATTCTCGACCGATATGGACATGATACCGGGATGGGGGCACGAAATTGAGGATTGGACCAATCTAGTAAATCGGGCGCTTATGCAGCAGTCGCACTACAATCCGAGCGTTGAGATACATTCGGCCGAGGCCCGACCGATGCGCTTCGACAATGAAAAGGGATGGACGCTCGACGCACCGGCCGCTCAAGCCGCCGAATAGCGCGGAGGGGAAAGAAATCGAACTCGGGAGAGTAGGCGATGAAATGTATGATGTGTGGGGCCGGGCCGTCAGAGGACGGGGGTGGTACTTCAATCTTCCGGCTCAACGACAAGGGCCAGACGGGCGTGTGGGCCTGCCGGGCGCACTACGCGGATGCCAAGGCGCGGTACTATCCCGACGACGTTCCGAACGCCCCGGCACCGGCCTCGAAGAAGCGTACCGATGACGAGCCGTTGGGCCCATGGACCGGCGGCTTCACGCCGGCCTAGTTCGACGGAGGGGGCATCCGCTGTTAACCAATCCTTAACCATTTGCCAGCCTGTCGGTGCATCGGTGTATCGGAGGATCGGTAAATGCGGATTGTGACCCTGGCATCTCAGAAGGGTGGGGCGTCGAAGACGACGCTCTGCCGGCACCTTGCCGTCGCGGCCCATCGTCAGGGGTTCGCTACGGCGATCCTCGACACGGACATGCAGGGCGGTTCTCGGGATTGGGGCGATACGCGGGGCGCACAGGGCCACGGGCCGCCGCTGGTCACTGTCGAGCTATCGCCGAACGAGCGCCATTTATACGCGGCCCTGGCGAGCCTGAAGGCCAAGGGGACGGAAGTCGTGTTCATCGACACGCCGGGATCGCTCAACGGCCCGATCGCGCTCAACGCGGCCAAGGCCGCCGATATCGTGCTCGTGCCGATGCGCCCAACCGCCGATGACATCAAGGCTCTGCCGCCGTTCATAGCTCTTATGCGCGGCAGCAAGGTCCCGTTCGTCGTCGTGGTCTCCGCGGCTGTCACCAACACCAGCCGCCCGGAACGCGAGGCGATCGAATACCTACAGGCGAGCCGCCTGCCGGTGCTTGATACCGTCGTGCATCAGAAATCGGTAATTCCCGAAACACTGATATCGGGGCAAACCGTTTTCGAGATATCGGGGTTGACCGACGCGGAACAGCGCGCGGTCGATGAGTTCCAAGCGGTGTGGGACTGGACCAGGGCGAAGCTGTCGCTGACGGAGCGCCCGGCATGAAGCGCCCCCGCAGCACTCTCGGCGAGATCGCGCCTATCGTGCCCGATGAGCCCGAACCGCCGGCCGCGGAGCCGCCGAAGCTCGATGACCCGAACGCGCGCCGGAAGCTCTCGCTCTACGTCAAGCAGGCGCACTACCGCGCGATTCGAAAAGTCGCGGCGGATCAAGATGTTAAGATGCAAGACGTGGTAGACGACGCGCTGACCGTATACTTCCGGGCGAAGGGGTATTAACTGAAATACCGATATCGGTGTATCGGTTTATCTTGAGCGCGCGACACCTGTCCACGGCACTTACCGGGTTGCCATGCGTGAAAATCATGCCGAAACGCATGGCTGATTTACGCATAAGTGCCATTATGGAACCTGCGCCCGCGGCCATGCGTGCGGCGCAGGTCTCGCCGTGAGCGCAGCGTAACAAGCTGAAGCGCCAAGCGATTGCATTGCTGGCTGCGATTATTCGAGCCTGACGTTGCGCAATAATGCGGCAATGAGAGCCCTAAAATAAAACGCCCGCGGCCATCACTGGCGGCGGGCGTTTCCTCGTGGTTGGGACCAAACGAGACGCAGATTGGCTGCGCGGGGAGAGTCCTATCCAGGGCGGTCCGTTTCGTCAAGATTTTTCGTTTGTTTGATCGCCTGCCGTATCACGCCCTCGTGATCTTTCATAAAACTTATGGTTGAAATGACTTCGTTAAGTACGTCTAAATGGAATGCTGTCATATTGTCGTAATATTCTATTTGCTGGATTGCTCCCGCGGCAATTCCGGCCTTAAGCACCTGTAATGACGAAAGTTGCTGGTTTAGACCATGCCGCTTAGCCATTAGTCCCCGGCCTCCTGAATGCGTCGATCCTTCTACGTCCACTTATCTTCGTGTATTTCACCCAACCGTTTGCGATCAGGTGCGAGATGATGCGGTCAGCCTTGTTCCCATCCTGCATGTGCGTCGGAATGGACAAAGCAATGAATACCTCAGACAACGTGACATTATCAGCATTACTTCCGACGCGCGTCTCAAGAAACGTGTCGATTGGCCCAGCCCAAGCATCGGCCTGGAAGCGTTTACGCTGTTCGATAGCAGCGTGTTCGACTTCATCACCTTGCAGCCACCACGGGACGCCGGCTCTGTAGAGGTGGACAGCTTCAGCCCAGAGTTGATCTCGGTCGCGCGTAAGCGCGGCAATATCAGTACTCTGCGACACGTACACCGGCCAGAAGCGCCGCGCGCCGGTCGGGTCTTTGAGATAGCCTCGACCGCGTGGGTTCATCGTGCCGGCAAGAACGAACCGGCGCGGCAAGTCCGTGACTGTCTTGCCGTAAGGCAGGCGCGTGCTGTCGATCTTGCGAGACAGAAAGCTCTTCACGACTTCCGTGTCCGCCTTGCTGATCGCAACAAGCTCGTCCATCTCGATGATGATGTTACCTTGCATCAGCATGATACCGTCCTTCGACGTAACGTCGCTGATGCCGGACGTGAAGTACCGTTCGCCGTTGATCGTCGCCAGGACTTCGAGCGCGGTCGATTTGAGACGTGATTGCTCGCCTTCTAACACAAGCATGTTATCGACCTTCTCGCCGTCCGGCCGCTCCGACAGGTTCCGGGCGACGGCGGCAATCATCCAGCGCATTCCGAACGCGCGTTCAATCTCGTTCTTGGTCGGCTTGACGCCCATATACTGTGTCAGCCACGGCGCATGTCCGTCGATCCCTTGCAGCCGTGGCTTTCCGTCCCATCGCAGAGCCGTGAAATAGTCCCGGATTGGGTCTATCTTGGTCGCTTCGGCCGCGGCCATGACGGCGGTCCCTGTGCCGGTGTGCGTCGGCGTGAGCCCCGCCCGTTCCAGCCACGTCATCGCCAGCGTCACGTCATTGTCCGTGAGCTTGCGTGGCCGCCACTCGCCCGCGCCTCGATCCCATGCCGGCCGCTTCGCGATGATCGTCTGCGCGGTGAAAGCGTTCTTCGTGAGCACGCCGCGCATCTGCGGGTGACGCTGTAGGAACGTGACGAAGTTCGTCATCAGCTTCGGCTTGGTCAGGCCGTTTTCGTTAAGCTCAAGGTACGACCGCCAGTGCATCCCGTCTTCGTAGTCGCCGGGATCGGCCTGGATGGCGCGGAGCGGTACAACCTTGGCTGACGGCCGCTCGTCCGGCTCGGCCTGGATCTTCTCTTGCGCCACCTGTTTCAGCGCCGGGCGCGCGGCGCGCTTCTCCTGGCGGGGCGGCGGTGGCGCGCTCGCGGCGATCGGCGGGGCCTCGGCCGCTGGCGGCGTCCAGTCCCTGGCCCCGGCTCGGGCGAACCGCAGGACGTCGGCCCTGGTCCAGCCCGCCGCCTCGGCGTCGGCGATGTCCCACCCCTTGGCTTGCTCGTCGCCCGGCGGGTCGATGATCCTGATGCGCTCCGCGCCGGCCGCGTGGGACAGCCGCGCGACCTCGTGGGCGGCCTCGACGCCGGCGGGGTCATTGTCGGGCCAGATCAGGACCTCACGCCCGCGCACGGGGCTCCAATCACTCTTCCCGGCCGCCTTGCCGCCGCCCTGCCAGCAAGTCGCGACCACGCCGGGCAGCAGCCGCGCCGCGGCATCGGCACATTTCTCGCCCTCGACAACAAGCACCTGGGCGTCGGGCCGCTCAGCGAAGGCCGGCAGATTGTACAGCCGCCTCGGCCCGGTGAACGGCCGGTGGCACCAGCCGACCTCGCCCGTCTCCGTGTTCTCGCACCACAGCACGAGCGGCGTGAGCTTGCGACCACGGATCTCGACCCGCAGCACGTAGCCGATGACCTGCGAGTTACTGAGCCGATACGGATATACCGATATCGGTGTGTACTGCGGCGGCGGGCGATCGGGCCGCTTCGGGTTGACGATCGGCGGCGTCCGCTTGCCTGCCACGATCGGCGGCGCGTTCCCAGGCGGGAGCTTCGCCACCCACGCCGCATAGATGTCCGCGCGCTCAACAGGCGCGGGTGCCGCCTCGCGACGGACCTCCTCGCGCGTGCCGCCCAGGATCTCGCAAGCGCCCGTGAAATCGACCCCGTCGTATTGCTGGACGAAGTCGATCACGTCGCCCTTGGCGGGACAGCCGAAGCAGTGGAACTCCTGCGTCCCCTTCCGGCCGCGGTACACCGTGAAAGACGGCGTTCCCTCGGCATGGAAGGGGCAGCAGGCGGTCCACTCCGAGCCGCCGCCGGTCAGCTTGATCCCGCGCTTGGGCAGGTATTCGGACAGCGGATTGTCCCGCCGCACTGCGTCGGCGTCAAAGCTAGGCACGAAGCCCCCATCTTGTCCGTTTCGGTCCCAAGGTGAGGGTATGCGCTAGCTGTAAAGGCACGCGCAAATCCCGAGCACGCCGCCTGTGAACATGACGGTGACTACGCCCCAGAACGCGAATTCCAGCCACTGGGGCGGCTTCTCGGCCAACAGGCGGTCAACATGCGCCTGGAAATCAGTATCCGGTTCTTGGGCCTGCGCTGCGGCCTCTGCCGGCTGTCGCGGACGGAACCGCTCCGACAGGTCGATGAGGTTCGAGAGCCCGATCGGGCAGTCAAATCCCTCTACGTTAGCCACAAACGTATCGCGGCTTGCCTCTGCTGAGAATCGCATCGTCTCGTCTCCTGGTCCCAACCGGAGCGTGTCACGATTATTGACGGGCTGTCAATCGGCCCTGGCGGCAATCCTCTCCGACGTTGTGCCGGCCCGTATCGCACGGCACGCTTCCACCGATTTGAGCCTGTTGCGCCCAACAGCGACGATGCGCGGCTCGTCGGACACCAACTGCTGCCGGGCCTTCCATTCGAGCGGGCCGAACTTGTCCGTCTCGATCGCGCCAGCCGCGACGGCCAGGGCTCGCTTTTCCTTCGCGATGTCGAAGTGGACCCAGGACGCGAGGCGATGCTTGCCCCACGATAGCGTCGGGTGGCCCTGTATCCACTTTCGTTGCACGCCGATGCGATCGACCATCGCCAGCAGTTCTTCGAGGCTGTCCGCCCACATGTGGCACATGATCATCCGGCCGAACGGGTGAACGGCGGGATCGACGTAAACGGCCATCAGATCCGCTCCTCTTCTGCCATCTCCTCGTTCCCGTCGATCGCGTCAGCCTCTGGCAGGTACACGCGGATCTCAAGCCGCTCCCGACGCTTTCCACCGCCCGGCGGGTCACGCCGCGTCAACCGCTTCGTCTCGGGTACAAGCACCTTGACCCGGCCCATCAGGATCAGCCGTTGCACGGCCGCCCATCGCGCCTTGCGGTCGTCGTTCACCGTCAGCGCCATGCGCCGCGGGTGCTTGAGTTCGGCAAGAATGTCGTCCTCTGCACGCGCCACAAGCGCCTGGAATGTGCTGAGCAACCGCGCTTCCCTGTGCTGCTCGCTCTGCTGCCTCATCCGAAACCCCATCGTTAACGGCAAACGTAAGCTAACACACTGAGCATTTCCTCGGGAAGCGTCGATTTTGCAGTTTGGAACGACTTTGAACTAGGGGGGTGTTTCGCTGTTGGCGTCTCGGCTTAGGTACCTATTGCGCTGTAAATAGCGGGGGGTGCGAGAAACATAGGCCGAGCAACGGTCATATTCATCTACCTGAATATATATGAGACTAACCATTTGCGTCTTAGAGGGTTATATTTATATGGCTATTAATAGCTAAGATGCTGATTACCAACGATAAAAGCGCTTTTTTCAATCTGCTTATGAAATGCTTATTATTATTCGTGATAAATATGTAACGTTAGGGACAGATAAAGACTTCAGTCCTAATTTGACAGAGTGGCAAGAACCGTGATTCCCTGTCTCCGGGACCAAACGGAGACGTTACGATGAGGCGCACGGATACCGTGTGCAGCCCTGGCGTGTTGCGCCGGCTGCTCGGGTTGGGCGATGGAACGCCGTTGGGTGAAGAGCCCATTCCAGTCAGTCAGAAGCGGCGTCGCGAGTGGCGCGGCGAGTGGCAGCTAGACCCCAACGGGCAGTGGCGGTTCTGGGAGTACGAGCCCGCGCCATGCCCGCCCGTGATGGGCATATTGGCTCCTGAGCCTCCCGGCGGACGGCGAGGGCGTGGCCATGCGTGAGTGCTGGATCAACGTGTATCCGCGCCTGTGCTACGGCCACCATGCCGCCGTCCTCGGTGCTGAGTGCTCGTCATCCGTGGAGGCCGACGAAGCGGCGATCGGCTTCCCGAACGTTCCGGCGGACCCGGCTCTGTTGAAGAGAGCACTCCGCTTTGCTGGCGTCGGCTACCGCCTGCACGTGCGGCTCAAGACGGAGGCGGTAATCGGCGAGCACGTGCGCGCCCTGTTGGGGGCGTGCTGATGGTCGCCTCGTCCAAGCTCTCCAAGCCTCGCGACGCGCTCGCGCCGCGGGCCGCCATGGCAGAAGAGCTACGCCGCAAGGTCGGCCGCTCCATCAACGCCCGCCACACGGTCACGCTGGCCGGGTCCGTGCGGGATGACCGGTTCGTAGACGAAGCGATCCGGCGGGACGGGAGGCGTAGCGCCTAGACCGCATGTCCTGCTGGCTCGACCCGCGCACCCTGCGGATCGAGCGCCCAGACGATGCGCTCTGGCTGTCGCTGTCCGATCGCATCGACATCGGGTGCTGGCTCGACCGCCAGGACCACGAATGGGCCAGGGGCCTCGGTAGCGGCCTCTGGTGCCACACCTACGGGTCGGGCGACATGCACCCGGAGACGGGCGTCATTGCCCGCCCTGCCGGCATCTACGCTCGCAAGACGCTCTGCGGGCGAACGCTGTTCCTCCACCGCGAAGTGGCGCGGCGAGCTTACGGGCCGCCGACGCTGCTCAATATGGTGGTGGATCATAAGAACGGCGACACGCTCGATAATAGACGTTGCAATCTGCAATGGGTTACGCGTAGCTATAACGCGATCAACATAGCAGGGTCTGTGTTGCGAGAAAGATTAATCCGAGAAATGGAGACTGCGTTATGAAGCAATACCAGTGCCATAAGATTGTCGAAGCCGCCCCGATTGTTGCGGCAGAGTTCAAGGCGGACGGATCGGGGCAGGTATGGATTGCTGACCCGAAGGGCGGGAACCTGCTGGTGAATGTTCCGCCGGGCTTCAAGCGGCCGAATACAGAGCCGGGCATGAACTCGGACGGCGGCGACTACCTCGTCCGCTACGACGGCGTTTATCTGTCGTGGTCGCCCAAGGACGTGTTCGAGGCGGGGTATTCGGAGGTGCTCGCCAGCCACGTCACGGCGGACGGCGGGCCGTCTCCGGCATCGGTGGCTGCCGTTCCGGCCCCCGACTACAGGGAGCGGGTTCGCATGGAACGCCGAGAATTGGCCGACAAGCTCGAACGCCTACGCGCGTTCAACGCGAGCGACCCGCGCTCGGACAATCTGATGAGGGCACAAGAGGAGATGATGGGCGGCTATCTAGAAATCTTGGATAAGAGGATTTCCAAGTTTGACGACGCGCCAAATCAGACCTAACAACCAATAGCCCCTTGGGCGTTTCCTCCCTAGACTTGGCCCGCGCGCTTCGGCGTTGCGGGTCATTTCTTTTGTGAACACCCCCTTGCGCTCTTGAATCGCGCTCTGCATGGTCTTGCCCGTGTTGGGACACACGAGACGACTATGCGATCGTTGCCAAAGCTGGCGGCGCGCCCCGGTGGCGTGACCGTCGCTGATGTTATGCGCATCCGCTGCTGCTCGATGCGCGAGGCGTTGCCGCTCCTGCGCACGGCCACGGAAGCCGGCCTGATCCGCCGAACGGGTGGTGAGCCCGGTTCCGCGTTCCGGTGGGTGCTGCCGTGAAGGCGAACACGGGAAGCGTCTGGCTATTCGGCCCCGTCAACGGGATGGATGAACTTGACGCCGAAGGTTCGTATTTCCGATTGGCGATCATCCAGGACGGAAAGCCTGTTGCGGCCTGTCTGATCTCTCGCGACTCGGCCGAGACGCTGCGAGACGAACTTGTCGTCGCGCTATCTGAAGAGCCCAGATCATGAAGGCGACCGAAGGCAACGGCGGCGCGCCCATCGTACTGCATCGCGATCCCGTGCGCGTGCCGGACATCCCGCGCGGCTCGATGTTCCCGCGTGGCGTCTTCCGCGGCGCGGACCGCATCACATTCGAGTTGCTGACCGGAGAAGCGCTGCTGACCTATCACGACGTGGCCGTGATCTCGGACGGCACGCACACGCCGGCTCAGGTGTTCGTCACGCCGCAAGACGTGGTGACGTGGGAGCCGCGGCCGTGAGAACCACAGCCGAAAGAGCCGGCCAGCCCCTCGACGGTATCGAGGAAGAAGAGCGGCTTATCGTTGCAGAAGCCGGGCTGAACGACAGGCAAAAGCTGTTCGTGCATTCCTACATGCGCACGCTGAATGTCAGCCGGGCGTACAAGGATGCCGGTTACGGCAAGTCCGTCAACTCGAAGACCATCAGTGCGGGCGCACATCAACTCTACAACAAGCCGGCCGTCAACGAAGTCATCAAGACGCTGCTCGACGGGCGGATGCGGCGCATTCAGGCGACGCCCAAGCGCATCGAGGACGAGCTTGCCAAAGTCGCGTTCGCGAGCCTCGGGCGCATCATGGTCGTGCAGGCCGATGGCTCGGCGTACCTCGATTTCTCGCGGGCTGACGAGGCGGACCTTGCCGGCCTGAAGAAATTCAAGTGCGAGGTCCAGTACAAGCCCGGCGATGATCCCGACGATCCGAAGCAAGTGCTGAAGATGGAAGCGGAGGTCGGCGACAAGCTGCAAGCTCTGATCGCGCTCGCCCGTATTCATAAGATGCTCGGCGGCGACGACGGCGTGGTTGCACTGGTGGACATCGCTCAAGCCATTCGGGACGGGCGCAAGCGGGCGGGGCTGGAATGAACGACAACATATTACGAGCCGATGAAGACGCGAAGTGGCGCGCCGATGGCGAGCGCCACGGTTGGGAAATCCTGCCCGCTTCGTGGCCGTTGCGGCTTCCCGTCATCCGGTTCTTCCGCTGGGCATGGCTCGACTATCGAACCCACGCCAACGCAGCCCATTGGGCCGCGGTCGGCATCGGCGTTGGCGGGCCGAACCAGCGCGATCTCTGGGTGCTCTACGCGATCCGCAGGGGCTGGGCATGATCGGAATATTCCTCGTCGTGGCTTGCTGCGTCGCCGGCTTCGCAATCCTCAAGGCGCTTGGGGAGTGGTGGTCATGATCGTCACCAAAGGCATCACGGTCCTGGCGATCTCGTTCGACGCCAAGCCTCCCGCCGTGCTGGTCGAAGGCGCGGACGGCCACGTGCAGATCTGCCCCGTCAAGAAGTGGTTCGCGGCCGGCGATCCGCCGCGTGAGGTCACGAGCCACCTGACCGCAGACATCGCGACGATTGAGGTGCTAGGCGAGGACGTGGACGGCTACGCAGCGCAAGGCCGGTACGACGTGCTGTTGCAGGGTATCGGCCCGGCGATCCCGCGCAACGCTGATGGGTCTTTCGGCGAGAAGGCTGGGAAGCGCCTCGAACGTAGGCTTGCCAGCGACGCGGCGCGCATCCCGGCTGTGTTCGACCGGGAGGGCATGTCTTAGCGCCATGCTCTCGAACTTCGACAACTTCGACCCGGACCGCGAATTGGCCGCGCTCATGGGCCAATTCTTCGCCGATCCGCTCGGCTTCGTGCTGTTCAATTACCATTGGGGCAAGGGCGATCTCGAACACCATCACGGCCCGGATCTCTGGCAAATCGACTTCCTCGAAGCATGGGGCCAGGATATCCGCAAGCGTGGGTTCGATGGCACAGCTTCTGTCCTGCCCATGCGCTACACGACGCGCGCCGGGCACGGCGTGGGCAAGAGCGGCCTAGTCGCCTGGATCGTAGACTTCATCCAATCCACCCGGCCGCACAGCCGCGGCATCGTCACAGCCAACTCAAGTCCGCAGCTAGAGACCAAGACGTGGGCCGAGATCGCCAAGTGGCACAAGCGCGGCATGACTTCGCGCTGGTTCAACCTCTACGCCTCGCGCGGCTCGCTCCGTCGTGTCCACAAGCAGCATCCGACCACGTGGCGAACGGATGCGATCCCGTGGCGGAAAGAGATGCCCGAGGCGTTTGCCGGCCAACACGCGGTGGACAGCACGTCGTTCTACATCAACGACGAGGCGTCCGCGATCGAGCGCAACATCTTCGAGACGCAGGACGGCGGTCTTACGGACGGAGAGCCGATGCAATTTCTGTTCGGCAACGCGACGCGGCCGAGTGGATACTTCTTCGATACGCACATGAACCCGCGTATCTCGAAACTGTACCGCTGTTTCAAGGTGGACAGCCGGGAAGCGCTG
>Ga0255028_100118_pt1 | contig 20560 bp, 24 predicted proteins | sample DRGLUT_MetaT_FD_178168 | JGI IMG/M metagenome (GOLD analysis project Ga0255028, IMG submission 178168) | Metatranscriptome of freshwater microbial communities from Pennsylvania, United States - DR:GLUT (Metagenome Metatranscriptome) | ecosystem: Environmental > Aquatic > Freshwater > Creek...
GGGCCCGCGTGAGTGGGTCATGGCCAAGGCGCAGTTCGCCGTCATCTTCGGCGAGCGCTTCACCCGGGCCATGGCGGCCTGATGTTCAATCCGCCGCCCGCACACGGAATTCCTGACAGTCCCGCGCGCACACGATGGCGCGCTCCTCATCGCTGGCGCGCCACACGAGCTTGTGGGGTCGCGCCGAGCGGTCCTGGCAAGCGTCGGGGCCGCGTTTGCGCCACTTGCGGATGGTCTCGGTAGACACACCGTAGCGCTTGGCCAGCACCCCGGAGCTCTCGTGTGAGCGGGCGATCTCGGCGCGCACGGCTGGGGTCGTGCGCGCCTGGGGATGGATGGCGAGCATCAGCGCTCCCTCCTGGCAGAATGGCGGCGCACACCGTCGAACCGCCACGCATAGGCTTTAATCGCCCAACGCGCCGCATCCCAACGACGTTCCGCGACCAAACAGCTAGGCTTCCGCCTAGGCCCTCACGGTTGCGCCCTATGTCCGGTCGAATTGGGGGCCACTCCACGCGCGGACCGGAAAGGTGGAAAATTTTGCCCTTCACTGATGGATGTTATGTTGAGACGTCGCCTGTAACGGCGCATTAAGCCCCGCTCGTGCCCGGCTGAGCGAGGAAGACAGCGATGATCGGCAATAGATGCGGGGGCAAGCCCTCCTTGAAGCGCATCGCCGATGCGCTCGGCATGGACCCCACGATGTTTTACTCTGCATGCGGCGAGCCGCAGGTTGTGCGCGACACGCTCGCGCTGCTCAGCGCGTTCGAGCGTATCAAGGACGTGGATGACCGCCGCCGCTGCCTCGAATTCATAACCGCTGTCGCGGAGCGGCAGCAGCTGGCCGAGGCGCGCTGAAGGCCGCTGTCAGGAGCCCGGTCCCATCGAGAGCCGGCGGTACAGAGCTGCGATTGGCTAAGAACGGTGTAGAAGAAATAAAATAAATAAAGCGCTCGTTTGCAAATTCTACTTATTAAAAAATATAGTATTTCTAAATTATCAAAGTTAAATCCGTCACGAAAAATACATCAACTTGATGGATGTTCCATAGAATTAAGCTTTCCTAAGTACCGCTATATTTTCGTTTAGAACGATTTCAATATGTTCGATAGCCGCCGGAAACTCCTGAGCAATCCACTCAATCATTTCGCAGAAACTACATGTCGTCCAGGTGTGGTAGTGCGTGTCGAAATGTGCGCCTCCGCGTCCCTTCGAAAGTCGAACAGCGTGCGCTTCATGCTCATTCTCCGGTATCGGGTCAGCCCATTGTGGGTGGAGGTACCGGATGTGTTCGAGGCAAGCCGCGAAGCGCGTGTCGTCGCCGCCACTGCGATAATCTGAGATGAGGTGGTCGAGCGTCGTAATTGGCCGTGGATTATCCCATGTGTAGCGCTTGTCGGGTACAGCAAACATCACGATACCGCCCGGCCGTGCCACACGGATCATAGCTGCGATGCCGCCGATCGGGTCGACTAGATGCTCTAAGACGTGCGCTGACAGAACAAAATCTGCGCTCCTGTCAGGAATGCCGGCGAAAGTCTGAGCGTCAATGATCCCTTCAAATGAGGATCCCTCTTGGAGGAAGTAGGTCGCCAGCTCTTCCCGGTTCCGCGTGTCGCCGTAGTAGCATGTGGTCCCGGGAGGGAGGGGCCACGGGCGCGTGCCCGCACCGACCTCAATGCCACGCCCGGTGAGGTAGACCCGAGCTAGGGTGCGTCGGGCCACATGAACTTCAATCACCTGAGGCGGGACTGATAGATCGAGCAGTTCAGTTTCGGCGTGTCGATCCACGATCATGTTTACCCCAGGCGATGCGGCTATCGAGCACTGAGTAACCGCACTACTTTTGATTGCATAGAGGCAGCCTTACAATCCTGCGACGGCCGGTCAGTGTCCCGCCCTTCCGCTACGTGTTGGCGTGACAATATCGCAACACGCCACTTTAAAGCGAGAGATCCTCGCCTCTCGGGCTTGTTTTTACAATCCAGGGTTGTGAATTGGGCAAGGTAGAATCCTAGGAGTTCACAATGGCTGCAACTTTCCAAAATACCGTTTTTGGGCCTGGGCAGGCTGGGGTGGGCCTGTACACCGACCTCGGTATTCTACCCCCGACTTACACCGGCACGAGCGTGCTCGGCGGCGCCGACACCGTGACGATCGATGGGACAATCGATACCCCCGGCTCGACCGTCACTCTCACTCAGCAGATTGCTGGGATCGTGCAGGTGAACCAGGGCGCCACCTACCTAGGCTTCAGCCAAGCCGGCAACGCCCCGCCGGTCTACTATTTCTCCACGACTAACACTCCGCTGACTGGCACCGTCATCTCAGTCTCACAGGGTGCAGTCCCAACCCTCACTGTGGTGACGACGGTTGACGATAGCCCTACAAGCGCCCCCGCTCCATGCTTCGTCACCGGCACTCGCATCCAGACTCGGCAGGGCGAAGTCGCGGTCGAGGACCTTCAGATCGGCGACGAGGTCATCACCGCCGCCGGCCAGCTCAGGCCAATCGTGTGGATTGGGCACCGCCGCATAATCTGTGCACGGCATAAGAGTCCGCACGAGGTTTGGCCGGTGCGCGTCTCGGCCGGTGCGTTCGGGGACGGTCTTCCGACGCGCGACCTCTGGCTCTCGCCTGACCACTCAGTCTGCGTGAATGTGGTTGACGAGGTTCTGATCCCGATCAAGCTCCTGCTCAACGCAGCCACGATCGTGCAGGTGCCACAGGAGGTTGTGACCTACTGGCACGTCGAACTGGACTGCCACGACATTCTGCTCGCGGAGGGGATGCCCAGCGAGTCGTTTCTCGACACAGGCGTCCGTAGCACCTTTGAAAACGGCCACGGCCCCATCCTGCTTCACCCCAGCTTTGCGTCCAAAGTGTTCTCCCCCAAGACGCTTGCCGACTTTTGCCGCCCGCTGGTCCAAGACGGTTCGGTCGTCGAAGCTGTGCGTGCGCGACTCGCTGCACGAGCTGAGGCGCTAGGCTGGACGATTACGGCCGAACCGGACCTGCATATTGTCGCCGATGGTGCGGTGATCCGCCCCGAGCTCGCGGGTGAGACAGCGCGTTTCACCCTGCCGGCCGAGGCGCGGGATGTGCGACTGATGTCGCGGACCTACGAGCCGTTGCGCATAGACCCTCGCTCGGGTGACGCCCGCCGGCTTGGCGTACCGCTGCGCGGGTTGGCGGTGCGTGATTGGACCGGGTTCACTCGGACCGTTCCGCTTGACGACCCGCGGCTCCACACTGGCTTCAGCTTCGTCCAGGGCCGCCCCGGCGACTCATGGCGTTGGACCGATGGCGCCGCCATGCTCCCGGCCGAGCTGTGGGCTGGCGCGTCCGGCGACGTGATACTCGACGTCGCACTCGTGCCGGCGGCCGACTGGGCAAAGTCAGGCGTCTACAGCGTTCGCCATGGCGAAACGTCGATGCTGGCGGCCTGAGCCACTTCACGGTCTACGAAGCACGTCGCGGGCTGGTACCGTTCCAGCTCGCGATGCGCAGCGACACGATCTACTCGACCCGGTTCGTACCTCAGACAACCGACAGTCTGAAGGCGCTGGTTTTGATCCGGGAAGGTTCACTCCTAACCTCAACCGGTGAAAGAAAACTGTGGGCACGGCCCGCCGGCGGTGGCCATCGTGCTTGTACCGACGCCGAAAGCTTCGCCGCCGGTGCAAATCACTAAAGCCGTCCAAGAAAAATCACACGCAAGCCGACACTTTGGATCTGTTATCGGCCTCCTGAAGCACGGCCGAGGGTCGTGTCCCGGGTGGTGGTGTAGCTCGCCGGTAGCGGGAGATCCCGCCTGCGCGCCGTTCACAGCGCTGTAGCAGGCGGGATCTCTCGCGGGGTGGTCATCAGCGGTGACCGGGTAGGGTCGGGTTGCCAGCACCAACCTCGAACCCGAGAGACCCCCGATGACCGACGAGATGATGAGCCTACGCGGGCTGATGGAGAAGAGCGCGGACGCCGATCTGCTGCGCGCGATGATTGGCTTTGCGGCCGAACGACTGATGGAGCTGGAGGTCGGCGGCCTGACTGGCGCGGCCCACGGCGAGAAGAGCGCAGAGCGGTTGGTCCAGCACAACGGCTATTGCGACCGGGACTGGCAGACGCGCGCCGGCACGGCCGAGCTGCGCATTCCTAAGCTGCGTAAGGTCTGCGACTTCCCGGGCTTCCTAGAGCCGCGCCGGATGGCCGAAACGGCGCTCACAGCTGTGATCCAGGAGGCCTACATCCAGGGCATATAGACCCGCTCGGTCGATGACCTCGTCCAAGCCATGGGCGGCACAGGCGTGTCGAAGAGCCAGGTCAGCCGGCTCTGCAAGGAAATCGACGAGCGCGTGGGCGCGTTCCTCGCCCGGCCCATCGAGGGCGAGTGGCCGTATCTCTCCCCAGCTGCCATTTTGCCTATATGCGCTTCGCGCTCCGTCAAAAATTCGCCTTATGGTTGCATAAGATATAAATAACATCCATGACGGTTGTAGCGGCAAACCTCTGGGCGAGGCGCGCCTTCGCGTCTTCCGAACCGCGTGTGAAAGGGCAAGATGCTGATATGTCGGCATACGGAAAAAAAACCGCGGTAATCAGCCTTGGTGTATCATGCCAGACGGCTTGGCAAATCAAGAAACAGGTAGAACTGGTTTCCGAGCTTGTCGAAGAGCCTCTAAAGCCTACGACATACCCGTTTGATTGGCTTATTATTCCACCAAGTAGCTTTGTTAGTTGGCTGCAGAACGGTTTGAAGCCTCCATCCAGCGCAGGAGAAATAATTACCCATCCCAATTTTTACTGGCCTAAGCATAACCTTCACTTTTGGCATGAATTTACTATAGAAAATCGCGTAGCGTTACTAGAAACATTTCAACAAACCCAAGACAAATTCAATTATCTAATCGAGAGGTTCCTCTCACATCGGACTGCCAAGCGCTGTATCTTTTTTGTCTCCAATACTCAGTCGAACCTTGACGTGGTGAAGAGCGTCTCCCCGCCCATGGATTTTCATTTCAGCCGCCAGCTTATGGCCACGGTCGTCGCATCGGTGCGGAAGTGCTTTGGCCCAGCCAGCGAGGTTCATTTCGTGACACGCTACGATGGGATCGGTGTCGACCCCGATCCTGACTTCAGTATTCAGCGCATCGCCCAAGACACATCGGAAGTATTGGGCGACGATGCGGCGTGGGCCGAGGTGTTTCGCGCCACGCTAACTCGCAGGCCAACAGTCCAATCGTGCGGCGCTTGAACGCAACGATACCAATTCTCTTTGGGAGCCCCATTGCCATGACCAGAAGACCGCTTTCTGTCATCGTTACCGGCACCGTTGAGGATAAGCTCAACAGCAACGTCGCCATTCGCCGCTACATTGCCCAGGGGTTCCGCGATCTTGGACACGAATGCGCGGACGTGCATGAAATATCCTACGGAGCGCTCATTCGGTCGACTCTAGTACGTGAGGCAGATCTCATCCTCGCCGTAGGCGGGGTCGCCGTCGACGGTAGTGACCTCTCAGCTTTACGGCGCGCTGCTGACCGATCGAGGGCGGCGCTGGCCTTCTGGGTTCACGATGATCCTTACGAATTCGATTACGCATTCCGGCTTCGGGGTCTTGCGGATCTTGTATTCAATACTGATCGCTGGGCAACCGCGCATTACAATGACACGCCTGCTGTCCACCTGCCACTGGCCGGTTGCCAACATACTCATCTGCGTCACTTGAACCTGCAGGTACAACGAGACATAGGTCTATTCTTCTGCGGCTACGCTTACGAAAATCGGATCAATTTTTTGCGAAAGGCGTCCAATCTACTGCGGTGTCACCGCACGTATGTGTGTGGCGCAAAATGGCCGAGCGATCTTCCTTTTGCTCACAACGAGCGCATGCTCCCGGATCTCTTCGCGGATACTGCGGGCCGAGCACTCTTCACCCTTAATATTGGTCGTGATCTCAATATTGCTAACGCGCGGTTTAACCTCGTTCCTTCAACGCCCGGACCTCGCACTTTCGAAGTTGCAATGATGGGTGCAGCACAGCTTTACTTGGTAGATAGTCTTGAAATTCTTGATTACTTTGAGAACGGGTCAGAGATCGTCCTAATTGACGGTGTTCAGGATCTGAAGGCGTGGTTAGAAAGAGGCCTGGATGATCCGGCAGCCATACTTGCCATTGCAGGGCGGGCCCAAGAGAGGGCTTTGTCGGAGCATACTTATCGCCACCGAGCAGAGGCAGCCATCTGCCACCTACGTGCACGAGGTCTAGTGCCCGACGTGGTCTCGTTTCCATCAGAGCAAGTACCGCTAAGCCGATCCTTAATGAAGCCCGCATCGATTCTGCCTATGGCGGCCGAGTGACCGATCGTACGTACCATGTTCCTAGAAATCAGTACTTTCGAGTGATTGAGAGCACACGCATATGACAGCTCGTATCCTCGTGTTGGACACGGCCCAGCAAACACACAACTCATATCTTGCTATTGCGATCGTCGACGCGTTGCAGCGACACTCGGACGTCAGCTTTGTGCAACTGGCCGGGTACGGTAACGCAATCGATCTGTTCCGACGCGAGGCCTGCAACACCTTTCTAGCATTGGGCGGGGCTGGTTGTGACTTAGCGGTCCTGGGACGGCTGTGCGCGTTAGCTGAGCGCTCGGCGATTTGGCTGACTGAGGACCCCTATGAGTTCGAAGAGAACCTTCGAATTTCCGCCCCATTTGATCTCGTCTTCACCAATGATCTGGCCTGCTTGCCAGCGTATGGCCACAACGGCCACCACCTGCCTTTAGCAGCTAGTCGTCTCCTCCACGATCATACGCCCCTCGCTGACGAGGATGCGTATCTCTACGACCTGTGCTTTATTGGAACGGCCTGGCCAAACCGGGTTCACACCATCAACCGTGTATTTAAAGGTCTTGGTCGGGCACTGCGCACGAAAATCGCGCTACCAACTAATGTGCACTTGCCAGTTGTAGTGCTGAGTGACCGGTCGTCCTTTACCGATTGGCGTGTTCCAACCCCCGAGCTCGCCCGCATCGTCAATCGCAGCCGAGTTACGCTTAACCTTGAACGCAAGTTTTCTGCATCGCGAAACGACCAGACAGGTGGTTCTACGCCACCACCTCGGCTGTTCGAGAACGCTCTGGCCGGCGGTTTCCAGATCTCGCTGGGCGTCAGTGCCGAGGCCAAGCGGTATTTCAGCCCCCAGGATGAGGTTGCATTCTGTGACACCGATGATGAGCTCATCGAGCGGATCGGATGGGCCTTAGACAATCCAGAGGAACGCACCGCCATGGCGCTGGCGGCCCGACGGCGCGCTCTGGGCGAGCACCTCTACGATCACCGGATCGACACGCTTCTCAAGGCGCTCGCTGGTATCACCGGAACCCTCGAAACGTCGACGGCTGGGCGGTGCAAACGCGTGCTCCTGGTGACACACAACATTGCAGGGCAGAAGGGTGGCGGCGGGATCGAAATCTATCAGCAAGAACTGGCAGAGGGTGCGGATGCGTTCGAGATCTACACGCTCTTTCCACAGACAGCGGATGGGATAACCAATTTTACGTTGATCGCCCACCGAGCGGGTAAACGCTACCGTTACGGTTTCCCGCACGCAGGGCAGGCCAACGCCCTCCATGACGCGACGCAGGAGCGAATCTTCGAACAGATCCTCGTTGAGCACAGCATTGACCTCGTTCATTTTCAGCATTTACTTGGGATGCCTCTGTCCCTGCCTCTTATAGCTAAGGCTTGTGGTGTGCCGACGCTGTACACACTGCATGATTTCTATCTTATTTGCTCTCGCTTCAATCTCCTGGACCATCGAGGTCGTTTCTGCGACATCGCCCGCCGTTCGCCTACGGAGTGCGATATCTGTCTTTCGGCGTCGGGAATCCCTGTCGGCTCGCAACAGCGTCGGCGCAACTTCGTGGGTCAAGTGCTTGAGACATTTGACTCTATTGTCGCCAACAGCCCATTCACCGCGGATTACTTACGCGCGATCTACCCCGCCGTTCGACCGGAGCAGCTCAAAGTAGTGGAGATGCTGACCCCTACGAGCTATCGCCCCCCTAGACCGATGCCTGCGTCGCACTCAGCCGAGCGTGAACTGCCGCTGAAGGTGGCGGTGCCCGGAAACTTCACCCACGCTAAGGGTGCGGATACGATCATCCGTGCCCTATGCGCCCTACGGGACGAGCCAATCGATTTCTCGATCCTGGGCGTAGTGCAGGATCCAAACCTGGAACAGCACTTGCGCTCGCTGGGTCTGCCGCGGGTGACTGTCCGCGGTGGCTATGTACCCTCAGAGTTGCCGCGCCTGATGGAGGGCATGGACGTCTCACTCCACCTATCACTTTGGCCAGAGACCTACATGATTTCTCTGAATGAAGCGTGGAGCGCTGGCGCCGTACCGATCGTTTCGAACCTTGGTGCCCCAGCAGAGCGGGTGCGCGACGCCGTCGACGGGTTCAAGGTCGAGCCCGAGGACACCGGTCGTGTTTGCGATCTCATCCGCGAGCTCTGCTATAATCGTGAGCGCCTCTACGCCATGCAGAACGCCGTCCGAAACCGCACGTTGGTTACGCCCGGCGAGCACATCGCGGCCTTGAACCAAGTTTACGAAATGGCCATCGCACGGAGCCCCGTGCCAAGCCGCTCTCCGACTCTCAATCCCCGACGCGATTTCGTTCTCAGCGCATTCGCCTGCGGCATACGGACTAACACGCCGGTTTGGACACAGGAGGGGCACGGGTGGGACAGCGCCCCTCAGCCTCGATCAAGCCCCAGTCAGACATCGCATGATCCGAATGTATGGAGCACCTTCCCGGCTCGTTTTGCCCATCTTGCCTGTGCGGAGGCCGACCAAGCGCATTTCCTTGTCGAGCGCCTAGAAGGTGACCATGGCGTGGTGGAAGGGCGAGCTGTTACGACCCGGAACGCATTCAGAGTTGGCGGGTGGGCCTTTGTAAAAGGGCGAGGCCGGTTGCTCGACTGCATCCTGCACGTACAAGGCCGTCCGTGCGATATCTACGCAGTAAGCCAGCCCTTGAGCCGCAAAGACGTTGGTCAGCATCTTGCGGATGCCGAAGCCGAGATGTCCGGCTTCGAATTCGACCTTGACGTGTCGGAACTACAAGACGGATCCCATCAGATAAAACTTCTACAGGTATATAACGGTCAAGTTATTGACTTGGGCGTAATCGCCGAGGTGATTATCGCCCGTGAGTCGTCCGTGCCCTTGTCGCAAGCTAGGGTAGTCCTTAATCCTGCACGGGCTACAAATGTTCGACACCTTGCCGGCGAAGCGGAAGTCACGCATCTCGAAATTTTACAGTCTGGCCATTCCGGTCCCGGACTTGTTCTGGAAGGATGGGCGGCTGATCGTACCCAACGTCGAGTCCTGCCCACCGTTCACGTTGGCTTTGCCCAACTAAATGGAGCCCCAACTTGGTTTCCGGCCGAGCGCATCCGAGGACCCGTGACTCTGATCAACGAGGACCCTCTCTTCACCTTCGCCGGCTTTCGGATGACATTACCTCCGGACGCGCTCGACGCTGGCCTCTATCGAATTATCGTTGCTGAGACGGATCGAGCCGAGTGCATCCTGCACGAAATTGGCGAAGCCATAATGTTGCTGTCGGACCGCGTCGTGCCGTCTTCTCGCTCCTTTGACGCGGGGGCAGGCGTTGGCGCCCGTGCAGCTGCGCCGCTGCCTGAGCACCGCTTCTACCTCGAGCAAATTGAGATCGACACCACGGGATCCAAGAGTGCGAGCGGTGGCGGGCACCTCTACGTCCGCGGCTGGGCCTTCGTTCCCAGCTTCGGACGAGCGACGCATCTTACGCTGCAGCTGGCGGGAGAACGGCGTTCCCTACGGGTGCCGTTGCCGGCTGTGTCGCGTTGGGATGTTGCCGAGCATCACGGGGATGAGGCAGCGTGGTCGGGCTTCGAAGCTCTGGTGCCGCTCGCGGATCTGCCTCCTGGGCGGTATGAGGCAGAACTCCTTTATGTGGCAGCGCAGGGCAGCGCCTCGCTCCCGATCGAACTCAATCTCGATCTTACCGAGCCGCTTGCCGCCTAACCAGAACCCTGCTTGAAATGCCCGATCATCGGAGAACTATGCGATGGCTTTGACCGTATTTGAGGGGCGTCACGGCCTTCTTGCGCACTATGAAGAGGACCAAGTCATCGGGCGCTCCTTGTGTCGGTACGGTGAATGGGCCGAGGAAGAGATCTACCTTCTGTCAAAATTTGTGAGGCCAGGCGACGTCGTCCTCGACATCGGTGCCAACGTTGGCAGCCACACGATCGCCTTTGGTCGAATGGTTGGGGACGAGGGGCGCGTACTAGCCGTCGACGGACAACGCCGGGCAAGCGAGGTATTGACTCTTAACATTCTTCTCAACGGTCAAAATAACATCACGCGCATAGAAGGCCTCGTTGGCTGCGGAGACGCAGTCGTACGCCTTGCAACCGGTGCAAAGACCCCCGCAAACAACCTCGGATGTGTCTCCTTTCACGACATCATAGCGCGCTCGAACGCGGCCTCCGCGGCTAGAACGCTAGGCCTGCCTGTCCCATTGTTTACCGTAGACAGTTTAGAGCTGTCAGCCTGCCGATTAATGAAGATCGACGTAGAAGGAATGGAACTTGACGTAATTTCGGGCGCCGCAGAAACTATCACACAGCATAAGCCGGTGATCTACTTCGAACAGGCTAACGGTTCTAATTTCGCGAAAATCTATAATTTTCTGAATAATGCAGAGTATAAACTATTTTGGCACGTAGCTAATCCTTACAATAGAAATAATTTTTGCAACGACCCTGAGAATATATTTGGCGGCACCTGTGAAGTGAATGTTCTTGGCATTCATCACAGCCAGACCTTTTCGCCGCCCGCGGGGATCGACTTGCCTCAGGTCGTTGGCGAAAATTACGTTCCCCCGCCCAGTGTAACTGGTCAGCATGGGTGGAGTTTGCCGCTCGGCGCCTACAACGAACTGCCGGCGGTACAGTACTCAGCTGCGATCGCGATGCCGCAGCCGGCGGGCCTAGTTTTGCGAAATGCTCATGATCTCTTACAAGCTCGCTTCCTTGATCTCGAGCAAGATCGCATGCGAGCTCAGGAGATCATGAATTACCAAGCGGATCTCATTGCTCAATTACGGCGAGGAGAAGCTGCGTGATCCTTTAGAGGTGACTAGAAGGTAACACTTAGTTTCATAAGCTCTGAACAAAGCGTCTGATAAGGATCATACCAGCGGCGACGACGAATAAGCCAAAAGGTGGGAGCATATACGGCAAGAAGTGGCCCTAGCCAACATGTGCTGAGAACGGTTCCGCTTAGGAGTTCACGCCACCCCGGCGCCTCCTGCAGTTCATTGCTCGCCTCGGGGTGTAGGCAGCCGAGACGAAGTCATTGCGGGCGACGGCTACAGCCTTGATCTCACGTCCGTTGAGAGGATCCTGTCCGTGATAGCCGATCAGATGCCGAGATCGGTTGAACGTATGGGACGAGGTTAGACGGCCCTGATCAGGGTCGATCATACCGCTCATAAGCAGAACTCTCGAAGGTTCGAGAAGAGTGGAGGCTATGTGAAAACGCAGGCGCGTTGCGAAACCGTAGAACAAATTCCTACGCAGCAGCTATTTCAGCTCGCTTGACGTCCGTTCCGATGTCAGAGGCCACCTATTAAGCCAACGAACAGGGCGGCTGAGAAAAGATTATTTTACCACAACCGACGACTTCCATGTTTTCACACATGGGGTAATCGCGGGAAAGTCCCCCTCAGGGCCGGAGCGAGCCGGCCTACGATAGAAGAGATAGTTGTTCCCCGGCAGGATGAAGTTGCGGGCTCACGACTGGACGCCGAGCCCATGTATCGCGCGGAGAACAACCATGGGTGAGTATATCGATCTCGATCTGTCCTTGAAAGACACTGCGATCTGTGTCCGCCGAGACGGCGAGCGAGTTTGGCGCGGCAAGTGCGCTTCCGATCCTGCCGTTATTGCCGGTGTTCTGCGCAAGCATGCGCCCGAAGTTCAACGGATCGTAGTCGATACCGGTCCCTTGTCGATCTGGTTCTTCCATGCCCTCAAGCGGGCTTGGCACTGCTTCGTCCGCTTGCTTGGGACGGACGAACATGTCCTCCCGATGCTCACCTGATACGAGGATGCTTCGCAGAAGCGCTTTCGATGCCATCCGGTCCCCCTCAAACGAACAGACTGCCCTCAGCGGACTTTGTATACGGTCGTATGCCGAAGGGTTCCAGACATTACAGCCGAGAGTTGTATTAATTCATTATAAACTCCTTGTGGTTGCAACCACCATGCCCTCACATGGATTAACTTTCAAATTCGGGTACGGACGGTGCCATGCCGGAAGCCAAAGCACAGCTTAGCCATATTAACCCCGAGGCATTCCAAAGTGCGCTCGACGCGCTTGATGTGATCGGCCGGTGGGACTGGGACGCTGCCGCCAATCGAATTCGTTCGGACGCGTTCGTGGCGCTGCTGTTCAACCTCGATCCGGAGGAAGCCGGAGACGGGCTGCCGCTCACCGCATACATCGACGCTATCCACGCGGACGACCGTGAGCGGGTGCTCGCGCTGATCCGGCACAGCGCCCAGAAGGGCGGCGGGTACCTGATCGAGTACCGGGTGGTTTCAGTCGATGGTCGGACCCGTTGGGTGCTGGCGCGTGGCCGCTTCACCAACGACCACGACGACCGGCCGGTGGATGGAAGTGGCATCTTCGTGGACATCACCCGGATGCGCATGAGCGAGGGCTCGTTCGTTGAGGCCGAGGTTTGCACCGTAGACCCACCGCTGGAGCGGGCGGCCGATCACGTTATCGCCGCGCAGAAGGCGATCGTCGAGCTGCAAGACCCCGAGTTGAAGGTCCACGCGGACGCGTTGCTGATAGGGCTGGGGCGCAGGTTGGCCCGGCAGGAGGTTCAGGAGCGTAGCAGGCGTATGAACTGAGCGTTGGAGGCACTCGCCCATGTCCCCGCTCCCGTTCGCAGCAGAGGCATCGTGACGGGCCCACTTGGCGTGACGGCTAAGATCCTATGACCCTCCCTCGGTAATCCGGATATGCCCGATCCACGCGCATCCAACCCGCCACTCGTTTTGGTCGTCGAGGATGAAGGCTTCGTGCGCATGATGGCCACGGACATGCTGGAGGATGCCGGGTTCACGGTCCTTGAGGCTGCCACCGCCGACGCGGCGTGGACGATTTTGGAAAGCCGCGACGACATCGATGTGCTGTTCACCGACATCGAGATGCCGGGATCGATGAATGGCTTTGCGTTGGCGGGTCGGGTGGCCGAACGCTGGCCGCATATCCGCTTGGTCATCACTTCGGGACGATGCCGGCCCGAGCCTAGGGATGTGCCGGATCATGGCAAATTCGTACCCAAACCCTATCGTACGGCCCAGGTGCTCGCCGCTTTCGACCAGGCCGGCCATGGCTGAAGGCGAGCACATCCGCCATTCGAAAATATCGGCAAAGCAGCCGTACCTTCCGTGATCTTGAGGGCCACGGGACGGCCCTCGGCATCCACCAGCGCGTGGATCTTGCTCGTCAGGCCGCCGCGCGAGCGACCCATGCCACCGGATCGGCCGTCTTTTTTTGGGCGCAGGCGGCATGCTGGTGCACCCGCACGCTGGTGGCGTCGATCATCTGCAGGTCGCCCTCGTAAGCCTTTGACACGGCGTCCAGAAGCCGATCCCAGATGCCGTGCTTGCGCCAGCGTCGAAAGCGGTTGCCGCGGGCCGTAGCGCGCCGGGATGTCGGCCCAGGGTGCGCCCGTGCGCAGCCGCCAAAAGATGCCGTTGAGCACCCGCCGGTCATCCGCGCGCTCCTTGCCGCGCACGTCCGTCGGCAATAGCGGCTCGATCACCGCCCACTCCGCATCCGTCAGGTCAAACCGCGCCATCCAAGTCCCTCCTGCTCAGAGGGCTAACAGCCGCCGCACCTCAACCGTGCCAGCCGTTATGGGTTGACACACATGAAGGCCCACCGCTCGGCATCGGGCGGAACGTATGGCCCGCCCCGTCCGCAAGTGGCTCTGGTTCCGCTGGTCTGGGCAGTCTGCACAAACGTATCCGGCCTTCCGGCGAGCCGTTGGCCAAGATGGAGATCCGCGCGTCCTGGGCCTCATAAAGGGGTCGGCGTCGAGCGCCATTTGCCAGCCAAAGGCTTCCAGAACACCGATCGACTGTCAGGCCATCTTCCTCGCACCACACGCAGACATCGGAAGGCCGGCGAAGGCTTCGCCGACCAAGCTTGGGTTCAGGCGGCGATGACGGCCGCCTCGTAAACGCGCTCATGGCGTAGGAGCGCCCAGACAGTCCTGGCCATCTTGGCTGCCAGCGCGACCACGGCTGTGTTGGCGTGCGCCCGCGCCAGAAGCCCGCGCAGCCACTGCCCGAGGCGGGTCTCACTCTGCCGGAGCGTCGGCATCGCGGCCCGTGCACCCTGGATCAGCATCTTGCGCAGGTACTTGCTGCCGCGCTTGGTGATGCCGACGAGTTTAGGCCGTCCGCCGGTCGTGACCTGCCGCGGCACAAGGCCGAGCCAAGCTGCCAGATCACGTCCGCGCGCGAAGGTCGTCACGTCGCCGATGGCGGCCACCAGGGCGGTCGCGTTGAGCGCGCCGATACCGGGGATGGTTGTCAGCCGACGTGCACTCTCATCCGAGCGGGCCTGCTCGCTGAACTCGGCATCAAGGGCAGCGATGCGCTGATCGAGGAACTGCCAGCGCTCGCGCACGTCCGTCACGAGGGTCCGCATACGGGGTGTGAGATCCGTGGCTGCCTCGTCGTCGAGCAGGCTTGCGAGGCGGGCGGCCAATCTGGCACGACCCTGCGGCACGACATGGCCACGCTCCAGCAGGATGGCGCGGATCTGGTTCATCAGGGCTGTCCGCTCGCCGACGAGCTGATCGCGGACCCGGTGCAGGGTCTGCATGTCGAGTTGCGCTTCCGACTTGAGGGCCACGAAGCGCATGGTCGGACGCGTCGCCGCTTCGGCAATCGCCTCGGCATCACGGTCGTCGTTCTTCTGAGCCTTGACGTAGGGGCGCACGTACTCGGGCGACATCAGCCGAACGGTGTGCCCCTGGGCTGCCAGGGTTCGACCCATGTGATGGGCACCGCAACACGCCTCCATCGCCACAACGCAGGACGGCAACTGTGCACCGAAGGCGATCACGCTCTCACGCCGCATGCGCCGCCGCAGCACAACACGCCCGGTCGCGTCCAGCCCGACGAGGCTGCAGCTGTTCTTGCCCAGGTCGATCCCCAACACCGTGATCGGCATCGTCTCGCTTCGTTCCTCATCTCCGCTACCCTGCCAGCCTAGCAGGGCAGCCCGGTGAGGGGCGGGCCATCCATAAAGGGGGGCCTGGAGCCAGGCGATCGGCCGCTCGCGGGGCGGGTTCACGAGTAACATCCATTGCTTGGCCGATGATCGTGGCCGACCGATCGCGTTCGCCCTGACGCCCGGCAACGTGGCCGACATCACCATGGCGCTGCCCCTGCTGTGCGCTGTGGTGCCGCCCAAGCGTCTGATCGCCGACAAGGCCTACGACGCGCAGAGCTTGAGGGATTGGCTGAAGAGCCACCGGGTGATCGACAACATCCCGCCCACGGCCACCCGGACGGTGCCCTATAAGCACAGCCGGATCGCCTACCGGCGGCGCAATCGGATCGAGCGGCAGTTTGGTCACCTCAAAAACTGGCGGCGCGTCGCGACCCGCTACGATCGCTTAGCCTGCAACTATCTGGCCGCCGTCGCGCTCGTTTCCTGTGTCGTCGCATGGACCTGAATGAGTCCCCTACCTAATCCACGTCCGACGCCGATACACCTGAAACGGGTATTTTTATCGTTCCGCAACTTCTTAGTGCAACTTATGATAGAGAAGGCGCCTGCTGCCGCATTCGGGCCGACCCCGACAACCCCGATGTTTGGTCAAATGAAAGCTCGACCCATCGCTCTGCTTCTGCGCGACGGACGCGGGGTCATGGCCATCGAGTTCGCACTCCTCGCGCCCGTGTTTCTGCTGGTCCTGTGTGCGTGGATGGAAGTCGGCCTCTGCCTACTGATGGAGAGCACCCTCGATAACGCTACACGCGACGCAAGCCGCTTGATTCGAACCGGTTCGGCGACGGAAGCAGCCTTTAAAGCGGCGGTCTGTGCCAAAGTTCCCGTCATTCCCTGCGCCAGCATCACCTACAATGTCCAGTCCGGCTCAAGCTTCGCCAGTCTAAGCTACGTGTCAGTATCGAGCACCGGCACACTCTCAAGCACTGGTTTCACTGCTGGCAGTTCTGGATCGGATATGCTCGTGCAGGTCGCCTACAGCAAACCAACCTTCTTTTCCTCTTTCCTCAAAAAAGCTGGCTTTGGTGGTAACATCCTGATCATGACGACGGTCGCCTTCCAGAACGAAAGCTACTGATGATTAATGCTCTCAGATGTTTCGGGCGTGATAACTGCGGGATGGGCGCTGTCGAGTTCGCGTTGATCCTGCCGTTCATGCTCACAGCCTGCTTTGGGAGCGTACAGTGCTTTCTGTTGGCACGCGCCAAGATGCTCACCGTCGCCGCAGCGCGCAATCTGGCTGACCTCGTGTCCCAGCAAGTCAGCGTCAGCGTCAGTACCATGGCCGACTTCTGTACGGCGGGAAAGCTTTCGATCCAGCCTCTACCCAGCATGACGCTCAAGGTTTCAGCAGCCAGTGTCAGTTATTCCAGCACAACCTCCAGCCCTGCAATCATCTGGACGGACACGACTTGTGGCAGCGTTTCGGCCATTGCCGGCGCAGCGGCCCTCGCTAAGAGCGTTGTATTGGCCAGCGGTGATAGCACTATTGTGGTCTGTGCTACCTATACGCTGACATTACCGATCTCCTTTCCGTTGGGATCGAGCTTTTCGTTGACCGGCACCGCGCTGGCCCGACCCCGTAACGGGGCCGCCGTGACTTACGGCAGCTGACATTATTGTTCGGGACCATCTGTATGCGTACCGCGCTGTACACTCTTGCTCAGGACTTCCGCCGCGATCGGGGCGGAGTCTTCGCTCTATGGGTTGGTGTGATGGCGATCCCCCTCTTGCTTCTCGCAGGTGCCGGTCTCGACCTGATGAGGGCAGTGAACTTACGCGCTCAGCTTCAAGCCGCAGTGGACTCGGCCGCGCTGGCAGGGGCGACTGCCTACACGTCTTCTTCGGCGAGTTCGACGGCGACAACCGTGGCGCAGAATTACATGGTTGGCGCGATCGCCAAGCTCACCGCCAACAGCGGTGTGACGTATACTGCGACACCGAGCACGACGACGAGCGGCAGCGCAACGCTGTATGCCATGACCGTTACGGCCACATCGGTTATTCCGACTACACTTATGAAAATGGTGACAAGTTCGACGCCGGTCAAAGTGACGGCGACAGCACAGAACTCAACTTCCATCCTCACATTTACGCTGTCTAATTTCGCTAGCAATGCTGCGGATGCGGACTCCATATATTACTATATCGTCCCATCTAGTGGTGGAGTACCAAGCAGTTCCGTTTTAAATTTGCTCTTCAGTAACACGGCCAGTACAACCGGGAAAACCGCGACAGTGGTTGTCACACCAGGGCAGCAAATCGGTCTCGCGTTAAAAAATGTTACTGGTGGGATCATTCCCTACGTTCTCAATGGATATTTCGGCTTCCAGGGATCGACGCACTGGTTTTATTCACATTTGATGCCACCAAGTTCACTAGCCTACTCCTGGGTTGCTCAAAACTGTAGTTTGCAGACGATTGTTTCCGGCGGCTCCGGCACGATCAAGAGTGGTTCTTGCTTCACGTCGTTGCCGAATTATGCGACTATCAATTGCTCCCAGGCGCGCGGAAAGACGATCACATATTACTGGAATGATATGGGAGGCTTGATTGATGACAAAGATTACAATGATGCAGTTCTTACGATATCGTGTTCAGGAAATGCCGGATCCACGCAATCAAGTGTTGTGCTCACAAAATAGATAGCAATTCAAGATTGCTATATCTGTCTAAATATATATTCAAACTGGCCGGGAGCGATGTAATTTGGAGACGTACCACGGCATGGACAGCTCTCAGCCCGTTATCCTTTTCGACATCGAACACACTCTCCCTTCCGATGTCGCGGCCGTCGTTCGAGCTTACCAGCGTGCCAGTAAGGCCGATGCCACGGTGCAGGCCTACACGTCCGATGCCAGAGTGTTTCAAACTTGGTGCGCGCGGTTCGGCTTTCGGTCCCTGCCGGCCAACCCTGAGGCTGTGGCGGCGTTCATCGTCTCGGAAGCGGAAGAGGGCCGTGCCGCCTCGATGCTCGGCCGGCGCCTCACAGCGATCCGGTACGCGCACAAGCTGGCCGGCGCCACCGATCCGACGGAGGATGAAGGGGTGCGCGCCGCGATGAGGGGCGCTCGGCGCAAGGTCTGCGTGGCTCCGACGCAGAAGGCCGCTGCGACCGCTGAGATCTATATGCGATGTTTGGAGCCCACCTTTCGCTGGCCGGCGTAGAGGATGATGCTGACGGTCCCTGGATGGGATCGTTTTGTGTTTATGGTCGAGCATATGGTCGAGCCGCCGCGGACCGTTCGGCGGCTTGAGGTCATCACCACCGCGAGCGGCCGGCGACGCTGGTCGCAGTCCGAGCGCAGACGGATCCTCGCTGAGGCCATGGCACCGGGTGCCGTCGTGTCGGTTGTCGCGCGCCGGAACGGGATGAGCCCGCAGCACCTGTTTACCTGGCTGCGCGAGGCGCGGAGGGTGCCGACAGTCAGTGGAAGGGCAGCGGCCTTCGTACCGGTTCTCCTCGATGAGCCTCCGTCTGCGTCATCCGCAACGCCGCCCCAGGCAGGCATCCGTCCTCTGGGCAGCCCTGCTACCGGGATCGAGGTGGAGATGGTCGGCGTCGTGGTGCGCATCGGCGCGGACGCAAGCGAGGCGCAGATCACCGCGGTGATCCGGGCGCTGAAGGCTCCCTTATGATCGGGCCCTCCGGCGCGGTGCGCGTGATGCTGGCCACACGGCCGGTGGACTTCCGCAAGGGCATGAACGGGCTGGCTGCTCTGGTGCGTGACGCGATGGGCGCGGATCCGTTCTCCGGCACGGTCTACGTGTTCCGGTCAAAACGCGCCGACCGGGTGAAGCTCCTGGTCTGGGATGGAAGCGGACTGGTCCTCGCGGTCAAACGTTTGGAGGCTGGCCAGTTCTGTTGGCCGAAGATCGAGGACGGCGTGGTCCGGCTGAGCGCGGCGCAGCTCGCGGCGCTCGTTGAAGGTTTGGACTGGAAGCGCGTCCATGCGGCGCGTGCCGTGAGCGTGCCGGCGGTTGCAGGCTGAGCAAAAAGGCTGACCGACGGGCTTCATCGCAGTGGTAAGTCATTGGCGGATCTGCTCTAATCCACTTCGTGGCTGCGCCTGCTTTCCCCTCGTCAGATGATCCCGAGACGCTCAAGGCGCTGCTCGCCGAGGAGCGCGCCGAGAACGAGCGGCTGCGCCAGATCATCCTGGCCATGCAGCGCCACCGGTTTGGCCGCCGCCGGGCGGTGTCGACCGCGGTGGTAGTGCGGGCCGGGGCCTTCATGCCACCTCTCCCGGCGTGATGCCGTCGAGGAGGCTCTCGTAGCTCGCCAGCGAGCCGAGGGCGACGGTGACGTGGGGAATGGCCGCCGGATCGGGGGCGAAGCGGGCGCGCAGGGCGACGAGATCGGGCAGGCGCTTGGCGGCGAGTTCGACCGCCAGGCACTCGGCGAGTTCAGCCTCGCAGCCCCGGTCATGGGCGAGCGCGAGGAGGTCGACGGCGATGCGGCAGGCCTGCCGCTCGGGAAGCGCGGCACGCAGGGCCTCGAAGGCGTGCCGGTAGGGTGGGCGTGGGAAGAGCCGGTCGCGGTAGACGAGGTTGAGCAGCGCCATCGGTTTGCGCCGGAGGGCGTGGATGACGTGATGATAGTCGACGACCTGATCGTGCCGTCCGCCCGGATGAGCCCAGCCCCGCGGCAGGGTGAAGAGGTGGGATCCGCCGACGAAGACGTCGAGGCGGTCGTCGTAGACGCTCGAAGCGTTAGGGATCCAACTCGCAATGACGTCATGGCGAGGCATAGGATCGGGAGCATCCTGATGGTCCCAAAAAGAAACACCCTAGGAGCAGGTGCTCCCAGGGTGTCGCCGACCTCGCGGCCAGTTTGATCGGGCTGGGGATGCGAAGGCCAGCCGGGCGGCTGCTCTCCGGCGGCGGAAGGCGATGGGGAGGACCAACTACCCCTTGCCCGCCGCCGCATCTCCCGGGACAGACACCCGGGAGCAGCTCGACCGGATCTTAGTACGAGCCGAACTTGTAGTTCAGGCCGGCGCGGACCACGGCGAACTCGTCGTCGCGGCGGCCGATGGCGCTGTAGGCGACCGGGACGAGGTTGGCGGCGTTGACCACCAGGGCGCCCTGGTTGCGGTTGCCGCGCTCGAGGTTCACGTACAGACCTTCGATCTTGAACGTCACCGCCGAGGAGCGGAAGAAGTTCAGGAA
>Ga0255028_100119_pt1 | contig 20415 bp, 27 predicted proteins | sample DRGLUT_MetaT_FD_178168 | JGI IMG/M metagenome (GOLD analysis project Ga0255028, IMG submission 178168) | Metatranscriptome of freshwater microbial communities from Pennsylvania, United States - DR:GLUT (Metagenome Metatranscriptome) | ecosystem: Environmental > Aquatic > Freshwater > Creek...
ACCGAGATGAAGGTCCGGATCGACGCGGGCGTGAAGGCGCTCCACTGGCGCGGCCTCTACCGCAACGTCGGCGCCTGATCGCCGCGCGGCCGGCCGCCATAGCCGGCCGCACCCTCACCCATCCCTGAACTCTCGGTCCGCGCGGGCGCGTCCCGCCGGCGCAGGAGCGCGTCATGAAGAACTTCATCCAGGAGGGCGGCACCCTCACCGTGGCGGCGCCCGCCGGCGGCGTTGTGAGCGGGGCCCTCGTCATCATCGGCCTCATGGTCGGTGTCGCCACCACGACTCAGCCGCAGGGCGCGCCGGTCGCCGTGAAGACCACCGGCGTGTTCGAGTTCCCGAAGGTCTCGGCCCAGGCCTGGACCGTCGGACAGGCCGTCTACTGGGATGCCACCGCCGGCAACCTCACGACGACGGCCGGCAGCAACACACTCGTCGGCTACGCGTCCGAGCCGGCGGCGAACCCCTCGGCGGTCGGCCGCGTCCGCCTGATCCCGCGCGCCGCCTGACGCCGTGATCGACTTCGCTGCCCTCACGCTCGCGCCGTGCATCGACATCTTTGCCCGGCCGATCATCGTGACGCCGCAGGCCTCGCAGCCTGAACGCGTCGAGGGCGGCGTGACCATCCCGGCCGGCCAGCCCTACGCCTCCCGGGGCGTGTGGGCGAGCCGGCCGGTCGACGTGCCGACCGAGGACGGCATCATGTCCTCGCAGGTGCACAGCCTGGGCATCCAGGCTGCGGACTTCGCGATCCCGCCCGCGCCCGGCGACCTCGTCGAGATCCCCGCCGCCGGCAGCCTGCCGCGCATCGGGCTGTGCGAGATCGAGGATACCGATGACGATGGCCAGGGCGGCACGTCGCTGTCGCTGAAGGTGCTTGAGCCATGACGACCGAGGCGACCGCGATCCGCGACGCCATCGTCGACCGGCTCAAGACTCTACCGGGCTACAAGAAGCCGCCGCGCAAGGTGCCGCTGCCGCAGCAGCAGCCGACCGACCTGCCGCAGCTGTCCGTGTTCATCATGGGCGAGCGGTTGATGCCCGACGGCGACCCCGAAGAAGGCGACCTGCGCTTCGTGTCCGAGGTGACGATTGGTATCTCGGACATGCGCGGGTTCGAGAAGCCCGACGTGCTCGACGGGCAGAACGATGCCGCGGTGGACGCGATCGAGAAAAGGCTCCTCACGGATGCTTCGTTCACGATCATGGGCCCCGATGCCCTCTTCGAGGCGGTGACCGGCATCACGCGGCGGCGGAACTACCCGCAGGACGGCGAGACCTACTTCGCCGAGCTTCGCCTGGAGATGACGTTCCGGAAGCGGCTCGAGTTCTGGCCGGAGACGCCGGACGATCTGCGCCATCTGAAGATCACCACGCGTCCCGCAGGCGCCAGCCCTGAGGCGCCGCCCATCAGCTCGCGTATCGACCTGCCCGGCGAATGACCGGCGCGCGACCGCTCACCCCGGAGACAGCCATGACGCATGTTCGCGTGAAGCCCGCGCGCGAGGGTGAGAACCTCGTGCATCCGCTCGACGGCGCGCTCGCGGCCGACGGCGGTCTGTGGCGGCGTGACCAGTTCACCTTCAAGCGCCTGCGCGACGGCGATGTCGTCGAGATCGACGAGAACGGAGCGCCCGTGTCGGCGCCGAATGGCGCAGGTGAGGCCCCCCCAACCCCGCCCGCGAAGTCCCGCTCCGCGCCCAGCCAGTCAACCGGCCCGTCCGCGGCCGACGCCTCTAAGGAGTGATCCGCCGTGGCTTCGTTCATCCAGAGCATCAACAGCGGGTACAAGCTACCGCTGATCAACATCGAGGTCGATCCGTCCCAGGCCGGAACTCCGGTTCAAAACCTGGAGGCGCTTCTCGTCGGCTACATGCTTTCGACCGGCACTGCCCAGCCGAATAAGCCGGTGGCCTGCGGCAGCATCTCGAACGCCAAGACGCTGTTCGGCGAAGGCTCGATGCTCGCCCGCATGTTCGAGATGTATTTCGCGGTCGACCAAGGCACGCCGATCATCTGCCTCCCGGTTTCCGAGCCGAGCGCAGGGGTGGCGGCTACCGGGTCTGTCACGTTCGCCGGGCCCGCCGCCCAGCCCGGGACGCTCAACCTGTACATCGCCGGGCAGAAGGTCTCGGTTGCGGTGGGGCTGGGCGACACCGCCGCGCAGCTCGCAACGAAGGCCGTTGCCGCTCTGAGCGCTGCGCCAAGCCTACCGGTGACTGCCGCGGTCGACGGAACCACGACCAGCAAGGTGAACCTCACCGCCCGGCACAAGGGCATCGCCCTGAATGAGATCCGCGTCGAGGATTCGATCCTCGGCATCAACGGCGGCGAGACTGTCCCGGCCGGCGTGACGATCACCTACCCGACCGGCAACGTGCTTTCGGGCGGGACCGGCGTGCCGGATTGGTCGACTCCGATCGGCGCGCTCAACGATGACCCCTACGAGTGGACGGCCATGCCGTTCACCGACACGGGTTCGCTGCAGGCATGGGACACCGAGTTCGGCTTCACCGACGCTGGCCGTTGGGGCTGGATCCGGCAGACCTATGGCCAGATCTTCCAGGCCCGCAAGGACACCTACCAGGGGCACTTCACTTGGGGGCAGCTGCAGAACTCCGGCGTCATCTCGACCATGGAGGACGAGCTCGCCTCGCCGACCCCGTCCTGGGAGCTCGCCGCGATCTACACGGCCGACGCCGCGAAGTCGCTGGGCAACGACCCCGGCCTGCCGCTCCAGTTCCTGCCGCTGACCGGGCATATCCCGGCACCTCGCGACCAGCGCTTCAGCCGCACCGAGCTGAACGGCCTCGCTCACGTCGGTCTCGCGATCAAGGATGTCCGCGCCGGCGTCTCGACGATCATGCGAGAGCAGACCCAGTACCAGAAGAGCGTGACCGGCCGGCCCGACAACGCCTACGAACTGGTCACGACCCTCTCGACGCTGGCGACCATCTTCCGCCGTCTCATCCAGGCGGTGGAGCAGACCTATGGCCGGTGCAAGCTCGCGGACGACGGGACGCGGATCAAGCCCGGCGCTCGGATCACCACGCCCGCGCTGGTGAAGGCGTTCCTGTGCGCGCTGTACGACCTGATGGAGGACGACGGCCTCGTCGAGAATTCGGACGCCTTCGCGGCCAACCTCGTCGTGCAGCGCGCCGCCGATGCCGACACGCTGGAGGTCTACTTCCCGCCGGACATCATCAACGGGCTGCGCCGCTTCAACGTGCGTGCGGGCTTCCGCCTCCAGTTCCAGTCCTAAGGAGCCAGCCCCATGCCTCGTATCGCAGGCGTCGCGTCGTGGAATGTCGGCGCGCGCACCCTTGCCGTCAAAGGCAACCTCAACATCGGCTTGTCCGAGGTGGAGCGGGCCGGCATCGCCGGCCAAGACTTCGTGCACGGCTTCAGCGAGAACCCCGTCGTCCCCTTCATTGAGGGCGACGTCTCGCTGCAGCCCGGCACGCTCGTGTCCGACCTTCTGGCGGTCACGAACGAGACGATCACGGTCCAGGCCGCCGACAAGCGCACCTTCACCCTGAAAGAGGCGTGGCAGGCTGGCCGTGTCGAGGTCGGGACGAAGGAGGGGCAGTACCGCCTCCGCTTCGAGGGCACTTCGTGCCGTGAGATCGCCTGATGGCTGACGAAGCTTCATCCGACTGGGCGGTGAAGGTCGGCCTCTCCACGCCGATCGAGCTCAAGGCCAAGGACAACGGCGAGGTGCTGGAAACGGTCTCGGAGATGCGGTTTCGCGAGCCGACCGCCCTCGACATGATCGAGGTCGGCGGCAATCCGGTCCGCATGGACATGTACGACCCCGATCCGGTGTCCACCATGCACTTCGACGGCCGCCAGATGTCGCGCATGTTCTCGCGGCTGTCCGGCAAGCCCATGACGACGATTGAGAAAATGACCCCGGCGGACTGGACGCGCTGCGCCTGGGCGCTCTCGGGTTTTTTCATGCCGGCGCGGCCGACGCAGGCGTCCGCGTCCGGCTGAAGCTCGCGCTGATCTACCGGACCAGCGAAAAAAGAATGCTGGGCGAGAGCGACGCCTACATCGCCTTCCTGCTGGAGCACACGCCCGACGTGCTCGACGACCTGATCGAGGCGAACCTCTATGGCCGATGAAACCCTGCGCATGCAGGCCGAGGTCGTGGATCGGTTCTCCGGTCCGCTGAAGGCTCTGCGCGCGCACCTGCTCGACGCCGGCCGGGAAGGCGCGGCTCATGGCGAGATCCTGGCGAAGGGCGTCGGCAAGGCAGAGGCGGCCCTTCAGACGACCGCTAAGACGGCGCAGACGGTGCTGAATCCGGCGCTCGCAGCCCTCGGCGTGACCGGCCTCGGTGCTGGCGTCGCTGTAGCGGGCATCGCGAGCGCGCTGAACGGCCTCACGGGCAACCTGTCGACGCTCGGGCAGCTCTCCCGGGAAACCGGCATGGCTGCGGATCAGCTGCGGGTCTTCCAGTCCGTGGCCGGAAAGTTCGGGATCTCCAGCGACGCGTCTGCTGCGGCGGCGAAGACCTTTTCGGAGAACATGCGCGACATCCGCCGCGGCGTCGGCGACGTATCGGGCTTCCTGCAGTCGCAGAACCCGATCATCGCGCAGTACTATCAGCGGCTGCGCGGCACGAAGGACAACGACCAGGCCAACAAGATCGCCGAGGAGATGCTGGAGCATGTCCCGAACGCGATCGACCGCGGCCGGCTTGCTGCGCGGATCTACGGCAACTCTGACCTCGGCCGCCTGGGGGACCAGCACCTCGGCCCGATCTCCGGTCTGAACAAGAAGGCCGAGGAAAAGCTCGGCCCGCTGCCCGAGGGCGCAGTCGAGAGCGCCGAGCGGTACGAGCGTGCCATCGGCAATTTGCGCTCCTCGATGCAGAAGGTCGGCACGACGATCGCCCTTGAGCTGATCGGACCGGCCGAGCGGTTCACGTCGTGGATCGAGGATATCGTGTCGGACAAGCGCAAGGAGGGCATCGACGCCCTGCGCAGCGGCATGCGGGACATCGGGGCGGAGCTCGGGAAGATCGACTGGAAGACCGCCGGCGAGTCCGCGAAGGACATGCTGGTCAACACCACCTCGCTCGTCGGCACCTTGGCCAAGGGCCTGAAGGATGTGGTGGACACCGTCCGCTACCTGCGCCAGGGCGAGTACATGCAGGCGCTGCGCGGTGCCGACGGCGCCTCCGGCTCGCTCGCGCGCAAGCTGGCGCCCCGCGTCGGCGATGACGAGATCGACGCCCGCGAGAACGTCGAGCGGCTGACCAAGCTGCGCGATGTGGCGAAGGAGGCATCGGAGCACCTGATCGGCCGCACGCAACAGCGTATGGGCCTGCTCGACAGCCCCGAAGGGGCGCAGCAGAAGCTGACGGCGGCCGAGGACGAGCTGAAGCGCCTCCAGGCACGCACGCCCGAGCAGCGGCAGAAGGACTTCGAGGCGAGCGACAAGCTGCGGCGCTCGATCGACAGCCTGACCGACGAGATGAAGGCGAAGCGCGGCGACGCGACTGCGCAGAAGTCATCTGCCGAGGGCGAGGGCCCGTTTGGCGGTGCCAGGATCCAGAGCGCGGCTTTCGGTGGCGGCGGTGGCGGCTTTAGCCGGATGCCGACCATTGGTGGCGGAGCGAACCTTCCGGGGAGAGGCTCCGGACCTGGCTACTCGGGGGAGCAGGGTGAGCGCAACGCGATGCGCGAGCGCTTCCGGGAACACCTGAAGCGAACTGTGCCGGGCTACGACGGCGGCGATACCGTGCCGGTCGCGCCAGGTGGGCGGGTGCCGCCGATGCCTGGGATGAGCCCGCGACCGTCAGGTATCGGCAGTGAGGATACTGACGCGCCGAGCGCCCCCGGCACCTATCGGCCGCAACGCAAACTGACCGAACGCGACCTCGACGACGAGACCGTCAGGACTATCGCGGGCGAAGCTCGGCTCGGATCGCCGGGCGGTGTCGACGCTGTCATCAACAACATGTTCAATCGCCTCGGCACGAAGGGGTGGGGTCCGAGCAAAGATCTCCATGATGTGGCTCGCGCGCCGGGGCAGTATGAGGGCTACAATCGGCGCGTGACCGCCGCACAGGCAGAGCAAATCCGTTCTCGCATCCGCGCCATCGCCTCGGGCGGCGTGCCGGACAATACGCAGGGCTCGAATAGTTTTCGTGCGAGCTGGTATCGAGGCCCCTGGTGGAAGCGCATCGGCCGCTTCGGTCGCGACGTCGGCGGCAATACCTTTGGGTTTGATCCGGGCATCCCAAACGGACCCTATGGCTCCTACAAGGAAGGCCAGAGCGCGCGTCTGCCGAGTGCACAGGAAGGTGATTTCCTTCCGAATGGTGCGCCGCGCGTGCTCAAGCCGAACAGCATGAAGGATGCCCCTGGCGTCACAATGGACGAGGCAGCCGCAGGGCGCGCGGGTCGGGCTGACGGTGAGGGGTGGGCGGCCCGAGAGAAGGCGCGCAAAGAATTTGAGGCCAAGATCCAGCAGGGCGAGGGCCGGCTTGACCGGTCAGCCGGCCGAGCGGGCGTGCTCGGCGGCCAGAGGCTGGAGGCGAACGGCTCTGTTAGTGTCGTTGTTCAGAAGCCTGGGCCCGAGACACAGGTTCGAACTTCGACAGCAGGCAACCTTTTCAAGGACGTTGTGCTGAGACGGGGCCGGCCAATGGCGGGCGCCGACTAGCGTCGATCACGGCAGATTGGAATGCGCGGCCGCGCCTTGCAGTACTGGTCGGCCGCGCCAACGCTGGACCCGAAGCCGACGATGTCGGAAGGGCGATCACCGAGGCACGAGAGGGCAAGCCGGAGCTTGCCCACGTCATCGGAGTTCTTCCCGCTCTCCAGCAGGCCCCACATGTAGATAGCCTCCTCGTCCTGGGACGAAGCCCATTGCTGGCAGGTCTGCAGGTTACGGGCTGCCGGCATCTCGGTGAGCCTTGGCATCGTCGCTTGAGCCTCATCGGCAACGACGACGAGAACGAGGGCGGCGAGGAGCGTGCGCATGGCCGGCAAGGTAGCTGTCGCGCGTAGGTTGTCGAGTGGAACGGACCTGGAACGGAATTGGAAACCCTGTCGTGGGAAAGCGGGCACAACGAAGCCGCGCCGCTTGCGTTTGTGCCGAAATAGAACAGGCTTCTTAAGATCCTTTAACCGGGTCTCTGCCTGATCACGGTAAGATCTAAGAGTTCCTCCGCAAGGAGGTCGGCGGTGGGGCGCAGGCCCTAGGAAGCTCAGCCCCACCGCCCGTTCGCCGCCCACGGTTCCAGCCGCGGGCTACTTCCCAATCGATGATGAGGCCACCGAATGAGCGACGACACCTATAGCACGTCAGGCGTGAACGCGCCCTCAACGATCCCGCTCACCATGTCGAGCCTGGAGATCGCAGGTCTGACGGGCAAGCGGCACGATCACGTGCTGCGTGACGCCGACAAGATGCTCGACGAGCTTGGAGTTGACCGCCCCAAATTTGGGGGCGTCTACCTCGCGGGGAACGGGGAGGAGCGTCGCTGCCTCAACCTTCCGCGCCGAGAATGCCTGATCCTTGTGTCCGGCTACTCCGTGCGAATGCGAGCGGCAATCATCGACCGCTGGCAGGCCCTCGAGGCGGCGCTGGTCCAGCCGGTAGATGCCTTCGACATGAGGGCGGTAGGCGGCATGGTGAAGGGCATCCTCGCCAAGCAGTTGCATGAGATCGTGCCGAGCCTTGTGGCGGCCGAGATCGCCACCCAAACACTCACCATCAGGCGCGGCAAGACCGCTGGCCAGATCTGGAAAGAGGCCGGCTTTCCACCGATCCGCATCGGTGGCTGGTTCAGCCGTAAGCTACTGGAGATGGGCTGCGCGATTGAGGGCGGCGGTTGCGGCGAACTCGGCCTCACTACCGCCCGCCTCTTCGATCCCGACCGCTCCGCCGCGTGGCTGCGAAATGGTGGCCGTATGATGGTCGAGCGGAAGCTCGCCGAGCGGATGGGCCAGGGCAATCTGAAACTCGTGCGCCCGGCCGCCTGAAGTCCAGGAGGTCCGAATGGCTGACAGCCCTTGGCGCGCTCGCCTACGCCCCGCATCGTTTCGCGGAGCAGGCTTCCATGTTGAAGTCGGGGCGCGAACTGCAGGCCGGCGCCTCGCCCTGCACGAGTACCCGAAGCGCGACACGCCCTATGCCGAGGACCTCGGCCGACGGGGCATGTCGTTCCCGATCACCGGGTACTGCATCGGACCCTTTTACCTCGACGACCGCGACGCGCTCCTCGATGCCCTTGATGCGGAGGGATCCGGCACCCTGGTGCATCCGACCCTGGGTGAATTTCTGGTCAAGGCCGGCCCGTGTGCCGCCCAGGAGCGACGCGAGCGCGGCGGCTATGTCGAGTTTGAGATGCAGTTCGTCGAGGCCGGCGAGGATGACGCCTTCGACGTGCAGGACGACACGCAGGCGATGACGCGGACCCAGGCTGCCGACGCCGGGCAGGCCGCCGCTTCGGGTGGCGATGCCCAGTTGGCCAAAGAGAATGAGGCCCTGAACCGGGCCATAGCTGCGGGTGCCTGAATGAGCCTTCGCCGCGACCAAGCCGCTCTGGACCTGATCGGCGCCATTCTGGATGCCATCCTGGCTTTCTCGGGCGCAGACGATCTCGGCACCGTTGGCGCGGATCTTGAGGCCGCTGTCGGCGACCTGCGGGCCTCGGCGCCACGATTGCTCCGTCACGGCGGCCTGCATGCGCAGTTGCTGACCTGCTTCGATCTCGCCCGGCAGACGGGCATGACGTTCGATACTGTGGAGCGCCTGAGAAAGACGGTCGCGTCGCTCGGCCCGGCAGATGCCCGTTCCATCGTCCTGCAAACCTACAGCGTCGCCTTCTGCTGCATCCAGGAAGCGGCGGTCGTCGCGGACACGGCTTTTACCAGCCGAGATGAGGTCGACCGCGTGACCGGTCTTCTGGCGGCCGCGTTCAGCGCCTCCCAGGACGCGATGGCGACGAACGGAGATGCCGCCACGTATCGTGCGCTGGTGAGCCTGCGCGCCGCTGCCGTGCGGGATCTGACCGATCGAGCCCGGCCGCTGCCGCAGCTCGTCACCTACGTGGAGGCCGTCAGCTTCTCGTCGCTCGTTCTCGCGCAGCGCCGCTACGGCGACGCCAGCCGAGCCGACGAGATCGTCGCGGAGAACGAAGTCGTGCACCCGCTCTTCATGCCGCTGACCGGCCGCGTGCTCTCGGCCTGATCCATGCCCAATCCAAAGGAACTCGCCTACATCCTGGTCAACGGGAAGCGCTACCTCAACTGGAAGACGATCTCGGTCAATCGAACCTTCCAGGCGTTCGCGAGCACCTCGACGTTCTCGGCCGCATCTCCGAACGAATCCGGCTTGTCGACGTGGGACGCGCTGCGCCTTCGCGTGGCGGATCAGGCGAAGATCTGGCTCGGCGGGAAGCTCGTCTCCAGCGGCACGATTTCAGCCCGTCAGCCGGCCTACAACGACAAGGAGCATGGGCTCCAAATTACCGTGCTCTCGAAGGTCTCGGACATCGTCAACTCGACGGTCGACCATGAGAAGGGCGAGTTCAAAGGCTACACGCTGAGCCAGATCGCCGGCGCAGTGCTTCAGCCCTACGGGATCAAGTTCCAGCTTCAGGGCAGCACCGAGGGCGCCGACAAGGTGTTCCCGAAGGTGAACGTCCAGGCCGGCGAGACGGTGTTCGCGTTCCTCGAGCGCCTCTGCCGATTCCGTAACATCTTCCTGCGCGATGACGAGAACGGGAACATCGTCGGCTTCCGCAGCGGCAATCAGGCGGCCATGGGCGCCGAGCTCGAACTCGGTCGGAACATCAAGGCCGGCTCACTGCTGATGTGCGACGAGAACGCGCTCAGCAAGATCGAAGCGATCGGCCAGCGACCCGGCAACGACCAGAACTTCGGAGATGCATCCCGAGACGTGAAGGCGACCGTCACGAACCCGGCGGTGACCCGCAACCGGCCCTTCAGCCTCATGGCCGAGATGCCCGGCGACAAGCAGGACATGCAGATGCGCGCCAGTCATGAGCTGGCGGAAAACTACGTCACCATGCTGTCCGGCAGCTACACGGTGCAGGGTTGGTTCAAGGACAAATCCACCCTGTGGCTGGAGATGATCGGCAAGACGATCACGGTCTACGACCCCTTCATGTTCCCAGACAATCGCATGCAGCTCGCGATCCAGGGCGTCACCAGTACGCAAGGGCCCGAGGGCACCTTGTCGGTGCTGGACATGTGCCTGCCGCGCCGGCTCGGAGGCGGCGACAGGATCGAAGCGGGCGGTGCGCCTGGCCTGTACGGGCCCGGCACCGGGCAGGCGGCCTGAGATGCACAAGAACGCCGGTGACGGTCGTGCGGCTGATCGGATCGCGATGACGCTGTCGCGCGCCATCGTCTCGACGATCAACGATTCCGAGTTCATGCAGAAGCTCGGGGTGAAGATCCGCGGTCAGGAGATCAACACCGACGTCGAGCACTGGCACTCGGCCGGCGTCACCCACTTCCCGATGCCGCCCGATGCGAAGGGCGCGGCCGAGATCATCCTCGCCACCCTGACCGGCAACAACTCGCACCCGATCGCGCTGCCGGCCGCGGACCGCCGATTCCGCCCCAACGGCATGAAGCCCGGCGACACCGCGGTGGCCGACGCCAACAAGCAGACGATCCACCTCAATGAGGTCTCGGTCGTTCTGGACAGCCCGAAGCGGTTCGACCTGCGGGTGACGAGCGGCCAGGGCGCGGCGAAGGCCAAGAACGACGGCGCCGATCTCAACACCGAGAAGAAGTCGGCCACGATCATCACCGGCAAGGCCTCGGGCACGCTGGCCACCACCTCGACGGATGCCACCACGGTCACGGGCAAGACAGTCGGCCTGACCGCCGGGACGAAGCCCGAAACCGCCGGCAACCACGAGCTCAACCAGCAGCTGAAGGGCGTCGTCGCCCAGCTGACCCAACTGAAGGACTCGCACCACGCCCTGTTCGACGTGGTCTCGAAGCTGCGCGTGAACGCCGAGGGCGTCGTTCCGGCACTGGCGCCCATCAACGCCGCCACGCAGGTGACGGCGGCGCTCAGCGGCGACGCATCGGGCCTCGACGTGATGAAGGCCTTGGCCGAGGGCAAGCTGCAGGACTACTTTCAGAACGCGATCAAGACCGCGCTCCAGGACTTTCTCAACCCAGCCCGGATGCTGGGGGCGGCGAGTGTCATGCCGAGCCCCGAAGCGCTGATCGCTCAGTCTCAAGCGCAGATCGCGAGCCTGATCGCGCAGAACCCGGTAGCGGCGCAGGTCGACGGCCTGCTCTCCCGGATCGAAGCGCTGGGCGACGCGCCGATCCCGTCCGACATCGCGGGCGCGGCCGTGGCGATGCTCCAGGCGCAGGTCGATCACCTCGCCGCTCAGAACCCGGTCGTGGCGCAGGTCGCGCAGTTGCGCGGCGCGCTCCAGGCGCTGATCGACGGGGCCGGCCCCGGCCTCGGTTTCCTCGCCCCGCAGCAGCGGCTCGTGCAGGGCCTCACCCGGTCGATGCTGTTCAGCAAGAGCTGAGGACGCAGTTGCCCGACATCATCGTCGTCCATTCCCGCCGCGCGGTGACGCGCGAGTGGCTTCTGACCCCCGTGGATCAGCGCGACCCGTCGCTCGACCTCGTCGACTGCGTGGTGATCGCGCTGGGCACGGACCGGCTGGCTCGGGCGGACGACAAGCTGCCGGTCCGCGGCGACACGGACCGCCGGGGCTGGTGGGGCGATCTGGACGCTGCCGGGATCCGCGATGGCTGGCCGATCGGCTCGCGCCTGTGGCTGCTGCGGCGGGTGACGATCACCGGGCCAGAGGCGCGCCAGGGCAGCACCGTCGCCCGGGCGGAGGACTACACGCGGGAGGCGCTCCAGCCCTTCGTCCAGAAGGGTGTGGCGTCCCGGCTCAGCGTGGTCGGCGAGCGCATGAGCATCGAAGGCATCGACGTGAAGGCGACCCTTTTCAGGGGCGACCTGCCTGCGCTCTCTCTTCGGTACGCGACCTTGTGGAACGGGATCAGGGCCTGACGCATGCCGCTCCAGATCCCCACGCTCGCCGAGACCCGCGGGCTCAGCCGCGACGCCGTCATTGAGGCGCTGCGCGTCGGCGCGCTGCCCGGCAACTGCCCGGCCGGCATCCTCGCCGACGACAACGGCGCGCTCGCCTTCCTGGTGCTCCAGTACATCGCTCGGCAGGCAAAGGAGTACCTGCCGGACGAGGCCGGTGAGCAGATGCTCCAGCGCTGGGCGGACATCTTCCTCCCCGGCGGTCAGAAGGCGGCCACCTACGCCATCCTCGCCGCGACGCTATCCGGTCCGGCCGGCACGGTGGTGACCCAGGGAACGCAGTTCACCCAGGGCGGCATCCTGTTCCAGACGACCGCCGATGCGACGCTCGGTGGCACCGACGTCCTGACGCCGATCACCGTGCGCGCGCTCACCGCCGGCATCGTCGGCAACCTGCCGGCGGACAGCACCCTGTCGCTCGTCGCGGCGATCTCGGGTGTCACCGCCTCCGCCACCGTGACCAGGATCACGAGCTACGGCGTCGACATCGAGAGCATCGACAGCCTCCGCGACCGGGTGCTGTTCCGGATCCGCAAGCCGCCAATGGGCGGCGACGCCGACGACTACGTGGCCTGGGCGCGCGAGGTGCCGGGCGTGACCCGGGCGTGGTGCGCGCCGAATGCGATGGGGCCCGGCAGCGTCACCATTCGCTTCATGATGGACGAGCTGCGGGCTTCGAGCGGCGGCTTCCCCACCACTGACGATTGCGCGGCGGTGAAGGCCTACCTCGACACGGTGCGACCGGTGACGGTGCGGGACCTGTTCGTGTTCTCGCCGATCGCCCAGCCTGTTGACGTCGCCATCGGCAACCTGTCGGTCTCGAATGCCTCGACGCAGGCGGCAATCGTCTCCAGTCTCAAGGCGATGCTGATGCAGCGCGCGGCGCCTGCACGGGCCGTGAACGGGTCGCGGGTTGATGCGCAGACCATCTACGCGGCTTGGGTGTCCGAGGCGATCTCGGCAGCGGAGGGCGTCGACTACTTCGACCTCGTCTTTGCCGACTCCGTGATGGCCAACAACGGCTGCATGGCCACCCTTGGCACGGTGACGTTCCTCTAATGGCCGACTCGTTCGTCCGTCGATCGGCCGACGACTACGCCGAGGGCCTATCCGATCTGCATCCGGTCGGCCCGGCGTGGCCGCGCGCCGCGCCGCCAGCGCCAGATGATGATGCGCTGCGCGGCGACGACGAGGCACTCTCGGACCTCGACCGCGGCCTCGCCAAGGTCTGGGGTGACAAGGTCGACGCGCGTGCGGCGGACCTGCTCTTCATCGAGACCGACCCGCGGTTCACGCACGAGCTGCTCGTCGATTGGGAACGGGCCTATGGCCTCCCCGATCCCTGTGTGCCTGTCGTCCAAACCCTCACCGAGCGCCGGCAGGCGCTTGTCGCCAAGATCACGACCGAGGGCGGCCAGTCGCGACCCTTCTTCATCGGGGTTGCCGCGATCCTCGGCTACAGCATCACCATCACCGAGTACGTCCCGTTCCAGTTCGGGCTATCGTCGTTCGGCGGCCCCCGAGGCCGGCTGAACCCGCCGGGCATGCGCTACGTCTGGCGTGTGCGGGTCGGTGGCGGACGGTCCACCCGGTTCCAGTTCGGTGCGTCATCTTTCGGGCGCGACTCGCTCTTGGAGATCCGCAGAGCCGAGGACCTCGAGTGCATCTTCCGGCGCTGGAAGCCAGCGCACACGCTGATGTTCTTCGACTACGGCGACCCCACACCGGTCATCAAGAAGGACCGGTTCGACTTTGGCACCTCAAGGTTTGGCAACGATCCGCTGCTGCGCCTGACGGCCTCCTGACGGCCGCGCCTTCGCCCGCCTGCTTTGAACCGGTCGCGCTCGGCGTGGCCCGCCCACCGGGCATTCACCGGAGAGAGATGCCGTGCGCAAACACTATCCGCTCAACATCAACGGCGTCGAAGATGCAGGGGAGTTGCCCTGGAAGGACGGCGATCCCGAGACCGACGTCGAAGGCTCGTATCCGGGCCAGGCGCTGTTCACCGACACGGAAGCCGAAATCCTGGCGGCGGTGGCCGCGTCGGGGCAGCCCCAGAACGGCGCCGACCTCGCGCAGATGGCGCAGGCTCTCAGCCGCGGGGTCTTCCTTGGGACCTACGGAGGCACGGCCAATGCCCTGACCGCCGGCATCCCGAACGGCGTGATCTTCCCAGCCCTGTTGCCGGGGATGCGCTTCACGGGGTTCTCGACCGTCACCAACTCCGGCAGCGCGACCGTCGCGATCGGCGGCATTGGCAGCGCCGGAACGCCGGCCGTGGCGATCCCGCTGCTGCGGCGCGCCGGCGGGGCTCTGCAGGCCAACGACATCCCGGTCGGCCAACCCTACGACATCATCTTCGACGGAGCGGCTTTCCGCTTCCTGGGTCTCACCGCCCAGGAGGTCGGCGTCCGCAAGGTGCAGGTCCTTCTGACGCCCGGCTCCGGGACATGGACCTGCCCGGCCGGGGTGTACTTCGTCCTGGTCGAGATCTGGGGCGGAGGTGGCGGTGGCGGTGGCGGCAATGGCTCAGGACAGGCCGGCGGCGGCGGGGCGAGCGGCTCGTACTGCGCGGCTTTCGTCCCTGTCGTCCCAGGCACGACCTACAGCTACAACATCGGCGCTGGCGGCCCCGGTGGCGCCATCGGCGCCCCGACCGGGTCGAGTGGCGGCACGACGTCGATCACTATCGGCGGCCGAACGCTGACGGCACCAGGCGGCGGCGGAGGCTTCGGAGGCGCGTCTACTGCACTCGGCGGTAGCCCCGGTATCTCGACGGGCGGTGACGAGAACATCACCGGCAGTCAGGGCGGCAATTACTTCTCGACGACGATTGCCGGCATGGGCGGTTCTGCCCCCCGCGGCGGCGGCGGCTCTGGCTCCGGCAATGCCGGCAACCAGCCCGGCGGCGGCGCGGGCGGCGGCTCGGTCTCGCAGGCCGGCCCGCTCGGCGCCAACGGCGCCATCCGCATCACCTATTGAGGTCGACCGATGCTGACTTTTGCTCTCGTGCTCGGCAGCGAGCCGCGCGTGTATCAGGTGGCGCCTGGAGTCGGGGACGAGCGGACCGAGGAGCCGTTCACCGTCGCCGAGCCGTACCGCTGGGTGCCCTGTCCGGAAGGCACGACCGAGTTCCACACCTTTGACGGCCAGGAGAGCTTCTCTGCCCCCATGGCGGCGCCGACGCCCCCGCCCGACATCTCGGACCGCCAGTTCGCGGCTGGCCTCTGGGAGGACGGCATCATCACCTACGCGGACTTCCTCGACTTCATTGGTCCAGGCAAGATCCCGGCACCGATGCAGGCCATCGTCGACACCCTGGCAGACGATGACACCGGCCAGCCCACGCCGCGCAAAATGGCCGTCGGATTCCTGACCGGGTCGAAGACCTACGAGTTCGCCCACCCGCTGGTCGAGGAGTTCCGGCAGGCGATGGCAGCTCAGGACAAGAAGTGGACGCCCGACTTCCTCCGTCAGCAGTGGCTGACCTGGGCGACGCTGTAGGCCCGAGCCATGACGACGACGCCCGATCCCGCGCAGGTCGCCATCAGCCGGTACGTCGGCTACGCGTGGCGCGTGCCCGCCCAGATGACCGCTCTGGACGGGACTCCGCTCGACATCTCGACGTGGACGATCGGCGGCGACCTGTACGTGCCGGGGCAGCTGGCGCCGTCGCCGATCAGCGCGCGCATGGTCGACGTGCCGAACGCCAAGTTCGAGTTCTACCTGACTCCGGATCAGACCAAGGGCATCAAGCCTCAGAGCCGGGATGCGACCGGCTACCCCTGCCGGATCATGGTGACCTACACCGATGCCGGCGGCGAGACCTACCCCTATGGGCTGATCTACATCCTGCCGCTCGATCCGCGGACCTTCGTGCCATGAGCCGCGTCGTGGGTCTGCTCCGGTCCGAGGATCCGGTCGCGCTGCGCTTGAACGAGCAACCGCCCGTCGTCCTACGCGTGGTGGATCAGCCGACGCGCCTCGCGCTGACGCCGGCGCCCTCGACGCTCTTGGTGACGGATCAGCAGGGCCCGCCCGGACCGGCGGGCCCTCGCGGTGCGCCGGGGGACTACGGCTCGATCCGCTACGACGAGGTGACCGCCAACACGATCACGCTCCTCCCAGGCCAAACGAAGCCTCTGTTCCTCGCCGCCCCGGTGATGATGACCAACAGCCTGCGAGGGCCGTTCGCCGATTTTCAGTTTCTGGATGAGGACGGGAAGACGATCCATGCTCGCGCGAGCGGCGACAGCTATCTGCTTCGCGCCCGCATGTCAGTCGTCGCCTCGCAGGCGAGCGGGTCGTTCACCACCGACCTCTCCGTGATCGGCAGCACGTCGGCCAACGCCGGACCATCTTCCACGCGCCCGCGCAGCCTGCTCAAGCCGGCGGGCACGCCCGACCTGGTCGACGAGCTGTTCCAGGTCTTCCCTGGAGCCGGCTTCGCCGCGAACGGCGCGCTGCTCATGCTGTCCGCGTCGGTGCCGGTCGTGGTGACCCCGCAGACTATCTTCGTGACGCCGATCGAGGCGGCCTGATGCCCGTCGTCTTCTTCGACACGAACGCCCTGTACATCCAGGGCTACCGGGACTCGTTCACGGCTGGCAGCCTGACGGCAGACTTCACAGGGATCGGCGTCGGCATCCGCGTCCTTCACGGGTCCGATTACCTCGTGAACGACGTGTGGACGAACTACACGCGGCTCGACGGCAGCGCCTTCGCTTCGCCCGACGAGTTGATGGCCTACCTGCTGAGCGAGTTCTCGAAGCGTCGGCTGATTAGCATCCTCTCCGACCCCTATGTGGCGGCGGCGGACCTCGGCGGCCACCGCGTAGTGTGCGCTGTCCCAGGCGGCGTCGGTCTCGCCTCGAGCGACGATGCGGATCGTGCCTGCGCGGTGATCGGCCTGACGACCGCTGCGGCCGTAGCGGGAGCCGCCGTTCCGGTGGTGACCTATGGCCCGGTGATCGAGCCCTCGTGGTCCTTCGCGCTCGGGCCTGTCTTCCTGGGGCTCGACGGGCTCCTGACCCAGGATCCGCCTGCAACCGGCTGCGTCCTCCGGATCGGCCGGGCCACGGCGCCCACCGTCCTCCTCGTCGACCTCGACGAACCGTACTTCCTCGCAGCGTAGGAGCCGCACATGGCCGCAAAGACGTTCGCCCGCCGGGTTGCCGGTGTCTGGCGCGAGATCCTCGGAACCGTCGTCTCGGCCGGCGCGGCCAATGCGGGCGACATTCCGGCTCTGGACGACACCGGCCACTTGGACCCGTCGGTGATGCCGGTCGCCTATGGCGCCGACGTGAAGGTGCTTCCAGCCACCGAAGCGCTCTCGGCCGGCAACCTCGTTTCGCTCTGGAATAGCAGCGGCACGGCATCCGTGCGCAAGGCCGATGCGACCGCAGAGGGCAAGCCCTGCCACGGCTTCGTGCTCGATTCCGTCGCGTCCGGCGCGCAGGTGACCGTCTACTTCGGTCGCAAGATCACCGGGCTGTCCGGCATCATCCCTGGCCAGCGGTACTACCTCGACACCACGGCCGGCGGCTTCACCGCGACGCCGATCAGCGGCGCAGGCAAGATCGACCAGTTCATCGGTGAGGGGATCTCCACCACAGAGATCGGCTTCGAGCCCGACGACTACGTGGTGAAGGCGGCCTGAGGTGACCCAGCGCCGGCCGATCTATCGAGCCGGGGGCACGTACCGGGAGATCCCGGTCGGCGACAAGCCTATCGGCTCCTGGGCTAAAGCGATCACCGTGCCGGTGGGCGGCGTGTTCTCGCAGGACATCCCGGCCGGCATCTTCGCCGCCCTGCCGGTCATCCGCCATACTGTCCAGGCCGCGGGCACTCGCGACTACGTCGTGCGCCTGACAGGGGTGACGCTGAACGCCACCACGAAGGTCATTACGGTCGCCGGCATCGTTCGCGAGTCCCGCACCATGCCGGCGGTGATCTCGCTGCTGAGCAGCCTCGCGAACTACGACCCGTTCCAGCCGGCCTCGACCGCACTGACGCTGCACCTCTCCGCCGAAGAGAGCGATTGATGCTCCTACCCGACGGCACCGCCAGTCCCGCGAAAGGACCCGCCATGTCCGATACAGCGACGGTCGCCGTCGAGGTGACCGACAATCGCTATCTGACGCTCGTCCATCAGCCCGACGGGATCGGCTTCAGCGCTGATGGCACCGCGGTTTGGCCAGCCGACCAGTTCACCTTCAAACGGATCCTAGACGGTAGCATTCGCCTGAGCGGTGGCGGGACGCCGCTCCCGCCGCCCACACCCGTGCTTGCCGGCGACGTGATCAGCATGCGGCGGTCCGGCCTGCAGAGCACGTTCAGCGTAGCCGACCTGCTCGCGTTCTTCAGTGTCTTCGTGACGCTGCCGCGCAACCCGCTGCCGGCCGACATCCCCGCCGGCACAGCCCGCATCGTCAAGAACACCACCACCGGCCGCCTGAGCCTCTGGGCCAACGACGGCGGTGCGATGGTCGACCTTCTCACGCTTGCCACATCCTGACGGGGAGCACCCATGATCCGCCTCGCAACCGCGGCTCTGGTCGCGCTCATCTGTCTTGCCGCGCCGCTCGAACTTGCCTCGCCCGTCACGGCCCAGGTCGCCGTCAACGGCCCTCTCAGCGTCAAGCGCGCCGGCTCGACCGGTACGGACTACTCCGCCAACGCGGCCACGGTGCCGATCGCGGGCTACATGCTGCTCCAGACGATCCCGGCCACGCCTGGCCGCGCCTACGTCGAGGTGCAGAACCAGTCGGCCAACACGATCCAGGTCGTGCGTGACGACGGCAACGGCGGCAACCTGACCTCGATCCTGCTCACGGGCGTGGGCGCTGGCCAGCAAGGCGCGGGCACGTCGTCCGACACGTTCAAGGGCCGCCTGCGGATCTACGGGCCGGCCGGATCCCAGATCGCAGCCTATCAGGACTGATCGCCGGCCGCTGCGCGCCTGAGCGCCGGCCGAGCCCACCCCGCCAATCCGCCTGAGATCGCCCGCGCGCTCTGCGCCGCCGGGATCTCCCGCCATGCCTGAGGCCTCCCGATGAAGCTCCTGCGTTCCCTCGCGGTGCTCCTGTGCCTGATGCCGTCGTTGGCGATGGCCGCGGGGGCGAGTTTACCGCCATTCACGGTCAACTCGCCCGTCGTCATCAACACCATCCCGACCACGCTCGGAGCTGCCGTCGGACGCCTCCAGGCAAAGGACGTGACCCAGCGCGCGCCCTTGGCGACCGACGATTGGTCGGCGGGCTACTATGCGGCGGGTTCCGTTTCCGATGTCGGCACGACAGCGCTCGGTAGCGGGTACACGACCGCGACCGCGGCCTTCTCTGCCTCAGGCAATACCTGTTCGGTGGTCGGCACGCTTCAGCCGGTCGTCTACAACGGCCAAGTCATCGCGATCCGGCAGAAGACGCCCTCGACAGGCTGCTCGGTCGGTAACGTCCCGCCGACCATCGTCATCTCGGGTGACGGCACAGGGGCGGCAGCAACCGCGAAGATCGCCCCTGTCGGCGCCGGCTGGATCGACCAGAACGGCGCTGTCTACCGCATGTTGCGGGACACCCCCGGCGCCGCGATGTGGCAGCGCCAGTTCCTGTCGGCGAACGCGCGCGCGGCCGATGTGGCGACCGGTGCCGCCTTCGCGTGCGGCGAGGATCTGCTTCGGGCGGGCTACACGGGCGCCGCCTTCAACGCCGCCCGCGTCGATGGCACGGCGGCCAAGGATATCGGCTTCGTCGGCGGCTCGCTCGACTATGGGAGCCTCGACGCCTACGCGGCCGGCAAGGCGACGGGCGTCGCCACCTGCTACGATCAGGTCGGAGCGAACAACGCGGTCGGGCAGAGCGGCGTCGGCACGCTGATCGCCATGACGGCGAAGGCGGTCGGGACCGGGTACGCCTCGGCGCCGACCGTGGCCTTCTCGGGCTCCTGCACAACGCTTCCGACCGCGACTGCGACCGTGAGCGGCGGCGGCGTGACGGGCTACTCCATCACGGGAGCCGGTGCCGGCTGCACGACCGTGCCGACCGCGACGCTCTCGGGCGGGGGCGGGTCCGGCGCGACCTTCACCCTTCAGGTCGGTTCCCAGCCGCAGCTCCCGCCCATTCCCGTCGTGGGGAACGGCCGCGGGATGGTGTTCGATAACGTCGTGGAGGTGAACAGCCTCGGCGGTAACTATCGCACCGCCAACCCGGGGGTCATGAAGTTCCGGCAGGGGCTGACGATCCCTTCCGGACTGGTGCTGAACACGCAGGCGCAGACCGTGATCGTGCTCGCCGCGATGGGCCAGTCCCAGAAGGATGCGCCACTCGTCGA